>Ga0137308_102007_pt1 | contig 15963 bp, 14 predicted proteins | sample Inofrocosms_June_FD_97181 | JGI IMG/M metagenome (GOLD analysis project Ga0137308, IMG submission 97181) | Mouse cecal microbial communities from Vienna, Austria - N-Acetylneuraminic and N-Acetylglucosamine D2O microcosms_June | ecosystem: Host-associated > Mammals > Digestive system > Large... | reverse complement strand
GTCCAAATTCCAGGCACAGCAGCATACCCTGCATTTACCTGTCCATGATTTATAAGAACATATCCACCGCCTATAAATGTTAAAGTCATAAAAACAATTCCTAAAATCAAAGCTATTTTTTGGACTCTTCCTATCTTTTCTATAAGAATAACTTTTACTATCATACAAACTGCCAATAATACAAGCGTTAATAATCCATTTATCAAAATACTGGTATACCATGGAGCAGATTGTATAACATATAAATCTGGATATTTTTGAAAATCCCAATATTTATATAGTCCTGAACCAATGAACACACCGATAAAAGAACCCATGATAATATTTAGTATCTGATTTATCTTCTTTTTCATGGTTATCCCCCTCAAAAATATATTTTATATTATATAATATTTTGGTGTATATTTCAATGTATATGAAATAATCACAATTGTTTTTTGACTATTTCGCTTTTTGTGACAATTTTATCAAAATTTTTGTATTTATTACTTTTTATACTTCTTTTGGGAAATATCCTTTTGTATCCAAACTCATTTTGTGTTTGGATATTTCTTTATAATCTACAGTCGTTTTTCCATATACCTCTACTAACAGATTATATAATTTTCTTATCTGTTCTTCTAAAGATAAATTCTTATTTTGTTCTAACCACCAAAACAACATTATCTCTATATCCATGTACTTTGTTGATGGCGAACGACCATCTTTAGCATTCCAAAACTTATTTAATTTAGAGTGTAATCCATTAATATCACCTAAATTAAAATTACCTTTTACGTGTTTGTCCGCTAATACCTGCTCATGTAATAAATTCTCTGATTTTGCCAAACTTCTATATGAATCTTCTCCATCTGTAACAAGAACATTTGCTTCTTTAAATTTACCCCTTAATTCTTTTAAATGTTTTGTAGCTATTGCACTCACACATACTGGTTTCACATATAAACTTTCTTTTGTATCCATACAAGTTAATATACATGTCTGGTCTCTACTGATTCCTTTATATTTTTTCTCTGATTCTCCACTTATCAAATCTTCCAAAAAATCAGGGTCATTTATTCTTAACTCGTCATACAAATCATTCTTTTGTAAATACTCAATTCTTTCTTCCATTGACCTATGGTGCCTTGGCATTCTTCCTAATGTGTAAATAAAGAATCTTGGGTCCTTCTTTCCCTTGAATGACACAGGTGCATAAAATTCATCCGCTTGTACTGTACCTTTAAACTCTTGTACCTGCTCTCCATATTTTTCATATATCGCCATACAGACTTTGATTTTGTTAACCCAACAATTAGTTTTACTTATACCCGTTTTCTTTGATAATAAGGGTATGCTTAAATTAAGAATCAACCCCTCTAAATAATCATGCCACTCATCATTTGTTAATTTACTATATCTTATCCTTGTATTTTTAGAAACTGTAATCGTTTTCTTACAATCTTTACATATGTATCTTGGACTACCGTTTGATGATATTCCATGCTTGATTATCCTTTCACTTCCACATTTTTCACATTTCACTGGACGTAATTTATCACTGTCAAAATTACTTATTTCAGATGGTTCTACTCCAGAAAGAAATGCTTGTAAATATGTATTTAATTCCTTTAATTCTGATTTACTACAGCTATTTAAAATATCTTTAATGCACTTTGTTTTTTCTTCCATAGTCAACCCGTTAAGAGCATTTCCATGGACTTCCCTTCATCCATACTCAATGCCATGAATTATCGCGTTTTTCTTTGCTTCTAAAGCCTCCTTTAATTTTGCAGACGCTTTCATTTGTAATAACTCATATTCTAATACCATATCTTTGGCTGTCTCAAATTCATTTATTATCTGTTCTCTTAAAGTTTCTCTTTCAGATTTCTTACTATCTTCACATGGTAGGTCTTTAAACCTTAAATTTTCTTTTAACTTTTCATCATTTGTTATCTCATATAAAATTATGCTCAACAAAAATCCTATATTGTAAGTAAAAACAGATCCACAACTATTAGCATAACGAATTTTTGAAACTTACACTGAATATAAAAATTATAATCTACATTGTTATGAGAGTATGTGACTATAACGTCCACACCACCATCATCACCTTTAGTTCTTCGTGCATTAAGTCCAAACTTATTCAAATAATCTACAACGTATGCTTCAAACTCAGTACCATTATCACAATTTCTTGGATTAAACACCCTACTTATACTCATAAACTTACTCCTTTATAGTTGTACTCGCCCAAAATGATGGACTGTACCCTTTACTACAAAAGAGTTTGTTTAATATATAGTGCTTATAATAGATAACGTGTGTGCTCATTACTCCAAAACTTAAGGGTGATACATTATAACTTAGGTGATACAATCTAAAACATAGTTGTGTTATTTTTCAACATAGTCACATTATTTCAAAACATACCACCTCCTTATTTTCACTTCTATAACTATGAAAAGACTCTTTACTCGTCTATAACAATAAAAAATGAGTATACACAATCAAATTTGCGTATACTCATACATTTATATACGGTATAATGTATATCTATACATGTTTATACCACCCACACATTTTTATGAAAAGGGACAATGATCTTATCCGGAACCGGAAAAATGGGCAGGGAGGAGATGCTTCTGCTCCTGATCTCCCTGCTGATCCAGCGCTACGGACAGCCCTTTGAGCGCTGTATTCCCGAATGCCGTCAGGAGATTGAGAAAGCCTGCCAGTACATGGATGAGCATTTTGCAGAACGGATCTGTCTGGATCAGATCTGCCGCTATGCAGGACTCAGCAAATCAACCCTGCTCCGCGCCTTTACCCGTTCCAGGGGTGTCACACCATACCGCTATCTGGAGACCATCCGAATCAATGAAGCAAAAAGGCTGCTGGCCGGAGGAATGCCGCTGGCAGAAGCCGCCATGCGGACTGGTTTCTCAGACCAGAGCCATTTTACAAATTATTTCAGCCAGTTTATAGGGCTTGCACCTGGGATGTACCGGGAAATTGCCGACACCCATGGGCCCCATCAGCATGGGATATCCTCATAGCTTTCCGGGAGACAAACTGCTACAGAGTGTGTCTCCCTTTTATATCGCTGTCATTTCTTCCCACCCAGCATATTCATTGCACCGCCTACCAGGGTTTCCAGCAAATCTCCTGCCTCTGGCTTCTCACCCTTCAGCAAGCTTATGACCATCTTCTTCATACCGGAATCTGCTTTTCTGTACAACTGCACCAGATTCTTCTCCGTCGCGGTCAGTTTCAGCTCCGTAGTCTTTCCTGATGCTTTTCCGGTAGTTTTCCCAGTGGTTTTCCGGGCAGCCTTTCCTGATACAGATGCTGTTTTCCCCACTGGCCTGACCGTGGTCTTCCCAGTGCTCTTCTTCCCTTCACCTCTGGCTGCCTTCAGCAGGGAAGCCTGGGTCACTCCCGTGGCCTTTGCAATCTTTTTCAATGCTTCCTGGGTCAGCTCTGCTTCACCACGCTCCGCTTTGCTGATGGCAGAGACAGTCACGCCCTCTACCTTCTGGGCCAGCTGCTCCTGGGTCAGTCCTGCTGCCGCCCGTGCCTCCTTGATCAACGCCCCAACTTTCTTTCCCATAAGTACCTCCTCTACATTTGCTGCAGCTCCGGTCGATCCAGAACTGTTACCCTGTTACATATAGTTTCTCCCAAAATCGTCTAAACCACTATAGACAAATTTTCCCAGATAATCTTTCTATACGATCTCATCCAGAAATACCCCCTGCAAAGCCCGCACTGCTTTATCCAGCCCCAGCCTCTGCACAGCTTCCGGTAACCCATAGCCAAACAGCCATAATGTAAATTCTTCTATTGTAAGTGAAAGTTCTATCTCCTCTGCTGTCATACCCCAGATTTCCTGTATTGCCTCAGGAAACGGAATTCCATGTACATCTGCTTCCTGTCTCATAGTTCCTGTCTGACGCTCCATCCAGGAATTCTTCTTATCCAGATGCCACATCCACCGCCCGTCATTTTCCTGAATCAGCGGATCCACCAGCTCCAGACGAATCGTCAGCTCCTCCCCCGCATATGTCTCCTCCAGGCGGATTGCCCTGACAAAATTTTCCGGCGTAATGATCCGGGCCATGATAGCAGGCTCTGGTTCTCTGACCTCCTCCACATACGCATCCCCGCAGTACAGAAGCCGCTGTTCCCGTTTCTCAAGTCCCCATTCGCTGATCATACCCACCAGAACCTCCCCGTCATACAAAAGACGGAAGCTCCCATTCTCACTGGCAAGCTCTTTTAAAAGGCGGCGCACATAAGCCTCATCCCTGACTGCAAATACCTCATAGCGGGACTGGAGCCATTCGTTTATCCAGATGGACAACTCTGTAAGATCCGGAAATGTCCTTCCGCCAACGTCTGCCAACAGTATCTCCTTTTCATCCAGCTCTATTCCATCCTTCAGCTTCATGAAGGGCTGCCGGTAAATATAGGTAAATCCAAAAGGCCGGTAGATTGCAGCATCCGCCGGCATCAGGAAACAGAACGGCATTCCCCAGCTCCTCATATCCTCCAGCATCCGGCCCAGGAGCTTGCGCATATAGCCCCGGTGTCTCCGCTCCTTCCGGGTTGCCACTCCCACCAGATAATCTATATGCCACTTCTCACCTGCTGCCCGTACTTCATAGGGATTCAGATGGATCATGGAAGCGATCCATTCATTCCGAATCCCCACCCCAGCCACCTCCTGGGTCTTTTCCAGATAGCTTTCCTCAAGCTGGGCCTCATCCAACTGGCTTTCATCCAGTAGAGTCTCCTCCAGTCGGGTCTCCTCCAGCACCAGAATCCGGTTATCCTTCAGCTTCTCCACAAAATAATAATCATCAAAAGACCTGGAGTCTTCTGGAAATGCCTCCTCCCAGAGATCCCTGCTCCCAGCCTTTTCATTCCCATCCAGATACCGGATCATTCGCTGCTCCTTTCTCAAAACATGTATTTATGACACCTGACATCCCGCAACAGCTCAGATAATCCCTGAACTGCCACCACATCCCTGCTGCCCATTAATCCCATTCAGATTTCTTCTTCTTTTTCTCCCCTGGCTCAAAGAAATAGGGGAACACTCCAAGCCTTGACCCCAGGGCATGGAACAGAGGGAACACGATAATAAATGCCGCCGCCTGATAAGGTATCTTCTTATACTCCTGATAACTTTCCAGGCTGGCCGCTCCGCCATGGCCCATCATATCCACATAAAAATCCGTCCTGTCCAGCTTATACCCGCTCTGGATCTGGGTCATAAAATTCTCACTCTGGGTCAGATCCTCATAGACCACCTGGCCAACCGGCAGAATCGCGTCCCCAGAAAAGATATCCGCCCCAGTATTCTGTACACTGGAAATATCGATCAGCGCAGCCACACGCTCCCCGGAAGCCAGCTCCACATTCTGCATGTACTGGTTATTGTAATAACCGCCCCCGTCATTCCGGTAGGAAATACCCTCCGACACGATGGTAAAGGTATCATGGGAAAGCAGGTCATCAATACTCTCTGCCCGGAAGATTTCGTCACCGGCGATTCCTCCCACCTGATTTTCCGCAACCGTATGCTCCTGCACATAACTGGAATAGGTCATAGCCGTCACCACGTCTACCCCCTTTCCGACGCCCCAGCTCGCCAGAAACGCGGCTCCCATAGAAATCAGAACGTCATACCGCATATGATACGCACGCATTTTTAAAACCTCCTAAACAAACATTTTTCAGACGCATCTGAACAATTCCCATTATACATCAAACAGTAAGGGCAAGTAAAGATAAAGAGAAAAAAGGAGAGTATCGTAAAGGAACGGGGATACCCTGAAAACAACAGGCAGTCAGTCAGGCCGCAGACGGCACAAGGGTGCAGGAAAAGACGCGCCGAGGTGAATTTGTCAAGGATATTTTCGCCCATAAACTCACAAAAACGATTTCTATCACTGATGTAAATGTCATCTCGGCTAGTTGAAGCAAAAATTCGATAGAAATCCGCATTTTCTCCTGCAATCGCAGGAGGAATTCTTGCGCTTGGGGGTTAGTCGTGTTATAATAAGCAGCAGAAATTTTCAAATCGGCACAGCCCTAAGATGTGATGTCTGTGATATTATGGAAATGGTAGAAGAACAGTGAATCGTTCTTACAGAATATGAGTTTTGAAACAACGATAAATCTGCTGCAAGTCGGAAGATGCCAATTTCCGTAAGAAGGGAATAAAGACATATGGATAATTAAATTCACAATACAATCGTAAGTTTTATATGGGGCATTGCGGATGACTGCCTGCGCGACGTGTATGTATATGGAAAATATCGTGATGTCATTTTACCGATGACAGTAATCCGCCGCCTGGATGCCATGCTGTAGGACAGCAAAGCAGAGAAGTTGGGCGGTAAAAGCGTGAAAAAAAGTACGGGATTAAAGATTGGGAACAGGAGTAGTGAAAGGCGAGGACACAGCATGAGAATAGATGATTTTATCGGAGAAGTAACCGAGTACGACAAAAAGGAGCGGTTTTAGGAACGCAAGCCCAAAAGCTGGCTGAAAAGCGTCAGCGCATTTGCCAACGGTGTTGGCGGCGTACTTGTTTTCGCAGTAGCGGACGATGATACTCTTGTCGGCCTCACAAACGCAAAGGTTGATTCCGAAAAAATAAGCGAAGCAGTAAAGGCCAGGATAGACCCTGTTCCGGAAGTTATTTTGAGCATCCATGTTGAGGAGGGTAAGCATTATCCCTTTTGCAGGACGGGGACGCTTTGATCCACCGGGATTACCTGGAAACAGGCAGCCAGGTCCATATTGACATTTTTGACTATGGCTCAAATTTTGATTACTGTTGTATTTAGAGACATTGGAAACATGAAAAAAGTCCACCTGTTTGCGTTGTATATGGTAGGTGGGCTTTTTTCTTTGTTATCGAAACGATTGTCTTAATGACATTGGGCTGTAAACTGTAACTCACCGTTCGCAGGAATTATTTTCCCTGGTTTTCCAAGGTGATCATTCGCTCCTTCTGCTCTGTCTGGCCGGTCTTTACCAGCTTCAAGTCTCCATAATTGGCATAATTTGCGATCAATACGGCTGTGGTGGAGCTGAATCCGGCTTTCTGTATTTTGCTGATATCAAAGGTTACCAGCTTCTGACCCATTCTTACAGCCTCGCCTTCCTTTACAAAAAGCTGGAATCCGTCCCCATTCATTTTTACCGTATCCACGCCTACATGGATCAGGATCTCCACGCCGTCCGGGCCAGTGATGCCTACTGCGTGCTTTGTGTCTGTCACGGCAGAGATCACACCGTCGCAAGGTGCTACCACCTCACCCACCTCTGGTTCGATCCCCGCGCCGTCGCCCAGGATTCCCATGGCAAATGTCTCATCCGGAATCTGCTCCCGGGGAATGATATTTCCCTTCACCGGGGCATAAAGAACGATCCCGCCTGCGGTTCCTGCCGCGCTCCCGGATCTTTCCTCTGAAACCGCTGTCTCTGCTCCGCTGCCAGCTTTTTTCCCAGAATCCGCAGCACCCTTCACGTTTCCAGACCCCGTGCCTGCTGCCACTTCCTCACTCCAGAATATCCATGTCAGCACAAAGGACACACCTATAGCAATAGCCATCATCAGTATGTACTGCATCGGCATATTCAGGCACAGCAGTACTCCGAAGATCCCTGTTACACCCGTACCGCTGGCGCCCAGCTTCACGATGGAGGCAAAGAGTGCACCGCAGGCGCCGCCTGCACAGCCGCAGATAAAAGGCTTGAAATACCGCATGTTTACACCAAAGATTGCCGGTTCTGTGATTCCCATGAAAGCGCTGAAAGCAGAGGGCAGTGCCATGGACTTGGTTCTTGCGTTCTTTGCCTTCAGAGCCACTGCAAGGGTCGCCGCACCCTGGGCCAGATTAGCCGCAGATGCCAGAGGCAGCCAATAGGTCACACCAAACTGGGCCAGCTGTCCCACATCAATAATGGTATACATATGATGCACACCAGCCACCACCGTAGGCGCATACAGCGCACCCATGACAAAGCTTCCGATTCCCAGGGGCAGGGCAATCAGCCACTGGATACCATTGATGATGCTGTTCTCGATCAGAACAAAGACCGGGCCGATAACAGAGTAGGTCAGATATCCGGTCACAAACACACTGACCAGAGGTGTCACAAACAGGTCAAACATTTCCGGAATAATCTTGTGGAGCCGTTTTTCGATAAAACACATAACCCACACAGCTATAATGACTGGAATCACATGGCCCTGGTAACCGATCAGGTCAATATCATACAGACCGAACCAGACGCTTTGCCGTACCATCACTCCCTGGCTGGCCACAGTCCAGGCATTCTGCAGATCCGGATGGATCATCAGCATACCGATGACCGCACCCAGATAGGGATTGCCGCCAAATGCACTTGCCGCGCTGTAGGCAATCAGAATAGGCAGGAACACATAAGCCACATTGCTGAACAGCTTGGCAAATACATAGACCGAACTGGTAGTATCCATGGTGACGAAGCCATTTCCCACCATGAAATTCAGTGCTTCCATGATACCCATCAGGAAACCGCTGGCCACAATAGCCGGAATGATGGGCACGAAAATGTCTCCCAGTGTCTTGATGGCACGCTTGAATACATTCTGCTGGGCCACAGCCGCCTGCTTGGCCTCAGCCTTGGTAGCAGCGCTCATACCCGACACCTTTAAAAACTCGTCGTACACCTTGTTGACCGTGCCTGTACCCAGGATGATCTGGAGCTGTCCGGAAGCGAAGAACACGCCCTTGACACCATCGATTTCCTCCACTGCCTTACTGTCACATTTGCCATTGTCCGCGATCACCAGGCGAAGCCGGGTAGCGCAATGGGCCGCTGAGATCAGATTCTCCTTTTTTCCTACTTTTTCGTAGATTTCCTCTGCAACCTTTCTGTAATCCATGATTCCCTCCATAATTAGTTATTGTTCACGGGGACTCTGAGAATCCAGCTTTGTGTATTCCCCCATATGATTCCAAAAGCACATTTTTTTACAATAGACCAGCTGCCATATATCTCTAAAACTCAACCCTCATTCCGTCATAGGCTGCGATCATACCATGCTCCCCTGCAAACTCCTCCAGCTGGGCATGGGTCATCTCCCCGTTGTGGGAGAAATGACTGACCACCTTGACAGTACTTTCACTCACGCAGCCCTTCTCCTCCAGCCGCCGCACCAGCTCCAGATCATCCGGCAGCCCCATGTGGTAGCACTCGGTCTGCTTCTTCCCCATGGTGGCGTCCATGGAGACCAGATCATACCTGTGGCTGAAGATGCAGTCCCAGGCTTCAGGACTCAGATTCAGTCCTGTGTCGTGACCGTACAACAGACATTTGCCGTCCTTCTCGATAATGTAGATCAGGCAGGTCTCCCGTTTGTCATGATCTGCCGGAAGCGGGATAATGTGATATCCCTCCGCCACAAAATCCTGAAAGGGCTCCAGCCGGACGAATTTCACACTCTCATCCAGTGGATGAACCTTGAACCGGTCAATGTTCACTGCATCGTAAAATGCCTTCTCCACAGCAGCATTTCCATATACATGCAGCATCCCCCTTGCATTGTGCCCGAAATGCTCATGACGGTGGATCAGCTCCACCGGAAAGAAATGATCCATATGGGAGTGGGTCACCAGCAGATGCTGTACCTGGCCCAGCTCCAGACCATAGGTCAATGCATGGGTGTAAGTATCCGGCGGAAAATCCATCAGAATACGCCTGTCCACCATGGCCTGGGTTCTGGTCCGCAGCTCCTTTCCCCCTACCTGTCTGGCCCGCCGGCAGATATCACAGTCGCAGAACAGCGCCGGCCAGCCTTCTGCTGCCGCTGTTCCCAGATATTGAATCTCCATAGCTTCCTCCTTTTCACTGAATTTTTAAATCATTTAAAATAGCATTTCCCAATTAGCCCATAGGATAGTACTCCGGCAGAAGCCTTGGCCGTAACAATTTCAAGGGGCATCTGGGCTGTTGCCACCGGCCTTATCCGCACCTGGTGCTTCTTTTAAGTAACCGGTAAAGTTACCGGTTACTTGATAATTCATATTTTACCATTACTAATGCCCCTGGTCAATCCCCCACTTTACATTTCAGCGCTATATACAAAAATGGGATCCTGTTTTTATGCAATGTAACAGTTCAGATATCCCTTGAACTGTTACGGCATCTGCCTATGAGAATCGCTACGCCATGGGGCAGATGCCCTCCAGCCATTGCGTTTTTGTACGGTCAGCAGCAAGTGCGCAGACCTATCTGAACTCTTACTATGCAACTTTTATAGAACCGGTTACTTTACCGGTTATCATTGAAAGAAAAGAAAAAAAATGATATACTGAAAAATAGCCGGATGAAATTCTGGCAGCACACTGCCGTAAAAACATGTTTCATATTGATTAAAATTTTCACCCTTTTGGAGGTTTTACCATGCCCAAAAAAAATATCACCTTCAGCGACATTGCCAAATACACCAACTTCTCCAAGACCACTATTTCCCGGTATTTCAACAATCCGGATTCCCTGACCCTGGAGAACCAGAAGATCATCGCCGATGCCCTGGAAGTGCTGAATTACAAAGAGAACAAGGTAGCGCGGATCCTTGCCAACGGAAAGACCGAGTTCGTAGGCATCATTATCCCGAATCTCTATATGCACTACTATGCCCATATGCTGGAGGAGCTTCTCTCCTCTTACGAAAAGTACGGTTACAAATTCCTGGTCTTTACTGGGGATGAGCACAGGGAGACTGAACGTCAGTATCTCCAGGAGCTGCTGGCTTACAAGATCGAAGGACTGATCGTGCTGAGCCATACCATCTCTTCCCAGGAGCTGGCCTCCTACAATCTGCCCCTGGTAACCATCGAGCGGGAAGACCGCTACACCTGCAGCGTGAACACAGACAATTACACTGGCGCTGTCCTTGCCACCAGCCTGCTGCGCAAAAACAAATGCGACCTTCTGGTACACATCAACGAGAGGGTGTCCAGAACTACCCCTGGCTACCAGCGGATCCAGGGCTTTCTCGATATCTGTCAGGACAATAACCAGAAATACGAGCTGTTCCTGACTTCCTTTGGAAAAAAATACGAGGAGATCACCCATCAGCTTGGGGAAATCCTCACTACACTGGAGGAAAAATATCCTAATGAAAAAAAGGGCGTCTTCCTCTCCAATGACACCCATGCAAACATCTTCCTGAACCTGATCATCCGCAAATACGGCCATCTGCCGGACACCTACCGGATCATAGGCTTCGATGATTCCCCCATCGCCACGGAAGCCATTGTCCCTTTTAGTACCATAGGCCAGCGGATTGACCAGATCGCCGCCCAGGCCATGGACCTTCTGGTTGCCCAGATGGAAGAGCGCAAAAAAAGAAAACCGGCCCCCCTGGCAGAGCCCATCCACCAGGTAGTCAAGCCGGTTCTTGTGGAGCGGGAAACTACGGACTAATGCTTCGCCTGGTCAGAAATCTGATTGCGTTTCGGCTATTAGATAGGTATAATGTAGATAAGAAAAGGAAGATATGTATGCAGAAAAAACACCGGATTATGACAATGTATTTAAGACAATGAAGATGAAACAGCAGACGGCAGCAAGGAATATGACAATGTATTTAAGACAATGAAGATGAAACAGCAGACGGCAGCAAGGAAATAGAGGAACAGATTTCGGACTTCCTGATCAGAATAGGAAGTGAAATATATCTTTTGGAATGCCAGAGCTATGATGACGGTTCTATGGCAATCAGGATAGCAGAGTACGCTTTTATTGTTGCCAGACAGTTTGCATCGTGGGATATTGGTCATGCTACAATACCAATGCCGAGATTTTCAATTATCTATGTCAAGAAGACGGACCAGACACCGAAAACGACAACGATTACCTTTTCCTTTCCAGATGGGCAGACGATAGACTATAAATCGGACAATGTAATTTTAGAGGAATTTACAAAGGAAAAGATTGTTGAAAAAGTCTGTACCCTTATATTCCGTTTTACAAACCCGCGCCACATAATCACAGATCACTCCCACCGTGACCTGTGCTCCGGCAGAGCTGTCCGGCCCACGATAACGCAGGATCCCTGATCCGCGATCATATTGATCGCCTTTTCCTGGGCAATGACTGCCTGATATACCGCGCTGGTACTAAGATACAGCTCCCGCATGACTGCATTTTCATCGGAATTAATTCCGGAGATAAACTCCTTTGCCAGTCCGCTCTCCTGGGCAGCCAGGGCTGTCAGCTCCTTATCATAGCAGGGAATTCCAAGCTTCTGTGCTACCAGCTGGCCGATATATTTTCCCGCGGATCCATGCTCACGGGCGATGGTAATGATCACGCCCGGATGGGATGTCTGGAGAATGGCACCTTCCGTTTCCTCTTTTGTATCCACCACTCTATCGCCATCACCTGCTTTAAAAGCGCCAGATCCGGCACAAAGCTTGCCCGGGAGATCTTAAAGGAACGGCTTTTTCTCAGATATGCCCCACAGATCACAAAGCTGACAAACTGTCCCAGGATCGTGGCATAAGCCGCCCCCCGGATTCCCAGCCCTAGAGCGTGTCTGAAAATTGCTTTCTGGTACCTGTGTGTTCCGCTTTGTTGGAGATTTGGGCCAAATGAAGGGCGCATAGTGGGCTATGTAACCTGAATTTGGCCCAAATATCCCAAGGGACGCCTGCGGTGTACCGCGAAGTGGGACGTGCACACCGAAGACGTCCCTTGTGGAGATGCCGAGAATGAATTTTCAGACGCGCTGTAGTGCTGACTTGCGGAAATACCTTGTTACAGTGCGTTGTCAGAAATGTTTTCTGATAAGTCCATTATAGCTTTCAACTGTTTTCCGGAAAATGGTAAATATTTGTTAATCCTAGTACTATTTTTACCTCTTTCATTTTCCGGCTTTATGCACTTATCACAAAAAAAGCAGTATCTGGGGAGGGTGCCGCCAGATACTGCGCGAGAATAATGAAACTGAAATATGGGGTGATGTCCGGATCTTATTTATCGGAAATGGAAACTGAAAAATCCTGCTTCCTGAAAATTGAGAGCCGGTATTCGGTAGGACTCTGGCCGGTGATCCGGCGGAACACCTTGGTAAAATAATTGGAATCCGGGTAGCCTACTGCCCGACCGATCTCTTTTATGTTCACATTAGACTGTTTTAACAGTTGTCTGGCTTCATTTACCCGGTATTCAGCTATATAGGAGGTAAAGTTCCGCCCAAAGCACTGCTTGAACAGCCGGCTGAAATAAGCTTCCGAATAATTCATCATCTGTGCCAGATCCTGCATGGACAGATCATACATGTAGTTGTCATGAATATAACGCTGAATCACCTGGGTGACCTGGGTCTGCCGCTGCTGGGCCATCTCCCCCAGGCCTATGTCCGAAATCTGGGAGCTGGGGCTGCCGGATGAAAGGCTGGCACTCCCAAAGCCCCCGGGCCGTGGGCCGGCACTTTCGGAACCTCCGGGCCGCAGGCTGGCACTTTCGGAACCTCCGGGCCGTGGGCTGACACTCTCACAGCCCCCAGGCGACAGACTGGCACTTTCAAAGCCTCTGGGTGACCAGCAGGCGGACAAGTCACTGCTATCTGTATTTGGGGTCTGGGGCTGGTCCGACAGCCCTGCCTGGGGCGCACTGCCCATGTACCGGCCTGCCTGGGCCGCCTGCTCTGCCAGCCGGATGGCCTCTTCCAGAACCAGCATCAGCTCATTCCCGTCATAGGGCTTCAGAAGATAATCCAGTGCCCGCACCGTGATCGCTTTCTTGGCATAGGCAAACTCATCAAATGCCGTCAGGAATATAATACAGCATGCCTTATCCTTCTTCCTGATCTCCTCCGCCGCCTGAATACCGTCGATTCCCGGCATCTCAATATCCAGCAGCGCGATCTGGATCCTCTCCTGCTCATAGATTTCCAGGGCCTCCCGGCCATTCTCTGCCTGGAATATGGCGCACCTGTCCCCCAGGTTCTCTTGTAGTGTCTTACAGAGAACAGCCCGCTCGATCGCCTCATCATCCGCAATTAACAAACGTACCATCTTTTTCCCCCTGCTATCCTGCTTCCTCCTGGGGGATCCGCATCTGAATCACTGTGCAGTGCCCCTGGCTGCTGTAGATTTTTAAATCTCCTTCTTTGTAAATGGAATGAATCCTCTGATAGATATTCCCCAGACCAATCCCCACTCTGGCTGTCCGTTTCTCCCTCATGGCTTCCTCCAGCTCTACCCGGCGCTCATCAGTCATGCCCCCACCGGTATCCGCCACAGATACTATCACCACATTTCCCTGCTGCCACACCCGCAGGATGACCCGGCCTCCCTGCTCTTTTTTGGATATGCCGTGGACAATGGCATTTTCCACAATAGGCTGGAGGGTAAAGGCCGGTATCTGCACCGCCTGTGCATTGACTGCACAGTGGCATTCATACTGGACCCGGCTGCCAAACCGCATCTTCTGGAGATACATATAGTCCTCCACTACCCTAAGCTCCGAGGAAAGGGCTACTACCTGCTCGGCGGTCTTCAGATTGTACCGGAACAGACTGCTCATACTGGTGATCATCCGTTCTGTGGTGGCGGCGTCCTCCAGCTTTGCCGTACAGGCGATCATATTGAGGGTATTGAACAGGAAATGGGGATTGATCTGGTTCTTCAGCATGTCAAGCCGCGCCGCGTCCAGACGTTTCTCCATCTCCATCCGCTCCATCTCCTCCTGGTGCAGAAGCTCGGACATCTCATAATTGCGCATCAGGCTGTTGATGTAGCCTCTGGTCGCATGCTTCATTTTGTTGAAAGCATGAACCATCTCGCCCATCTCATCCTTATTCTCTACCTCCAGATCATCGCCGCTGAAATCATTGACCGCAATCTTGCGGGCATTTCCGGCCAGAAGGTTCAGGGGCCTCAGGAAGGATTGCACAATCAGCCGTGAAAGAGCCACAGACACGACCACCATTCCCCCGGAAAAGAGGAGAATCAGGTAAGGCATATTATAGAAAAAAGGCACCTTTTCCTGATAGCTGGCATCCCCCGCTTCCAGAGTGACCTGCAGAAGCCGTCGGGCATAGGTCTCCAGATATTCCTGCATATCATAGATCCGGTACAAGTCAGCTACATTATAAGTCTCCTGGGATAAGGTTCCTATAAATCCATCCCGGGTCCGGCTATAATTCTCATAGGCATTGCGCACATTCCAGGTCCGTGCATACCGCTCCTCACCAATGGTCTGATAGTCAAATGGCAGTCCCCTGATACAACGCTCTGACCGGGCACAGGCAATTTTGTAGTCCTGCTCCGCCTCCTCATTCCGCTCACGCACCACCCGCTCAAAGGCCTGCACCTCCAACTCCATGGCCTTCTGGAAATCCTGACACCGTGAGTTGTCATTGAGGATCACCCGGAAATGCCCCAACGCAAAGTTCATCAGCTGCAGGTTGAATACCGCCGACAGCAGGAGCATCAGAATTACCATGCCGCTGTACACAGCCAGCTTTTTCTTCAATGAAATTGTCAGCCACAGATTTCGGATGGATTGATACATGGGCAGGTAGGCGTTCCTTTCTGGGAGCTATTTTTACATAATTTTAACATAACAAAGAGAGCGGTGCAAGTTTCTCTGGCCAAATAGGTTACATCCAGAAAAAATGAACGAAATAGCAAATTCTCATTTTCCTGAATTATGCAACACAAAAAAAGTCCTTGATTTTCAAGGACTTTTCAGAGGCGACAACCAGATTTGAACTGGTGATCAGGGTGTTGCAGACCCACGCCTTACCACTTGGCTATGTCGCCATATTTGATTATATGAACCGGAATAATATTTTATTCCGGTCAGTGACCCCAACGAGATTCGAACTCGTGTTACCGCCGTGAAAGGGCGATGTCTTAACCGCTTGACCATGGGGCCTTAAGCTCCCCGAGT
>Ga0137308_102005_pt1 | contig 15985 bp, 11 predicted proteins | sample Inofrocosms_June_FD_97181 | JGI IMG/M metagenome (GOLD analysis project Ga0137308, IMG submission 97181) | Mouse cecal microbial communities from Vienna, Austria - N-Acetylneuraminic and N-Acetylglucosamine D2O microcosms_June | ecosystem: Host-associated > Mammals > Digestive system > Large... | reverse complement strand
AAATAAGCTGGGAGTAGAACTGGAAATCCGAAGAATTGCCGTGAAAGACCCAGAAGAAGTGATTTCCCAGGTGGAAGAAAAAGATACAGGGATTCTCACCAGTGACTGGAGAGAAGTGGTAGAGGATGATACCGTTGAGATCGTCATCGAACTGATGGGGGGCCTGGAGCCGGCAAAAACCTGTATCCTGGCGGCTCTGCGGGCGGGAAAACATGTGGTGACAGCCAATAAAGATCTGGTGGCTGTCTCCGGCAGAGAGTTGCTGGACGCGGCGGCAGAACATAAATGTGATTTTCTGTTTGAGGCAGCTGTGGCAGGCGGAATCCCCATTATCCGCCCTATGAAACAATGCCTGCTGGGGAACAACATCACAGAGATAATGGGAATTGTCAACGGCACCACCAACTTTATTCTGACCAAGATGGAGCAGGAGGGCATGGAATTCCAAGAGGCCCTGGCCCTGGCCACAGAACTGGGGTATGCGGAAGCGGACCCAACGGCGGACATTGAAGGTCTGGACGCAGGACGGAAGGTGGCCATTATGGCATCCATCGGTTTCCACTCCCGTGTGGTATTGGACGATGTGCACATTGAGGGCATTACCAAAATCACAGCCAAAGATATTCAGTATGCAAGAGAAATGGGATGTACCATCAAACTGCTGGGTGTGGCGCGCTGTGACCAGGAGGGCATTGAGGCTTATGTGTGCCCCATGCTCATATCCGGCACGCATCCTCTGGCTTCTGTGAATGATTCCTACAATGCGGTGTTCCTCCACGGGGATGCAGTAGAAAATGTAATGTTCTTTGGCCGGGGGGCCGGAAGCCTTCCCACAGCCAGTGCGGTAGTAGGAGATGTGTTTGACATTGCAAGAAATATCCAGAACAATTGCTGCGGCCGCATCAGCTGTTCCTGCTACAAAAAACTGCCCATTAAGAAAATGGAAGACACCAAAAACAGCTTTTTCCTGCGTATGCTGGTGGAAGATAAATGCGGGGTATTCACCGACACAGCCAACGCTTTTGCGCAGAATCAGGTCAGTCTGGCCCAGATTATCCAGAGGCAGGCTCCGGAGGGAACGGCAGAGCTGGTGGTCATCACCGATTCTGTGAGAGAAGGAGATCTGGAAAAAGCAATCAATACATTAAAAGCTCAGGCAACTATCAAAGAAATAGCTGCAGTACTTCGGGTATATAAGGCAGATAAGGAGAATTAGAATGAGTAAAAAGACAACCGTTTTGATGATTCTGGACGGCTATGGCCTGAACGAAAATTGCGAAGCCAATGCTGTCTGCGAGGCCGGCACCCCTGTGATGGACCAGCTGATGTCCCAGTATCCATTTGTAAAAGGTTCTGCCAGTGGTCTGGCAGTAGGGCTTCCGGAAGGCCAGATGGGAAATTCGGAAGTGGGACACCTGAACATGGGCGCAGGGCGTATCGTATATCAGGAACTGACCAGGATTACAAAAGAAATTCAGGAAGGGACATTTTTTAACAATGAGGCCCTGCTGGCTGCTGTGAAAAATGCGCGGGAAAACCACTCGGCCCTTCACTGTATGGGACTTTTGTCCGACGGAGGTGTCCACAGCCATAACACCCATCTGTATGGACTGCTGGAACTGGCTAAAAGAGAGGGTCTTTCAGAGGTGTACGTACATTGTTTCCTGGACGGAAGGGATACCCCGCCTGCCTCCGGAAAGGGATATGTAGAAGAACTGGAAAAAGAGATGGGCAGAATCGGTGTGGGAAAAATCGCCACTGTAACAGGCCGTTACTATGCCATGGACCGGGACAACCGGTGGGAGCGTGTAGAGCGGGCTTACCGGGCACTGACGCTGGGAGAAGGGAAAACAAACGAGAGCGCGGCAGAAGGCGTGGAGGAGTCCTATCAGGCAGAAGTCACAGATGAGTTTGTAGAGCCCATTGTGGTTACCAAAGACGGACATCCGGTATCCACCATAAAGAATAAAGATTCCGTGGTATTTTTCAATTTCCGCCCTGACCGTGCACGGGAAATCACAAGAGCCTTTGTGGACGATGTATTTACGGGATTTGCCAGGGAACAGAAGCTGGAGCTGACTTATGTGTGTTTTACAGATTATGATGAGACCATTGAGAATAAGCTGGTGGCTTTTCAGAAAGAAGAGATTAATAATACCTTCGGGGAATATCTGGCAGCTCATCAGATGACCCAGGCCAGGATTGCGGAGACTGAGAAGTACGCCCATGTGACCTTTTTCTTTAACGGGGGCAAAGAGGAACCCAATCCCGGTGAAGACCGGATTCTGGTAAATTCCCCCAAAGTGGCCACTTATGACATGCAGCCCGAGATGAGCGCGCCTCAGGTGTGTGATAAACTGGTGGAGGCCATTGTATCCGGAAAATATGATGTGATTATCTGCAATTTCGCAAACCCGGATATGGTGGGACATACAGGAGTCCGAGAGGCGGCTGTCCAGGCCATAGAAGCGGTGGATGCATGCGTGGGCAGAGCCGTGGACGCGGTGAAAGAGACAGGCGGGCAGATGTTTATCTGCGCTGACCATGGCAATGCAGAACAGATGATTGACTATGAAACCAAAGAGGCATTTACCGCTCATACCACCAATCCAGTGCCGTTTTTACTGGTCAATGCAGACCCATCCTATAGGCTGCGTGAGGGCGGGAGACTGGCTGACATTGTCCCCACTCTGATTGAACTGATGGGGATGGAACAGCCGAAAGAGATGACAGGGGAATCGCTGCTTGTGAAAGAATGATCGGTGTGTGGCGTGTATGTATCGGTACATTTTCGGAGATACTACTTTCGGGAAAGTTGAAATTATTATCATGTTAGGAGGTAGTATTTATGTACCGATATTTGCCGATCAGGAAAGTGCATGGCAGGCAGGTTTTGGACTCCAGAGGAAATCCCACTGTAGAAGTGGAAGTGACAGTGGGAGAAGGGATTGTGGGCGTCAACGGTACGACAGGCCGGGCGATGGTTCCGTCTGGGGCATCCACCGGAACATTTGAGGCAGTGGAGATCAGGGACGGCAGCAAGAGGAAATATATGGGGCTGGGCGTGGAGAAGGCAGTTTCCAATGTGAATACAAAACTGGCAGATGCCATTTTGGGAGAGAACGCACTGGACCAGAACGCTGTTGACTCCCTGCTGCTGGAGGCAGACGGGACAGAAAACAAGAGCAATGTGGGGGCGAATGCTATGCTGGGGGTGTCTATGGCCACGGCCAGGGCGGCTGCGAAAGCTTTAAAACTGCCTCTGTTCCAGTATATAGGCGGCACACATGCCAAACGGATGCCGGTTCCCATGATGAATATTTTAAACGGGGGCGTTCATGCCAATAATACCGTAGACCTGCAGGAATTTATGATTATGCCTGTAGGAGCGGAAAATTTCCACACGGGTCTGCGCATGTGTGTGGAGATTTACCAGTATTTGAAGATTATACTGAAAGAAGAAAAGCTGTCCACAAGTGTGGGGGATGAGGGCGGATTTGCTCCGGATCTGGCAGATTCCCGGGAAGTACTTTCTTATATTGTGCGCGCTGTAGAGCGTGCCGGATACCGTCCGAAAGAAGAGGTGGCTATCGCCATAGATGCGGCGGCCAGTGAATTATTCGACGGGGAAAAAGACGCCTACTATTTCCCGGGAGAGACCCAGAAAAAAGGGAAAACTGTCCTGCGCTCAGGAAAAGAGATGGTGGATTATTACAAAGAACTGGTGCAGGAGTTCCCCATTGTGTCTATAGAAGACGGACTTCACGAAGACGACTGGGATGGATGGAAACATCTGACCCGGGAACTGGGAGATAAAATTCAGCTGGTGGGGGACGATTTGTTTGTGACAAACATCAAGAGACTGCGCTGCGGAATTAAGCTTCAGGCTGCCAATTCTATTTTGGTAAAGGTAAACCAAATCGGCACACTCTCAGAGGCTATGGATGCGGTAGAGATGGCACAGAAAGCGGGTTATAGAGCGGTAGTTTCCCATCGGTCCGGGGAGACAGAAGATTCCTTTATCGCGGATCTGGCGGTGGCCTGCGGGGCGGGGCAGATCAAAACCGGAGCGCCATGCAGGTCCGACCGCAATGCCAAGTACAATCAGCTTCTGCGGATAGAGGAATATCTGGGCTGCCAGGCCTGCTTTGAGAATCCATTTGCACCTGTCTGAAGCTCTTGGCAGGATAACAGCCAAAAAGGTAAAAAGAGGACGGTGTCAGACCCGTCCTCTTTTTGAGGATAAGGTTTAAAGGGGAAGATATGCGGGAACAATTAACTCAAGAAGATGTAAAAAAGATTGAAGAAGAAATTGAATACAGGAAACTGGTAGTGCGAAAAGAAGCTCTGGAAGCAGTGAAAGAGGCACGGGCACATGGGGATCTCAGCGAGAATTTTGAATACCATGCGGCGAAAAAGGATAAAAATAAAAATGAAAGCAGGATTCGGTACCTGGAAAAAATGTTGAAAACGGCGCGGATTGTTTCTACACAGTCCGAAGACGATGAAGTGGGCCTGAATAACAAGGTAGAGGTTTTCTTTGAAGATGAGGAGGAAACTCAGGTCTATAAGTTAGTCACATCCATCCGGGGCAATTCCTTGGACGGCAGGATTAGTCTGGAATCGCCATTGGGAAAAGCGCTGATGGGACGCAAAGCCGGTGACCGGGTATATGTGAAGGTCAGCGAGGCAGCAGGATATTACGTGGTGATCAAGAGCATTGACAAAACTTCCGGTGAAGAAGATGATATCAGAGGTTTTTGATAAAAGTGGTTGTAATCTCTTTGATCCTGTGATATTATAAAAAATGACAGGTATTAGGGAGGTGTTATTTCAGGTGCAAATTCTGAGAATTATTTTGACAGTCCTGTTTGCACTGGATTGTATAGCCCTGACAGTAGTAATTCTGATGCAGGAGGGCAAACAGCAGGGACTTGGTGCGATTGCCGGCGCGGCTGATACTTACTGGGGCAAGAATAAAGGCCGTTCCATGGAGGGAAAACTGGTGACTGCCACAAAGATTATGGCGGCTCTGTTTTTTGTACTGGCAGCGGTTTTGAACATGAGTTTTTAGGAAAAAGCACTCTTGTATCAATGGACAAGAGTGCTTTTGCTCTTTTGATTTTTGATAAAGAGCTTTAGATAGAAAATGATAGAGGTAAAAATGAAAAAGAGACAATTTGACCGGCGGAAGAAATTGATGGCTGATGTACTGGCAAATCCGGCTTACCGCCCCATGCGTCTGCGTGAGCTGGCTGCCCTGCTGGATATTCCCCGGACGAAGAGAAAAGAGCTGTATCAGGTTATGGATGCGCTGGTGGAGGAAGGGTATGCCAAAAGGCACAGCAATGGTACGTATACCAAGGCAGAGATAACCTGTGTCAGCGGGATTTTCCTGGCCCATCCCAAAGGCTTTGGGTTTGTGGATGTGGGGGAGGGAGAAGAAGATATCTTTATTCCAGAAGACCAGACCCATCAAGCCATGGACCAGGACCAGGTGCAGGTAAAAGTCCGGGAGAGAACCCAGGGAAAGCGGAGAGAAGGAACCATTGTCAAGATCCTGGAACATGGGTGCCGTAAAATTGTGGGGACTTACCAGAAAAACGGCCGATATGGTTTTGTACTGCCGGACAACCCCAGGATGTGCCAGGATGTGTTTATTCCAAACGGTCATTCCCTGGGGGCGGATGCAGGGGATAAGGTGTCAGCTGTCATTATCAGCTATGGGTCAAAGAGGAAAAGCCCGGAAGGAAGAATACAGGAGATTCTGGGAAAGAACGGGGAGCCTGGTACAGATGTTCTTTCTATTATAAAAGGGTATGACATTCCCGTGGAGTTTCCGGAGAAAGTGGTCAGGCAGGCAGAGCGCGTGAAAGATGAGCTGATACCGGGTGACTTTCAGGGTCGCAGAGACATTCGAAGCTGGAAAATGGTCACCATGGACGGCGAGGATGCCAAAGACCTGGACGATGCCGTATCTCTCACCTGGGAGAATGGGATGTATCATCTGGGAGTGCATATCGCCGATGTATCTAATTATGTCCAGGCGGGCAGCGCGCTGGACAAAGAAGCCCTGAAAAGGGGAACCAGTGTCTATCTCACAGACCGGGTGATTCCCATGCTGCCCAGACGGCTCAGCAATGGGATTTGTTCGCTGAACCCAGGAGAGGACAGGCTGGCTTTGAGTTGTCTGATGGATGTGGATGCACAGGGGCAGGTGGTGAGCCATGAGATTATGGAAACAGTCATCTGCTCAGACCGTCGTATGACGTATACCGATGTGCAGAAAATTCTGGATGGTTCGGACATGGATATATGCAGGGAGTATGAGGAATTTGTGGAGACTTTCCGGAAAATGGATGAACTCTCCGCCCTGCTTCGCAGACAGCGTCACAAAAGGGGGGCCATTGATTTTGACTTCCCGGAGAGCAGGATTGTACTGGATGACAGGGGAAAGCCTGTTTCTGTGGAGATTTATCAGCATAATCGTGCCATGGAGCTGATTGAAGATTTTATGATTTTGGCAAATGAGACAGTGGCCCGGGAATTCTGTGAGGAGGAAGTCCCTTTTGTATACCGTACCCACGGGGAGCCGGATTCCGAGAAAGTGGAAAAGCTGCTGGCTTTTCTGCACAGCCAGGGGATCCCGGCACAAAAAGGGAAAGAGCAGATATCGCCCCTTGAAATCCAGCAGATTTTAAAAGCGGTTCAGGGACAGCCCAACGAGGCTTTAGTCAGCCGGCTGGCACTGCGCTCCATGCAGCAGGCCCGATATACGGTGGAATGCACCGGGCATTTCGGGCTGGCTTCCAGGTATTACTGCCACTTTACTTCTCCTATCCGCAGATATCCGGATCTGCAGATACACAGAATTATCAAAGACAAACTGCGGGGCAGGATGAGCGGGGAAAAGAAAGCCTTTTATACAGGGATACTGGAGGAAGCGGCCCGCCAGTCCAGTGTTACCGAGCGCAGAGCAGAGGAAATCGAACGGGAAGTAGAGAAGCTGAAAAAGGCAGAATATATGCAGGAACATTTGGGGGAAGAATTTGAGGGAATCGTATCCGGTGTCACAGGATGGGGTATTTATGTAGAACTGGCCAATACTGTGGAAGGGCTGGTTCATATCAGTACGCTGGATGACGACTATTATGAATTTGATGAGGAAAAAATGCTGTTGACAGGGGAGAAAACCCGAAAGACATATACGTTGGGTCAAAAAGTGAAAATCCGTGTGGCAGCAGTGGATCTGTATCAAAAGAATATTGATTTCACTATCCGAAATACGGAAGATTAGAAGGTGAATAGTTTGAAGGGATTAAAAGATTGGAACAAATGGCTGGTACTGTTTCTTGCATTTGTATTGCTGGTACTGACACCGGTATCGGTAAAAGCGGCACCGGGTAAAGGCGGTACTCATTCGTCAAGGCAGAACAGAGGATGGAAAGTTGTAAACAACAAAATCTATTATTACGGGAGAAACGGCAGAAAAGCTGTTGGCTGGGTGAGAATCCAGGGAACTCCGTACTGTTTTCGGAAAAGTGGTGCTTTAAAAAAGGGATGGCTTAATTTCAGGGGGCGGCACTATTATTATGGAAGATATGGAGATTGTCATACAGGATGGTTTATAAAAGCAAACCAAAAATACTACTGTGATCCCAAAAAAGGGAGACTGTACGGATGGAATCAAATAGGAGGAAGATGGTATTATTTTCGAAAATCGGGCAGTGTTACTGTCAATAAGTGGATACCTAATCAGGACTCCATGTGGTACGTAAATGCCAGTGGAAAAGTCACAAAAAGGGTGCCGAAAAACGATACGGTCCAGGGGTATGATACCATCCTGATGGTAGGAGGGTCCCGATTCCGGCATATGGGCATCAAATATAAGATTACAGCAGACAATGTCCGTTATATCGCACGGGGAGGCGCTAAAGTAAATTGGTTAATGGATGAAGCCTATCCGCAGATTCAAAAGGCTGTAGTAAAAGGAAAGAAGACTGCCATTGTTTTTAATCTTGGACTCAATGACATGAGTCATGTGGATGTTTATCTTCGGTTTTATAATGAACAGATGTCCTATTTTCTGGATGACCCGGACTGTGATTTATATATGATGTCTGTAAACCCCATAGATGAAAAGAAATACTCCCAGAACAAAAGGGGTGAAAATAAGCACAATCAGAACATATATGAGTTTAACCAGAAGATGCGCAGCCAGCTGGATGCACGCTGGAATTATATTGATACCTGCCAGTATCTGACTGGCCATTTCAATATGGAAGAGCTGACGGTCTGGGATGGTATTCATTATAACTGGGAAGGCTCACAGCTGATTTTTCGTTATTGTATGACTTCCCTTAGAAAAGACTGAGAGTAGAGAAGGAGTAAGGAATTATGGGCAAGGGGACGGGAATCCGTATTGTGGCCAATAACAAAAAGGCGTACCATGATTATTTTATAGAGGATAAATATGAAGCAGGTGCAGCTCTGGCAGGGACAGAAGTCAAGTCCCTTCGCATGGGAAAGTGCAGCATTAAAGAATCCTTTGTGCGGATAGAAAAGGGGGAAGTATTTATCTATGGGATGCATATTACCCCTTATGAAAAAGGAAACATTTTTAATAAAGATCCGCTCAGGGTAAAAAAGCTGTTGCTGCACAGGGAGGAGATCCGGAAAATCGAGCGGAAAATCGCTGAAAAAGGATTTACCCTGGTGCCGCTTCAGGTGTATTTCAAAGGGAGTCTGGTGAAAGTGGAGATCGGCGTGGCAAAGGGAAAGAAACTCTATGATAAACGCCAGGATATCGCTAAGAAAGACCAGAAGAGGGAAGCACAAAGAGAGTTCAAAGAAAGTGGAAAATGGGGCTGAATTTGTACTTGACGAGGCTGAAATTTTCCGGTATAATATAATCCACTTCACTTAGATTTCGGGGTAGTACCGGTTTCGACGGGGACTTTGAAGATGGAGAAGCTATCCGCAGGCGATGCGTCAAATCGCAAACCTAAATATAAACGCAGACGATAGTTACGCGTTAGCAGCCTAGTTGCTGCTCGTCAGCCTTGATGCACCCACACATTAAGAATCTGGCGCCGATCATGTGGGAAACGATGCGGGCAAAGCTTTGAGCCCGCAGGCGTATCATGAAGCTACTGAATCTGTCAGGGTGTCAGCTCCCGGGCAGTGGAGGGAATGAAAAACAACTGACTATGATAGTAGAAGTACATGGGATAGGTTTTCGGACACGAGTTCGACTCTCGTCTACTCCATGGGTGGAAGGGCTGGAAACCCAGTGTTTATAAGGGTTTCCAGCTTCCTTTATTTTGTAGGTTATCGAAAGGTAATCAAAGAGGTAATCAACTTGCATGAAACTCGGAAATAGAGTTTATGATTTCCTTTTTTTGTTCGCTGCTCTTTCGATTATAGTGGTAATAGCGTTCCGTGCAGGCAATATCTGTATGCCCCATTTGTTCTTGGATAAATTGGCTGTCTACATGGCTGTCCAGAAGGATAGTGCCGTATGTTTTTCTGACCTTATGGGGAGATTTTACTGGGATTTCAAGTTTGTTACATAGATAATACAGCCTTTTCCGTATTCGCCCAGAATTTATACGTATACCGTTTGAGTCTACAAAAACATATTCTTCTTTGGTATTGTATGTACATAATTTGTCCATCAGCCATTGATATCCGTCTGGAATTACGATTGTTCTTTTTCCGGCTTTTGTTTTAGGAAAGTTTTTTACTGCATACTCATAATGGCCTTCACTGTTTTTGTATCTGGTTTCTGTCCTGTGAATACTGATTGTATTTCTGTCGAAATCGGAATATTTTAAAGAAACCAGTTCACCAACTCTAAGTCCAGATGCAAACATCAATGCAATTCCCAGATTTTTAATATCAGGGTTTTCTTTGATGTGAGATATTACTTTTAGCATTTCGCACTCATCAAAGACTTCCAGTTGACTGTCAGTTGTTCTATGGCTGAACTCCTGTTCTGATATATCCAGCTCCAGAAACATTGTTTCCACATTGATGTTTGTGAGTCCCCGGCGTTTTGCACGTTTCAACATGCCCCGAGTCACACTTTTGAGGCTTGAGAAAGCTTTTGAAGATAAGCTTTTATCTGCAAGTTCATGTTCCAGAAAATCAGACACTTCATTTTCTGAAATATTTTTAATTTTGCGTTTACCAAATTCAGTAAAGTGTCTATTGAACACCTGTTGCAATCGCAAGTGGGACGCGGGAACGATTTTATGAAGTTCAAGCCGTCTGTCATTCCATTCATCAAAGATTTCCTGAAGTGTTGGGTTTTGCAGGGTGGCTTTCCAGTAATCGACTACGACATTTTCAATTTCTTTTTTCGTAGCCCGCTTTTTTAAAATTCTTTTGCTTTTAGTTGTTGCGGAGGGGAGATAAGTGTACCATTTTTCATCGCTGCCTTTCCATATTTTGTTTGGATGATTTTCAAGTATTTTTTTTCGTTCAATCATGTCCATCTGCTCTTGTGCATATGATGGGTCAAGTATACCATTTTCTATTAAAGTTTGCAATGAATAATCCATTTTTTGAAAAAGGAGCCAGGAATTCCTTTTCTGCTGGCCAGCGGCTCTGGTTCCTCCTTTAATTAGAAGTAGTGTCGGAATGCTTTTTGTTCGAAGGATAAAGCTATATTTTGCAAATAATAGGTGATTCACAAATTTTTGTACCTGAATTCAATGTGTATTGCCCGCTTAGGATTGCCTGCCCCCTTTCGAGGTTGTTGACGATTCTTTCCCAGGATTTAGCGTTTTGCGGGTCAATAAGCTCAGCCGTAAAACGGAGTTCCTTTTCCGTTGTCCGGAAAATTATTTTTGTTGCTGCCTGCAGCAGTGTAAGAAGTTCTTCTCTGTTGTAGTTTGCAATAAATTGCGTGCTGAGAATTAAAGATACCCCAAACTTGCGTCCTTCTCTCAAAAAGTTAGCTAAAGCTCTCCCCTTCTCAAGGCTCATAAACTGCATTTCATCGAAGACGATGGCGTCATAGCGATGGATTTTAGGATTGCTGTAGATTTCTGTCCATAAAATTTCTGAAATCAACTCTGTGAGGAATTCACGCTGGATTTCTGGAAATTCAGAAAGCTGTATGATTTGGATTGGTATTTGCCTTATTGGGGCAGTGTTCAGCATTTTTACATGAAAGTTGTGAATGCTGGCGAACGGTTCAAAACGTGCCAGGATCTTCCCCACATTTTCGTAATCTTCACGTGTTGTTGCTTCGGGGTCAGTATTTAGCTTGGAGCGTAAATTTTCCAGCATTAATTCCATTGTCGCCTGAAATTCCGATGGATTCCAGGTGCTATGACTTTTAAAATGTTCCTCCATCGACTTCAGCAGGAGCTTTTTCTGAAAATATCCGCGAATGTTTAGTTGGGATATTAAAGCATTGGACAGACTTTCCTGAAAAGCCCTCGGAGTTTTAAAAAACGGCATGAAATAGTACGGTGTTTTGTACGGCGAAAATTCTTTTAAGCTGTCGAGGGAAACGATGCCATTTCTTTTAAGTTGTTCCAGCGTGTAGCTTCCCGAAAAATCCATCACAAAGATTCGCTGTCCCGCTTTACGCGCCTGTTCGATCTGTTTCTGGCAGAAAAATGTTTTCCCTTGTCCAGAACGTCCCCAAGTGAGAATATGTGCATTAGGTGATTGCAGAAGATTGATCCCGTTCCCTTCTAAATCTTTCATTTATCTCTCCTTACTGAGCGAAATAAGCTCCGGTCTTCCTGGGATTTCAAAGAGGCTTTTTTGGAGTACGTAGGCTTCAAAGCGAATCCCCCCAATCTGCGGAGTTTTTGCAAGGCTTTTGCCTTCACGTTGGATTTTGCCTTTTTTTTGTAGTTCCAGCATCAAGTTGTTCTTTTGACTTTCCATTCCACAGTTGTGTAGAATATTATCGAAAATATCCGTTGGGAAATATATGGAAGTCTCATCATAGAAAACTGTGTTTTCATAATAGGCTCCGCCATAGCATTTTTCTTCCATGGGATATTTTTGGATTTCACTACGGACAGCTTCGACAAACGCTGCCACCAGTTCAGAGGACTCTCCCAGGCTAAAATATTCTGATAATTCTTCAAATGTCCAGTTCAATGGAAAATTCATCTCCATTTGGAAATCGACCCCTTCCGTTTTCCAGAATTCACATAAAATTTCAAGGATAATTGCCAGAAATTTTATGCTATTTGGTACATCTGTTCGCCTTTTTCTTATGATTGAAAGAATTTTTTCTATATTATTTTCAATAAATTCAATAAAAACATAAAAAATTGCCTCAAAATTCGTGCAAATCATTTGAAATTGATCACTAAAATTTTCAAAAAACTCCGCATCAACGAAAATATTAAGCAGTTTTGTTTGGAAAATCACATTTGAGGAAACGAAAACTTTTGCATTCGCTGGAATCGTTTCGCATGTTACGTTTTTTTTATCACAGTTTATAATTTTTTGGATATTTTGTTCCATTTTCTTCTTTGCATATGTGGTTTCTGTACCATCTGTAGAAGCATCAAAGATGAGGACCTCATCCTGGGCATTTTGCAGAATTCTCTGGAGTTCTTTTGAGGTAACATCCAAGCTGAATGGTGCCAAAGATTCTCGGTGGTAAATCTGCATCCAGTAACAGATTTTTGTGGCAGCAAATTCCTGTAACAAGACAAAATTAAGCGAATACAGCTCTACATTTTCGGCACGGAAGAGGCTGCTTAGAAGGCCGCAAAATGGCCAGGAAGCAATCACAAACCGATCTTGCCATCTCTGGATTTCGGATATTTCTTCAAAGTAACCTTCCGTGTATATCCTGTCCATTTTTTGGGATTTCAGGACTTTTTCAAAAATCGGCAATTCTGGAAAATCTGTGGTGGACTTGTAAGGGAAATTTCCTTTGTGCCAGAATTGATCATTGAACCAGCCTGCCAGGGCAGGAATCTCGATGGTAGATTCGGCCATGTCAATGCGTGGCGACCAGAATTCAAAGAGCAATTTTTTTATGATGGATATGGGAATCCGCGGGTTGAATCTGATTCCTGTGCGGATAAATCTGTCATAAAGATAAGTTGCGCGGATTTTTCTCTTATCACCAAGAACCATGACATTCTCAGCCTTGAAAAAGATTCCGAAATGGGAAGATACTCGGCGATTCCCAAAAGCCAGATTGAAAACCAAATTTTCTCCCGTAACATCATGGGTCAGATCCAAGCATTCCCGAGCGCCATTGTCAAAAGTATACTGAATCTGGGGATAATGCCCCGGAGCTATCAAAAGCTGCTCGGATGTGCGAACCCGCCGCTTATTCTGCATGGCGCGTTGATTTTTTTGTACGATTTCATCGAATGTCGCCAAAATCAACTGATTGCCATGGGAGAGTTCGGCGCCCATCTGGCTCAAGGCGTATAGAATCTGTTGATTGCTGGGTGGCTGATTGAAGTTTGCATTGTTACAGTTTTCGTATGACATACTTTTCCTCCTTTAGAAATCATCCTTTGTTCAAAATCCATTTTAAAGGATTTCCAGTGCAAAAAAAATTGCAGAAAATTCCATTTTTTTTGGAATTTCCTGCCGACTATTTTTTAAAAGTATATATTATTAAATTAAAATTTTAATTTTGCAAATTCATAAATCGTATTCCTATAAGTGGCTTTCCTTGAGATTCTTTAAAATCCCAAGAAAAAGAGAGTACTTTTCTCCCGCTGCTTTTTCTATAGAATATAAATCCCTGAAATTCTTCAGGCTTTTATCATTCCCCTGCCCGTTATTTAGCCTCTGAACTTTATCAATCAATTGAGAAAGCCCTTCCGTTTTCCTGTTTTTCATCCATAATAGATGTTTCCAGCGGTCTTCTTTTGCGAATTGCCAAACAAGGCTGGAAAGTGTTTCATTGTATACTTGGTTAAATTCTTCTGACAGGTCAGCTATGGTTTCCGTCATATGCGTGATAAATTCCAGAGCATTGTTATAGTGCCCTTCTTTAATCTGTGGAATGGTTCTGCTGAACTCATCCAGTATGGCGATGCGCATTTCTAAATCACTGATATGACCGATGGTTCCGGATAAGTTATAAACAGCTTTGTTTAATTCTTCGTTGTCTGGATTTTTATGGGGCCATGATATTAATTCAAGAACGGTATCATAGAGTTTCCAGGCTGTAAATAATTGGTTTGTGTTTTCTATATTATAGATTTCGGTAAAATCAAGGCATTCAATGATATAAAGCATGTCATCGAGTAAGGGGCCAAAACGTTTTATTTTTGTTGCGGATGAATTTTTGTCTTTTATCTGATACTCATAACTAAAATATGAATCCAACTGATACGAAAATTCGTCAAGGGAAGGTTTTATGCCCCATAATTTCTTTATTTGACATCCATTTTCGTCTATAAGGGTATATCCAGTGGTTTCATCAAAATTGACATATATAGTTTCTTTTTTAGGCCTTTTTGAACTTGCCAGGAATTCCCCCAACATTTGATGTAACATGCTGTCAGAAAGCTGTCCTATCTTAAAAAGAGAATTCCATTCACGGAACTTGAAGCGCATCCGGTTCTCAGGTGTCTCCCCGTTCCATCTGGATGAAGGTCCGTTATTAGCAAACAGAGAGTTTTGGTATAATATATCTCTGCCTTCGGTCTTCTGCAGTAATATCTTTTTGTCATCACCCAGCTTCCGTGACTCCTTTGGCTCTAAAAAAGACAGATACATTTCGCAAAAAAGTGACTGGTATCTGTATTTTATAAAATTTTCTTCAAATACAGTCTTGGCATCCTTCGGACAGAACCATTGGTATTCATTGCATAGAGGGCCTTTGAAAAATAGATTTCGAATGGTAATGCTATTATCATATTTTTTATTTATTGCAGTTGTCAGTTCAGAATTCAGATACTCTTGTTTTATTTCCGCACAAGGGATATCAACCATTTTCCAAAATGTTTCTTTCCAAAATACATTTTTGCATAAAAAATCCAGATAGTCAGCAATAATATTTGGATTTATTTTCTGATACCGCATATTTTGATTGTTAATAATTATTTTTTTGCAATTATTATAGATTTTATTTTGGCATAATAGAATTTTTTTGAGCTCAAAATAACCTTTTTCTCTGCACAAATCCTCTATAGTTTCTTTCCAGGATTTAGTTATGTATAGAAATAATTCGTTTTCGGCATCAAGCATTTCTTGATGTCGAGCATAGTATATAGGAGGATTCTGGTTGTATTCATATTCGAATCTAGAGCGGATTGAAAAAAAATATCCAGGTTCCCCATGTGATATTATTTTCAGATAAAGAGCCAAATTATTTTGATTTAACCCATAATCATCTATATGATTTAAAGCTAAATCCAATGCAATATCATCTGCTTCCGTTAATGGGGGAATCCCTTTTGCTGCAGACTGATTAAAAGAATCAAGAAATCGAATAAATAACTCTCTGATATATTCAGTGATTTTTTTATCTTTGTATGTTTCTATTTTTTTGTTGTCGCAGTTGTTGATTACTTCCTGGGCTAACAGAATAATTTGGCTGAATTTTTCTTTTTGCTCGTATTCATTTTTTCCTAGAGACTCCAGTATACTTTCTTCTCTATAGGAGAATAAACTGTCAAAGTATATCTGCAGGTCTTTATCAAACTTATTCCCGAACATTTCTAAGGAATCTTTAAGATTATTAGCGTAGGTAAGTGCTGGTCTTCCTTTTTTCATTTATAATATTCCTTTCTTTTTAGTACATTACAATTTTTCAATTATACAGTAAATACCGTTAGATGTAAATTGAAAATGCGCTTATCAAAAAAATAATTTTTATGACGGGTGTCTTTAGGGGCTATAGAAGTGTCTTTTTAAAAATATTTTTTAAATAAGTGTATTTTCTATTGCATAAAACAGGGATTGTTCTTGTCGATTAAAACGGAACTCTTTCCTTAATTTCTATATTAAATTGCGAATTGACTTTAGC
>Ga0137308_102003_pt1 | contig 15994 bp, 15 predicted proteins | sample Inofrocosms_June_FD_97181 | JGI IMG/M metagenome (GOLD analysis project Ga0137308, IMG submission 97181) | Mouse cecal microbial communities from Vienna, Austria - N-Acetylneuraminic and N-Acetylglucosamine D2O microcosms_June | ecosystem: Host-associated > Mammals > Digestive system > Large... | reverse complement strand
ATGCATTGACATTTTTCTTTGGAATTCTTTTTCTTATAACTGAAGTCTTGTCTATGTGGGAAGTGATAACATATAATTCACTGTTTTTTTCCTGGGGAACGGTGCTGCTTATCAATATGGTTATTGTATTTGCAGGATGGAGGAAGAGGAGCGAAAGTATAAATGTCAATGTTTTGATGATAAAAGAGAAGTTATTAAATGTGCCATTTCTGTTATTTTTGACATTTACAGCTGTCATGCTGATTCTTGCATATCGAACGATCCCATATAATTGGGACTCTATGGCTTATCACCTGCCAAGAGTTGTGGAATGGGCGCAAAACCGGTCTGTAAAACATTATGCGGCAGGATATATGATGCAGATTACAGCCCCGGTTTTTGCAGAGTACATACAACTTCATGTTTATATTTTAGCACATAATACTGACAGGTTTATGACAATGGTGCAGTGTATGAGTTATTTGATAAGTGCAATTTTGGTTTATCAGATAGCCATAAAAGTGGGGTGTGAAAAAAGGTGGGCTTATATTTCGGCATATATGTTTATTTCCTTGCCAATAGCATTTAGTGAGGCTTTAAATACACAAAATGATTTAATAGCGACGGTATTTTTGCTGACGTTTGTACAGCTGCTTTTACATTATATAGAAAATAGTGATTTTATAGAGGTACGGAAGCAGGGAATAGTACATACATTTCTTATGGGATTATGTATGGGCTTGGCTTTTTTAACAAAATATTATGTCGCATTTATTTTTGTTTTTTCGATTATCTGGCTGTTGTGTGTAGCTTATAAAAACAAGATAAAGTTAAAAACAGTGGTAATATCAGTTATGATTGCATCACTGCCATTCTTTATAACCTTTTTCCCGGAAGCGTTGCGCCTTGCTCAGACATTTGGCTCTTTGTTTGCAAATGATGTTTCTTCCGGGCAAATGGTGAGTACAATAGATCCAAGATTATTGTTCATCTGTTTCATAAAAAATTTGGCATTTAATTTTTCGGGACATTATATTTATAAGTCAAAAGAAATGGTAGAAAAGGCAGTGGCAGTAATTGCGGGATTTTTGCATGTTGATATTGTTGACAGCCGCATATCTAAATATGATTTCTATGCCTTAAATGAACCGTTTGATTATAATCATGACAGGGCTAATGCTACATTGCTCTGTATACTGTTTACCATTGCCCTGGTCATAGGAATTATTATCCTGATAAGAAAAAAACATGATAAATCTGCTTTTGGGTATGTTACTATTTCATTTATATCTTTTATTACTTTTTTAACATTAATGAAATTTACAACACACAGAACAAGGTACGAGATATGTTTCTTTGCATTGCTTTGTCCTGCAGTGTGTATTATCTTTCAAAAACATTTGACAGAATGGGCACAGATTGCATTCAGGTCGGTCATTTGTTTTTTATGTATTTGTGAAGTAATCAGTCTCTATATATATCATAGAGACATGAGTAATGTTTCTCAATCTTATGGCTATTTTGCACTGCAGCCTTATACATATGAGAGTTATATTCATGCGATTGAACGAATTAAGGAATCGGGTTATTGTACGGTAGGAGTAATAAATAATGATGGATATTTTGAGTATCCGATATGGGCAATGACACAAGATTATGTAAACAGAATAGAATGTGTCAATGTAGAAAACAAAACATCCGTTCATGAGAATATCGACTTTTATCCGGATTGTGTTTTATATATAGGCCCGGAGAGTATAGGAGATGAAGGCATTAGATGTCATGGAATAGACTATACTATAGTGGATTCTTATAATGATGGGTATGCGTGGTATGCTATTGCGGAGAAATAATAGGAAGATTTATGAAAAAGGTACAATATATTATTTTGGTGTTTATTATCCTTCAATTTATTATGGTTTTTACATGGAAACCAGTATACCTGGTTTATGATGAACTGCTGTATAAAGAACTGGCTCTTGATATACTGCATTTAAAACCTCTTCAATCATATATGTATCCCCCACTTTATTCACTAATGATTTCTCCGGGATTCATGATGGGAGATTATTTCTATGAAGGCATTTTAGCATGTAATATTTTGGGGAAAGCGGTAGGATTGTACATTATCTACTGCCTGTTGATCAGAATATCCGATGAGCATACCTCTGCACTGGCACTGTGCATGATTGGGTTTTCACCAATCTATTTTATTTATTCCAGATATATATTGGCAGAGAATCTTTTCGCCCCTATACTGATAATTACCATATTATATTATATAATTTACAGAGATGAAGTATTGGCATGTGGGGGGGGTAAAGAGAAGAGTCTGCCTGACATGTGGAGCGATAGCTCTTGCAACAGGATTATTTTGGACAAAGTATCTTGCAATAGTATTATTTCCTGTGTTTTGTATTTATTGGTCAGGAATTTTCAAAAGGCTACCGAAAGGAATGAAAAAGGGATTGCTGCGGGCAATTATTTTTACATTCTGTGTGATTTCGTTATTTATAAGTTATGGGTACCTGTGTGCAAAGATTCATAATGAAATATTTGATATAACATATTTGAAACAGACGATGGGTTTTGGATTTGGTTCCGGGCCTGAATTAACAGGTTACAGGATGCTTCCGGAGTTTAAGTGGATAATATGCTATACGTTATACAGTTTCTTGTGTGCAGTTTTTCCTGTTACAATTTGTTTTGCCAATTATAATAAAGAAAGTATAAAGAAGGTGATTTATAAGATTGGATTTATAATAATTGTAATGATAATGTTTATTTTTGTTGCTGCACGCCATTCAAGTGTAGTACATTACAATGCAGATGGAGTAATGCTTAAACTTCTAGGAAGATATGTGTCTTATTCGTGCGTTTTAGCGTTGATTATATGGGTTTTATTAAACGGAGAAAAGGGATATATCAGTAAAAAAGCATATAAGATTGTGGGTATTTTCTGCATTAACGTATTACTTATAGTCTCATACTTTGTTCTTTATCGTGGAGTGATTTGGAAAACGGAGAAAGGATGGCTTGATGGAGTAAGAGGAGTGGAGCAGACAGTATTAATAGATTATGGTATGCCGTTTCTGATTCTTTCCGGTATTATTATCTGTCTGATAATTGGAATATACCCCCGATCCAGAGTTGTAACTGTCGGAACGGTTGTAGCTCTGTTTTTATTTTGTGACTATCATGCTTTGAGTAATTCTTATGGGCACAATAAAGAACTTGCAGATTATACGATGGAGACAAAAATGTTTCTTGATGTACATGGAGATGATGATAGTGTACTGTTATGTGAAAGTGCAGAAAACTATAATTATGCAAATCAACGGAAAGACTTTTATCGGATTAATAATGACGATTTTAGCCTGACAATAATTCCCATTGTATATGAAGTAAATGGAAGATTAACGGAATTTTCAGAAGAAAATACATATATTGAGCTGAGAGCAGATGAAATTGATTCAGAAGTATATAGCGCTTTAGGAGCAGATTTATCAAAAACTATTTTTTTTATAAAATGGGAAAAGAATATATTTTCTTCTGCAGATTTTGACTATGAGATAGTAAAAGGGAAAGACTCACAAATTGGTCTGAGATATAGAGATGAAGGAAAGAGCATTCTTATGTATGGAAATTATATAATTAACCCCCTAGTACATGACGGAGAATATTCTATTGCTTATGTTCCGTTTGCTGAAAATGATAATCTTGAAGTTAAAATTTTTAATTTATATAATTTAACTTGTTCCGAGCATATAAAACTAAGAGGTGAAGGGTAAGGAATATAATGGTACAAAATAATATTTCCCAAAATTTAAGCCATTGGGATTATATAGACCGCTATTCTAAGTGGATGTACGATGTTTATTCGGATTACATCGGAAAAAGTGTGTTTGATGTTGGAGCAGGCATGGGGCGAATGGTTGACTTTTATATCAGAGAAGTGGAAAAAGTGACTGCAACAGATATTTTTCAGGAACAGGTTGACTTTATGAATAAGCGTTTTGAGCAATATCCATATTTTCATGCTGAACTTGTAGATATTTTGAAGGATGCCCTGGAAGAATACGAAGGAAAGTTTGACACGGTCCTCTGCATTAATGTTTTGGAACATCTTTCGGATGACTATAAAGCGGTAGGAAATATGAAGTATATTCTGCGGGACGGGGGGGTATTGATCCTTATGGTTCCTGCATTTCAAAAGCTGTATTGCCGGCTCGACAGCGCTGTTAACCACTATAGAAGATATGATCCGGGGCGCCTTGTGGATATCGCTGAAAAAAACAGGATGGAGATAATAAGGCATCACTATTTTAATATATTGGGGATCATTCCATACTGGCTAAAAGGAAAAAGCAGGAAGGGACAGGCGGGGAGTTTCAGTTTATCGTTGAATGAGTCCAATTCGAGAATATATAATTTTGCCGCAGGCATTATGGAACCAATAGAAAAGCGCTTTCCGCTTGGGATCGGCTTGACGGAGGTTATCATTTTGAGAAAGCAGTATGAAAATCACAATTAACGGAGAACAAAGGGATTACATAATATGGGGAGCGGCATCTGCCGTATTAAACATAGGGGGTTTTCAACTCCTTATTTTTATGGGGGCAGATTATAAAACGGCAAATATCATAACCCTGATTGCCAACAGGTTTTTTTGTTATATAACAAATAAGATATTTGTGTTTCGGACAAAGTGTGATGACTGGCAGCAGCTTGTAAAGGAAATAGTGCTGTTTATTCTGGCAAGGTCCGTGACGTTTTTGATGGATTATTTCGGTGTAGTATTGCTGGTTGAAGTAATAGGAATAAAGTCCTTTATAAGCAAAGCGGTTCTGATGGTTTTGGTGGTGCTGACAAATTATCTGTCAGGCAAATGGTTCGTATTTAAAAAAGACAGAGCAAAATAGGAAAGAAGGTATTGGAGTGAAACTGATTATTCAGATTCCATGCTATAACGAAGCGGAAACATTAAAGATTGCCCTGGATGCTTTGCCAAGGCATATAGAGGGAATAGATGGTATCGAGTACCTTATCATCAATGACGGGAGTAAGGACGAAACCGTAGAGGTAGCACGGGAGTGGGGAGTCCATTATGTGGTGAATTTCAAACAAAATAAGGGGTTGGCAAGGGGATTTATGGCAGGTCTGGATGCCTGCTGCAGGAATGGAGCGGATATCATTGTAAATACGGATGCGGATAACCAGTATTGTGCTGATGATATAGAAAAATTAGTGAAGCCGATATTGGATGGGGAGTATGATATTGTGATTGGTGAGAGGCCCATAGATGATACGGTACATTTTTCTTTGGTGAAAAAGAAACTGCAGCATTTAGGGAGCTGGGCGGTGCGGAAAGCGTCGGCAACGGACATACCGGATGCACCAAGTGGTTTCAGGGCGTACAGCAGGGAGGCGGCACTTAAGATTAATGTGATAAATGAGTATACATATACGCTTGAGACGATTATCCAGGCGGGGAGGGATAAAATAGCAATGACATCCGTTCCGGTCAGGACAAATGAAGAGTTGAGGAAATCCCGCCTTTTCCGCAGCATGGGAAGCTATGTGAGAAGGAGCGGGGGGGGTAATTGTGCGTTCCTTTGTTATGTATAAACCCTTAAAGTTTTTTATCATTTCCGGTCTGATACCATTTACCATGGGAGCCCTGATCAGTATGAGGTTCCTTTTTTATTATATAAAAGGACTGGGGGGAGGGCACATACAGTCACTGATCCTTGCGGCGGTATTGATGATGCTTGGGTGGCAGACCATTGTAGCAGGTTTCCAGGCGGACATCATTGCCGCGAACAGAAAACTTTTACAGGATGTACAATACAGGATAAAAAAACTGGAGATAGGAAATGGGGATAATGGGAAAGAAGGAATATAAGGAGGCCTGCCAGCCGGAAGGAAATTATTTTGATAAATACGGTTCTAATAATCCTATTGTAAAAAGACTGATGAAAGGGTATTTTGACTCATTCGGGAAACTGCTGGGTGAATCCGGAATTTCCCGGGGGGGGTATATTCTGGAAGCCGGATGCGGGGAAGGGCATGTGGCAGCGTTTATGCAGAAGAAGATAGAGGGTGTTTTGATAGATGCTTTTGATATTTCTGAAAAGGTTATCAGGGAAGCGGAGGAGGAATATTCAGGGATACATTTTTTTGTGCATAATATATATGACGGACAAGGGGGAAAGCAGTATGATCTTATAGTCTGCAGCGAAGTTCTTGAACATATGGAACAGCCAAAGAATGGGATTAGAAACCTTATGAAAAACGGGGAGAAGTTTATTTTTAGTGTTCCCCATGAACCGGTCTGGAGAATGATGAATGTGGCAAGGGGGAAATATATCAGGGATTTTGGGAATACGCCGGGACATATACAGCATTTCACTAAGAAAAGTTTTTACAGAATGCTGACTGAATGTGGGCTTGAGGTAATTCAATATGAAAGGCCGCTACCATGGCTTATGGTATATTGCAGAAAAATAGAATAATGGAGAGAGAAAATGTTGAAAATTTTAATAACAGGTGCAAATGGCTATCTTGGGCAGGGAATCGTTAAAAGATTATTGGATGCAGGAGGAAGGGTTATAGCTGCTGATTTTGAGACGGAACATGTGGACGAAAGAGCAGAGAAGTATTCCTGTAATCTTTTTGAGATAAGTAATCCATATGAATATTTTGGAAAGCCGGATGTGCTGCTTCATTTGGCCTGGAGAGACGGATTTGTTCACTATTCGGATATGCATATTAACGATTTACCAAAGCATTATAAATTTGTGAAAACATTTGCGGAAAGTGGGATTAAAAAAATAGCAATAACGGGTTCTATGCATGAGATAGGATTTTTTGAAGGAAGCATCAAAGCGGATACTCCCTGCAATCCAATCACACCTTATGGTATTGCAAAAAATGCATTAAGAAATCTTACGGAAATGATATGTAAGAAGAATAATGTCGAATTCCAATGGCTTAGAGGTTATTATATTGTCGGAAATAGCAGATACGGCAGCAGTGTTTTTTCAAAAATAATGGAGTTTGCGGAAGCAGGAAAGAAAGAGTTTCCGTTTACACAGGGACTGAATCAGTTTGATTTTATTGATTATAGAGAGTTTTGTGAGCAAATAGTGGCAGTGGTAATGCAGGATAAGATAAATGGCATTATTAATATCTGTTCGGGCAGACCTGAGAGGCTGGCAGATAGAGTGGAACGTTTTATAAAAGAAGAGGGATATGATATCAGGCTTCAGTATGGTGCGTTCCCAGACAGACCATATGATTCTAAAGCGGTTTGGGGAGATAACTCAAAAATAAAGGAAATAATGAAATATTGGGATTTATGAATGTGAATTGTTTGAATAAAATATAGTGATATATATCAACAGATATAGTTAGGGGGATGCCGGATTGTTTAATTTGGAAAATTTTATAAGTACATATGTCACAAAACGATCAGATAGTATGTTTAAAATAGACATTTTGAATTATTCAAAAGATTTGAGCAATGCAATCAAAGGAAGAAGTATACTTGTGATAGGAGGAGCAGGATCTATAGGTTCCTTTTTTATTAGGGCTATTTTACCCTATAAGCCAGCAGAACTTTATGTTATTGATATAAACGAGAATGCGCTTACGGAATTAACACGTGACATTCGTTCCAGTGGAATATATGTTCCACCTGTTTATCTTTCCTATCCGATGGACTATAGTTCCATAATATTCAAACGAATGTTTCGTGCACATAATGGATTTGATATAGTGGCTAACTTTTCAGCACATAAACATGTTAGAAGTGAGAAGGATATTTACTCTATAGAAGCTTTGATTAGAAATAATGTGATAAATGCAAAAGATTTGCTTGATTTATTATCAGAATTTAAGCCCAATATATATTTTTGTGTATCTACTGATAAAGCAGCAAATCCCGTAAATATTATGGGGGCAAGCAAACGGATTATGGAAGAGCTGATTTTTTCTTATTCAAATATTTTTCCTGTAAAAACGGCACGTTTTGCGAATGTTGCATTTAGTAATGGCTCTCTGCCTGCCGGATTTCTTGAGAGAATAAATAGACAGCAGCCAATTTCGGCGCCTTACGATGTAAAACGTTATTTTGTAAGTCCGGTGGAATCTGGACAGATATGTATGCTCTCCGCGATACTTGGGAAAAACAGGGAGATATTTTTTCCGAAACTTGAGAGAGAACAGATGATGACATTTGACACTATTGCTGTAAATCTGCTGAAAGCAAAAGGGTATGAAATTGATTATTGTGACAGCGATGAAGAGGCAATAGAAAAAGCAACAAAATTGAAAAAGGGAAGCAAGGTATATCCGGTTTGTTTTTCGGCGTCAGATACAAGCGGGGAAAAAGCTTTTGAAGAGTTTTATACGGAAGATGAGCAAGTGGATGAAGAACGCTTTATGTCTCTTAATGTAATTACAAATAAAAGGGTGCCTGAAAAAAAAGGTATGGAGGACTTAATTAATGAGATGAGAGAGACATTTGAGAACCCATCAGTTACAAAAGATGAAATTGTAAAAATTATTGCATCTTATATCTCTGGTTTTAAGCATATTGAGACAGGAAAATCTTTAGACGGAAAGATGTAAAAGTTGCATGAGGAAAGGAAAATAATATGATACCATTGGCAGTTCCGAATTTGACCGGGCGTGAAAAGGAATATCTGAATAATTGTATAGATACAACATATGTAAGCTCCGTAGGTGAGTACGTTACAAGGTTGGAAAAAATGACAGCAGATGTGACGGAAAATAATTATGCTGTGGCAACATCGTCAGGTACTACCGGACTTCACATTACGCTATTAGCATCAGGAGTAAAAGCAGAAGAGTTGGTGATAGTTCCAGCTTTTACTTTTATTGCATCCGCTAATGCAGTTGCCCATTGTGGGGCGATTCCATGGATTATGGATATCCGGAACATGGACTGGTGTCTTGATCCGGATTTAGTTAGATCAGAACTTGAACAAAATTGTGTTGTTCAAGAAGGAAAACTTATACATAAAGCAGATGGGCGCAGGGTAGCAGCCATTATGCCGGTATATACACTCGGGAACATCCCTAATATGCAGAAATTCCAAGCAATGGCTAAAGAATATGGAATCCCTTTAATTGTGGATGCCGCCTGTGCAATAGGAGCATTGTATAATGGAGAACCTTTTGGAAAACTTGCGGATGTATCAGTGATTTCTTTTAATGGAAACAAAACTATAACGAGTGGAGGAGGAGGAATGGTTGTGGGAAATGATAAGGAGTTAATAGATAGAATTCGTCACCTTACTACAACTGCACGTGTGGGAATAGAATATGATTTTGATATGGTGGGATATAATTACAGGATGACAAACATCCAGGCCGCGGTTGGATGTGCTCAAATGGAACGCTTGGAGGAGTTTGTGAAACGGAAAAGAGAGATAAGGCATTTTTATGCGTCCGCTTTTGAATGTCTGGTAGATATGGGAATTTCTTTATTTCGGGAAACGCCGGGAGGATCATGCTGGCTTTCAGGTTTAGTGTTGCCAAAGGGAAAGACCTTAGATGATGTTCGGCGAATAACGGGCAGATTAAGAGAGAAGGGGATAGAATCCCGGGCATTCTGGAAGCCGGTGCATTTGCAGAAGCCATTTAAAAATGTACCCTGTATTCTAAAGGGGGTTGCAGAAGATCTTTGGGGGAGAATAGTAACCCTGCCCTGTAGCACGAATATAACAAATGCGGAGTTGGAATATGTGGCTGGAAGTATGAAAGAAGTATTGAAAAATGAACTATAAAAAGAGGTTTTATCGTTTAAAGGATTATGGATTTTAACAGTTTTAGATAAGCACTATTCATATCTTCGGATTGAAAAAGCACATGGAATAATAAAAATTGATTCTTTTCATTGGAATCAGTTATGGCAGAAAGACGAAGAACCATATATGCCGTATTAAGGAAATATAATAGATTTAAATTATTTTAGAATAAAGACCGTTTCGGGTTTGAACTTATGCAAAACCTGAAGCGGTCTTTTTTTATACGGAAACTTCGCAGATTTACTTGATCTGCGGAAAACGTGGATTTTGGGAATTTTCGAAAAATCTGGGAAAAAGATGTCTGGAGGGGAAAAGGATGTGGTATGTAATACAGACGAAGGCGGGAAGAGAGGAAGCGGTAAAATAAAGAGCGGAAAAGACGCTTCCGCAGAACGCCTTCAGGGAATGCAAGGTGCTATACTGCATCAGCAAAAAAAGGTATCTGTGGGAGTGGCATGAAGAAAGGGAGCAGTTCCTGCCGGGTTATGTCTTCCTTATCACCGACGATTTCGGGGAGGCATCTCAACTGTTTCAGGAAATAGCAGAGTTTATCAGACTGCTCGGATATGGCAAAGAGGCATGCCCCATCGGGAAAGAGGAGGAAAAGCTCTTAGAAAGGCTTGCCGGGGGATGGGATGAGATCGGTATGTCATACGGGGTGATCGAAAACGGAACCCTGAATATAAAGGAAGGCGTGCTGGCGAGGCTGGAGTCGGCGGTGAAAAAGATCGACCGGCATAAGAGGAAAGGCTATATCAGCCTATCGCTTCCGGGCGGGGAGGAAAAGCTGGTGTGTGTCGGTCTGGAGATCACGGAGAAGAGTTAAGATGTGGTATGTGGTGCAGGTCTATACGGGCCGGGAGGAGGAGATCGCGCGGCAGTGCCGGGAGAGGGTGGCAAAAGAGGGGGGAAGAGGTAAAAGAAGCTGTTGCCTGTACACGACGCTTCGCGCGCGGTGCAGGATGCAGTGGTCACAAGGGAACTGGGGAGCCGGGACAGGGGACTGTGCCGGGATGGCGGAGCATACCCTGCGGAAGGCATTTATGGGGGCGAAGGCGTCTGCCGGGACCTTGCAGCCTTAAATGAAGCGGCAGGGAAAGGGATGCAGGACAGAAAAGACATTCAAAAGTTAAAAGGGTTATTTTTGGAATATATCAAAGAGCATCGTATATAGGTAAAATGGAAAAAAGTAAAAAAAGAGCGATACTGGCATCAGCGGGCTTGGCAGCCTGCTGTTATGCTGTTTTGAACTATATAAGGAAAAAGGCAAAGGGCGGGGGAGCGGAGAAAAAACCTAGAGGGCAGAAAGCGGAAGGTAGGCTTATAAGCGGCGGGGATAAAAAAGAATCCGCCTATGAAAAGAGCGTCAAGCCTGCATTGGATAAAGCCCTAGCCTTTGTGGGGCTGCTCATCCTGGCCCCGCTGTATGCGGGCATATCCGCCGCTGTATTTGTGGATGACCCGGGGCCGGTCCTTTTTACCCAGGAGCGTATCGGGAAAGGCGGAGGGCGTTTTTACCTTCATAAGTTCCGCTCCATGAAGGTAAAAACGCCCCATGACGTGCCGACGCACCAGTTAAAAGACCCTGAACAGTACATTACCCGGGTGGGGAAGTTTTTGAGGAAATACAGTTTAGATGAGCTTCCTCAGGTCTGGGATATCTTGATCGGGAACATGAGCATCATCGGGCCGCGCCCTGCCCTGTGGAACCAGGATGACCTGATAGCGGAAAGGGATAAATACGGGGCAAACGGTGTGAAGCCCGGGCTTACAGGATGGGCCCAGGTCAACGGGCGGGACGAGCTGGAGATAGCGGAGAAGGCAAGGCTGGACGGAGAATACGTAAAACAGCTGCGGCAGGGCGGGATAAAGGCCCTACTTTTTGATATGAGGTGTTTTTTCAGGACGGTTTTTGCGGTGCTGGGTAGCCGGGGAGTCATAGAAGGCGGGACCGGGGAACTGGACAGGAAAGGAAGGAGACCCCAAAAGGGGGGCGTAAAAAAAGATGGAGAAGCGGAAGGAAACCAGAGAAATTCCCGTGTAGAAGCCAGATGGCAGGCCGGGAAAGTCAAAGGGACAGACAAACCGGGAACCGTGGATGAGTCAGGTGCTGGGTTTGAGGATTATGGGTGCCGGAAACATTTTGTTATTGATACGAGTGAAAGGAACAAAAAAAAGGTATTGGTGACGGGGGCGGGCTCCTATGTCGGAGAATCCTTTGAGAAATGGGCGAAGAAGCGTTATTCTGGAAATTTCAAGATCGATACACTGGACATGCGGGACCCGTTCTGGAAGGAAAAAGATTTCTCCTCTTATGATGCGGTGTTCCATGTAGCCGGGATCGCCCATGCGGATGTGGGGGGAGCGACAGAAGAAGAAAAAAAGAGATACTATGAGGTGAACACGGGCCTTGCAATAGAAACGGCGGAAAAGGCAAAGGCAGACGGGGTAAAGCAGTTTGTCTTCATGTCCTCCATGATCATTTATGGGGATTCTGTGCCTTACGGGAGGGAAAAGGTGATAGACGAACATACAGTGCCGGCTCCTTCAAACTTTTACGGGGACAGCAAGTGGCAGGCGGATAAAGGAGTACGGGCATTGGCGGATGGGGCATTCCATGTGGCTGTGCTGAGGGCGCCTATGGTCTACGGGAGGGGAAGCAAAGGGAATTATCCCGTTCTTGTGAAACTGGCGAAGAAACTGCCGGTATTTCCGGATGTGGAAAACCGAAGGTCGATGCTGTATATCGATAACCTCTGTGAATTCCTGTGCAAGCTGATGTTGTCCGGGGAAGGCGGGACCTATTTTCCACAGAATGGGGAATACACAAAGACAAGTGAAATGGTGAAAGAGATTGCGGAGGTGGCAGGAAAAAAGATATGGGTTACGAAGCTGATGAATCCGGCAGTATGGATTGGGAGCCATATCTCAGGAAAGATATCGAGGTTGGTGGATAAGGCGTTTGGAAATAACATTTACAGTTGGAGGTTGAGTCAATATGAGGGGATGGACTATCAGTTAATTAGCCTTGGAGATTCTGTAGAAAGAGCATCATATGAATCGCGGGCTTTTAAAGGAAATGAGAAAAAACAATCTGTTTTAATTCTGGTAAATCATGATGTAGTTATTTATAATTTCCGGCGTGAACTAGTGGAAGAGTTGCTGGCTGATGAATATGAGGTTCATATTTCCTCACCGAAAGGGGAGCATACTCAGGATCTTATTGCTTTAGGAGCACACTTCCATGAAATAAAAATAGACCGTCATGGAATGAATCCCATAGATGATCTGCACATTTTTATAGAATACAGAAGACTGATAGAAGCTATCTCGCCAGTGGTAGTTCTTGCTTATACAATAAAACCGAATGTCTATGGGGGGATTGCAGCGAGGATGAAGCATATTCCATTTATCGCCAATATAACAGGCCTTGGAACTACTGTGAATGGGGGAGGTATAAAGGAAGCGTTGGTTTTGCTTCTTTACAGATTTGGACTGTATGGGGCAAAAAAAGTATTTTTCCAGAATGAAGAAAACAAAAATTATATGTTGGAAAAACATGTGATCTCATGCCCATGCAAAGTAATTCCTGGATCTGGAGTAAATTTGGAGACACATAGTTTTGAGCCTTATCCGGAAGAAACAGATAAGCTTATATTCTCAACAATTGGGCGGATTATGGGTGATAAAGGGACGGATGAATTGCTGTTTGCAGCAGAGAGGATAAAGAAAAAGTATCCGTTGACTATATTTCGATTGATTGGTTTTTTTGATGATGATTATGAAACAAAGGTAAAGAAAGCTGAGAGAGGGGGGATAATCGAGTATATTGAGCAACAGAGGGACATACATCCATGGATGAGAGATTCTCATGCTATAATTCATCCTTCTTATCATGAAGGAATGAGCAATGTCTTGTTGGAAGCCGCGGCTACAGGTAGGCCAGTTCTTGCATCAGACATACCGGGATGCAGGGAGGCTTTTGATGAGGGGATTAGTGGGTTGGGGGTTAGGCCACGGGATAGTATAGCGTTAGAGAGGACGATAGAAAAATTTATTCAGCTCTCCTATAAAGAGAAGGCTGCAATGGGAATGGCTGGACGAAAAAAGGTGGAACAGGAATTTAACAGAGATATTGTGGTGAAAAATTATTTATATGAAATTCGTAAGTTATCAGTGGAGAATAAAGAAAAAATATGTGCGGAATAAGCGGATATTGGGATATTACGAAAGAATTTAATAAAGAAAAATTGAAAAATATTGTGCACATAATGAATGAGCAGATAAGACACAGAGGTCCGGATGAAGAGGGAATGTATCAAAAAAACAGTTTTTGTATGGGAATGCGTAGACTGTCTATTATTGATTTGCAGGGCGGTTCCCAACCTGTATTCAACGAGGATCATTCCATAGTCGTAGTATATAATGGTGAAATATACAATTATAAAAGGATCAGGAAAGAACTGATAGAAAGAGGGCACATTTTCGCGACTAACGCAGACACGGAAGTTATTACTCATGCATTTGAGGAGTATGGAACGAAAAGCTTTGATATGTTTGACGGGATGTTTTCGTTTGCGCTTTTTGAGGTGAAAAATAATATACTTTATCTTGTACGAGACCGAATGGGTGAAAAACCGTTGTATTATTCAGTGGCAAATAATTACGTTATTTTTGGCTCTGAGTTGAAGTGTTTGATATCTACAGGGAGAATAGAAAAAAAAATTAATGTCAGAGCTTTAAATCAGTTCTTGCAACTCACATATATCCCATCTCCCCTTACTATATATGAAAATGTTTTTAAATTGCGCCCGGGTCATTTTTTGGAAATTTCTGCAGATGGTGATATTAAGGATATGGAGTATTGGGATATTCCAATACATGAATCCGGTAATCTGCGATATGTAGATGCAGTTAAACATCTGCAGAAAATGTTGGAGATGTCCGTAAAGGAGCGAATGATTAGTGATGTCCCACTTGGCGCTTTTTTGTCGGGCGGAGTGGATTCGGCCAGCATTGTAAGTATTATGAGCAGAGTTGGGGTTAGTCCTCCGGAAACTTTTACGATTGGCTTTAATTTGAAGGAATATGATGAGCGAAAATATGCAAAAAGGGCGGCTCAATTTAATAATGCGATTTATTATGAAAAGGTAATAGCGTATGATAGCTTCCCGCTTGCTATGCGTACGATAATGGAGTATATGGATGAACCATTTGCAGATTCCTCGGAACTTCCCACATTTCTTTTATCAGCTTTTACGAAAGAAAAAGTAACTGTTGCATTGACAGGGGATGCGGGAGATGAATTATTTGCAGGATATAATAAGTACCTTGTAAATTATTACGGAAGATTATATCGGAAGATTCCGGATGGAATAAAAAATGGAGTTGTTTTGCCGCTGCTTGATAGATGTGACAGTATGTGCAGTTTGGTGAGAAAGGTCAGGAAAGTTATTGAGAATGCGGGAAAAGATTGCAGAGAACGACACAAAGCTTTGATGCATATGGGAGTAAAACAAGGGGATTTGGAATTACTCATGACGAATTCCTATATGGATATTGGCAGTTTGGATTTTATTGATAAATATTTTGAAAAATACAGTACAGCAACAGAGATTCAGAAGGAATTGTACACAGATCTCAAAGTTGTACTGGAGGGGGATATGCTGGTAAAAGTTGACCGTATGAGTATGATTCATTCATTGGAAACCCGTATTCCGCTTTTGGCAAAAGACATTGTCGAATTTGCTATGAGTCTTCCTGACGAATATAAAATCAGAAAGAGACAGAGAAAAAGAATATTGAAAGATGCTGTGAGACCATTGTTGCCAAAAGGATTTGATAAACATCCAAAAAGCGGATTTGAAGTACCGATCGCGGAATGGATGAGAAATGAGATGAAAGATGAATTGGAGAGACTTCTAAGCAAGGAGAGAATAGAAAGACAGGGAATATTCAATTTTGAGTATATAGAAAAAATAAAGGAGGAACATTTTAAAAATATAAGAAACCGCAGGGATGAATTATGGGTGCTTTACGTTTTTGAAAAATGGTGTGAAAAGGAAAACATATGAGTATTTATGAAGAACTAATTGAAAAAAAAGTAAAACTTTCGTTGATTGGACTTGGTTATGTAGGTATGCCAATAGCAATAGCATTTGCTAAAAATCTGGATGTTA
>Ga0137308_102002_pt1 | contig 15995 bp, 18 predicted proteins | sample Inofrocosms_June_FD_97181 | JGI IMG/M metagenome (GOLD analysis project Ga0137308, IMG submission 97181) | Mouse cecal microbial communities from Vienna, Austria - N-Acetylneuraminic and N-Acetylglucosamine D2O microcosms_June | ecosystem: Host-associated > Mammals > Digestive system > Large... | reverse complement strand
CATACTTCTCCTCCTTCTATGCGAAAAACTTTCACATATGGTTTTCATATTTTGCATGGGACTGCATAAAAAAATCCTCTACCATAACATAACTACGGTAAAGGATTCATACACAAAATAAGCCTGCCAAATGCACCGATACAAACAATCGTCCATCGTGATTTTGCAAGCTCAAAACGTACAACCAGTTACTCGTGGTTTGAAACAAATGTTTCTGTACAGCATTCAGGCAGGTCTCCCGGCTTATAGATCATCACATCCGCCGTCTTCCCAGGAAACGACTTCTCAGATTCCCAGTGACATATCGGCTTCTACTCCCTAATTACGGTGACGAGTTCGTACAGGATTCGCACCTGTTTCCCTTTTCAAATTTGTCTATATAATTCTCCATACATTTCTCAATACATCCAACCGCCTCAGTTGGTCCGCCTACTTCTTCTACTACCGTACTCTTTCCCTCCAAACTTTTATAGATAGAAAAGAAATGTCTCAATTCATCAAAAATATGTTTCGGCAGCTCTTTCACATCCGTATATCCCATATAAGTGGGATCTCCGTATGGAATAGCGATGATCTTCTCATCGCCCATTCCCCCGTCCGTCATCCTCATAATCCCGATAGGATACGATCTGACCAGCGTCATTGGTTCGATAGCCTCCGAACAGAGGACAAGAACATCCAGCGGATCTTTGTCGTCTCCGTAAGTTCTTGGAATAAACCCGTAATTCATCGGATAATGTGTAGCCGTAAACAAAATCCGGTCCAAAGACAGCATTCCTGTCTCTTTGTCTAATTCATACTTCTTATTACTGCCTTTCGAAATCTCAATCACTGAGATAAAATCCGTAGGAAATATTCTGTCTTTCCCGATATCATGCCAAATATTCATATTCTGGAACCTCCAATTAGAAGTGTTGAAATTTCCAATTCATTTATTCTACTGTCATACTGTTCGCACGGATTTCCCGTATCCTCTTGCGAACCGGCAGTACATAGGAGGGGGATACGGATAATTCGTCTATGCCCATTTCTATAAACTTCTGTGTCAAGGTCATGTCTGCTCCCAACTCTCCGCAGATTCCTACCCAGCAGCCATGCTTGTGTCCGTTCTCAATAGTCATCTGGATCATCCGAAGCACCGCCGGATGATGGGAATCATAGATATTATCAAGCTTCATGTTCTGCCTGTCGATGGCCAGCGTATACTGAGTCAGGTCATTCGTCCCTATACTGAAGAAATCTACTTCCTGCGCCAACTGGTCGCTGATCATAACAGCCGCCGGAGTCTCGATCATAATTCCCTGTTCCACATCTCCATAGCTGATTCCGTCTACTTCCAGTTCCTTCTTAACCAGATCCATGATCTCTTTGATCCGGCGGACTTCATCCACGGATATGATCATGGGATACATGATGGCAATATTGCCAAAGACGCTTGCCCGAAGAAGCGCCCGAAGCTGCGTCTTGAAGATCTCTACCCGGTCAAGGCAGATGCGGATGGCCCTATACCCCATCGCCGGATTATCCTCGCGTTCCAGATCAAAATACCCGATCTGCTTATCTGCGCCGATATCCAGCGTACGCACAATAACTTTTCTGCCTGCCATGTTCTCTGCAACCGTCTTATACGCCTGGAACTGACTCTCTTCGCTTGGATAATCGTCTGTCTCCAGATACAGGAACTCGCTCCTGAAAAGCCCGATTCCCGCAGCGTCATTGGCAAGCACACTGGCTACATCCTTGACACCGCCGATATTGGCATATAATTTAATCTTTCTGCCGTCCAGCGTCACATCTTCTTTGCCTTTCAGATCCTGCAGAAGACTTCGCGTCCGCTCATCTTCTTCCTTACGAAGCTTCATCTTCTTCAGAATATCTTCATCCGGGTCTACATACAATACTCCGTCGTAGCCGTCCACCGCCGCCAGTTTACCATCCCATTCCTCTCGGATATCCACGCCGATCAGCGCCGGGATATTCATCGTCCTTGCCAGAATCGCTGTATGCGAATTCGAGGAGCCGTGCCGCGTCACAAAGGCCAGCAGCTTATCCTTGTCCATCTGAACCGTCTCACTGGGAGCCAGATCATCTGCCACGACAATAACCGGTTCTTCTCCTATCCCGTCTCCGTACTCTCTACCGCACAGGATATTGACGATTCTCTCTGAGATATCTTTCACATCCGCGGCTCTTGCCTTGAAGTAATCATCGTCCATCTCGGAAAACATCTTGGCGAAATTATCGCCGGTGGTGGCAACCGCGTATTCCGCATTGACCTGCTGAGTCTCGATGATATTCGTGATAGAATCAATATAATCTCCGTCATTGACCATCATTGTATGTACCTCGAATACGGCGGCGTTCATCTCGCCCACTTCCTTGAGAGCTTTCTGATACAAGGCATTCAACTGCTCCACCGCTTTTTCCTTCGCTTCCTCATAGCGCTGAATCTCTGCCTGGATATCTTCGATCTTTACACGTTTTACAGACTGCTCCCCTTTTTGATAGAACAGGATATTGCCGATAGCAATTCCTTTTAAAATGGATTTCCCGTATACCTTATTCATAGCCATACCTCACATTATATGTTTTCTTTGATAAATGTCTGCAATGCGGTGGCCTCTTCTGCCTCCTTCTCTCCCTCTACGATGATCTCCACCTCTTCCTGTGCCTTTATGGAAAGTCCCATGACATTAAAGATACGTTTCGCGTCCCCGGTTTTGTCACCTTTGCGTATGGTTACTTTGCTTGTGCATTTCGCGGCTTCCTTCACCAGCGCTCCCGCCGGTCTTGCGTGCAATCCCATCTCATCATTCACTACAAATGTAAATTTTACCATGATCCATCCTCCTTAAAATTCTTCGCGTCTATTGTCCGTCTGCCAGATAATATTCCAGCGCATAAGCAATTCCTGCTTCATTATTCGTCTTTGTCACAAAGTCAGCCTTCTTCTTTAATTCATCGATGGCATTGCCCATGGCAACTCCCACGCCGGCCTTCTCGATCATGGGAATATCCAGCTCATGGTCGCCGAAAGCGATGGTATCCTCCAGGCTGATATCTAATTTATCACAGATTGCGGATATTGCAGTGCCTTTTGACACACCCTTCGGGAAAATCTCAAGAAATGTATCCGCAGAACAGGCCATATCCACATCCTGCCAGTTCTTATCTGCCATCTCCTGATACACCGTCTTGATGATCTCCGGGTCCGCCGCAATGAGCAGCTTGTTCGGCCCCGTTTTTTCCTTCTCCCACTGTTCGGCCATCTTCTTCACCGATACAACCTCCGGATGATAGCGGATGATTTCTATCTCCCGTTCGATATAAGAATCAATATCCGTTACATACCACTCTTTTTCCTGAAATATCCAGAGGGGAAGCTGATTCTTCTTTGCAATGTCAACATAAATGTTCTCCATAGTTCCCGGAAGCAGGGTACTCATACTGATACATTGATCACCGAGAAGAATATATGTACCGGCATTACAGATCTTGATACAGGGCATGCCAAGCTCTTTTTCCACAGCGTCTACTCCTGCCGGCATTCTTCCGGAAGCCAGCGCTATGCGGATGCCTTTCTTGGCCGCGTCTCTTAAGCTCTCTTTTACCTTGGGAAGCAGCTTCTTATTATCATCCAACAGCGTTCCGTCTATATCCGCGCAGATCAGTTTATATTTTCTTGCGGCATTCTTATGTAATTCCTCCGCCAGTTTCCGGTTCTCGTCCGTGAAAATATCTTTCATGACAATTCCCCCTTCTTCTCTAACACTTCTAACATTTTTCTGACATTTTGTCTCCCATTCCTCAGTCCAAGGTTCAGGATTAAGGCACTTCCTGCTCCAAGTAATATGATAATAACGCCAGGAATGCCGAGAAAAAGATTACGACTCGTTCCGGCAAACCCTGCATAGGCAGCCGCAACCCCCAGTGAAGAGACTACAATGGCAATGTTTTTCCAGATATCAATTTTTCTAAGGGCTTCTATCTGTTTTTGGGCTTCTATTGATATTTTTCTCTTTTCCGCAGCATTCATGACGTTACCTCCTTGTTCCATGCTCCTTAATAAGCCAATCCCGGATTGAAGAATCCGACCAGAACTCCAAGGAATGCCACCACTACCAGAAGAAGCATTACCTTGATGGGTGACATCCGCTTCTTGGCCATCAAAAACCAGCAGGCTACGATAAATACCGCTGTCAGTAATCCCGGAAATACGGAATCTAATTTATCCTGCAGCACCAGATATGCTTCTCCGTCCTCATTTAACAACTGAAGGGACGTGGTAACGCTTACCCAGGTAGCGGATACGGCTCCGATCACGATACCGCCCAGCATAGAGATGGAATCTCTTAACGCCTCGCCCTGGGCGCCGATGAGGAAATCAACCGCTTTCCCGCCGAGCTGATAGCCTTTGTAATACATGAACCGCATTCCAAAGTATGCGAATAAGTTCCATACGATGATATAGAAGATCGCGCCAAGAGGGGAACCGCCTGTAGACATACCCATGGCAATACCTAAGAGAATCGGGATTACGGTTCCTACCACCAGGGAATCTCCGATACCTGCCACTGGTCCCATCAGACCTGCACGAAGGCCGTTGATGGTCTCATCATCTACATCCTGCGCGCCGTTGGCCCTTGCCTCTTCCAGACCTGCCGTCATACCTACGATCACAGAACCAAGCTGCGGCTCCGTATTAAAGAATGCGGTATAGGTATTCATTGCTTTCGCCTTGTCATCTTCGTTATCGTATAACTCTTCTACCAGCGGCAGCATGGAACACAGATAGCCGAATGTCTGCATGTGCTCCTGTGAGAAGCAGGTCAGATGTCCATAATACCAGTTATGGAAAGATTTCGATAGTGCCTTCTTTGATAATTTCTTCTCCATATCAGATTTCCTCCTCATCATCGTCAAAACCATCTGCGCCGGCCGCCACGGCCACTTTATTTACAGACAGCATCTTAATCTTATAATTGATAACCGCGAACATCGCCGCCACAACCGTTGCGGATACTAAGTTGATACCGATAGACGCTGCCAGCGCGAAACCGAACAGAAACGGAATAAAATCCGCGGCGTTTCTGACAATCTGTTTCAACAGGATCGCAATACCTACGCAGGGAAGCAGGGAACCAACAGTAAATAACGTCTTCATGGCAATACCGTCCATTGGAAGCGCTGTCTTGATGATCTCAACCACGCCTGCTCCCATCTTACACATGATCACCGTGGGCACGAAGGAACAGATAAAATGAGAGATCCACGGCAATCCCATATCAATGGCATACAGCTTGCGGTACTGTCTCTTCTCTACCGCTTTCCAGCCCATGTGCTGCCATACCAGGTTAATGGTTGCTGTTCCGTAGAATAATACGGTTCCCAGCGTACCAACCATGGCTCCAAAGGAAGTGGCAAGAGCCGCGCCTTCTGCTGAAGTGGCGTCAAGTCCATAACTCTTAAGAGCCACCATAGCCAGCGGGATACCGATGTAGCTGACTGCACGCACGTCCGCAGATACTGTTCCGCCCGGAGTAACCAGGGCTATGTAGATCACCTGCATGGCACATCCCACCAGGATACCGGTTGTCATATCGCCCAAGATAATCCCGCACACAAGTCCGCCGATCAGCGGCCTTCCCAATGTATAGTTACCGATGGACGAACCACCCATACCAGGCATACTGGACAAACACGCGCATATGCCGATTAATATCGCCTGTAACCAACTGATTTCCATAATCTCTTTCCTCCTTAGTTAAATCCGAACTGACCTCTGAACTTCTTCCAGTTTCCGATGGCTTCATCTTTCAAGAGCGCGAATTCCACTTCATATCCGGCCTTCATGATATCCTCAAGGGCCTGCGCTTCTTCCTGTGTGATAGACTGATTGTTGCCAAGCTTCGTTGTCCCCGGCCTGTCGTTGCATGGTCCGATGATCACGGTATTGATTTCCGGTTTGAATCCCTGGTCCACCAGGATCTTCTTCATATCCACCGGATTCTTGGTGATCAGGAAATACTGATCCTTGCTGTCTAATACCTTCTGGCTCTTTGCCTTGAACTCCTCAATTCCCCATACGAATGTTTTCTTTCCGCTGGCGCTCTTATAAGCTGCCTTTAATACAGAATTCTTTGACGCTACATCGTTTACCGCGATCAATCCGTCGCAGGGGTACTCAAGCGCCCATCTTGTACATGTCTGTCCGTGGATCATACGGTCGTCTACTCTGATAAATGATACTGACATAATTCTTCTCCTCCTGATTCTTCTCAAATCTCGTCTTCATTTTCTTCTGTTTCTACTTTGAATTCCTGCATAACTTCTCTTGCTTCGATGAGCAGCATATCTGCCAGCTCGCTTAGCTCCATGTCATCTTTCATCAGCGCCGCGCTTAATGCCAGCGGAAGGTTCACACCTCCGATGATCACTGTTCTTGACAGCAGCCCTCTCTCTGCGATCACATTCGACGCAAGAGTCAGCGGTGAACCGCCTACCAGATCTCCCAGCAGGAGAACCTCGTCGTCCTCTGTGATACCTTCGATACATTTCCTGACATTTTCTACATATACATCCGATCCCATTCCGTTCTCCAGACTTGTAGAGAGGATATCTTCTCTGTCATCCCCTGCAAGCATCTTCAGCGCATTGTGCAGACCCGGCGCGAATGTCCCGTGACTTACTAATACAATGTACTTCATCCTTACACCTCACTCTCTGATCCGTTTTCTTAACTTTCTCTTAACTTCAATAAAAGTATATAAAAAAAACGACGCCTGTTCACCTAACAAGCGTCATTGATTTCGCCTTACAATTGTCATGATTTTCATGACAATTGTAAGGCGTCTATCCAGTTCCATTATTCAGACTTCTGTTGATATTCCGGTTCCAGATGATCTGTTCCATACTGATGTTGGAATTGCCATGGATAATCGAATTAACTGCTGTATCCACTTCGGCGATGGCCATATCATAGTTCCGGAAACGCGGAGCCACCACGGCATTCTCCACCGCCTCGCTTAAGATCGGCAGATTAAGTCCGCCCGTATCCCCAGAGCTTTCGATCAGTCTCTGGAGCGTGCCGTCGGATTCCGTGACCTCTTTTACTACCGATACTCCTTCCGAATATTCGAAGATCTCCGACTGTATCTGGATATCACAGGTCAAAAGCTTCATCAGATCCCAGGCATACTGCGTCTTCTTCGTATTCTCATTCATGGCCAGAAGCAATGTATCCAGAGTAGAGATATTCTCTCCTTCCGGCCCGGACGGCATGGGCAGACATTCCCACTCGAACCCGGAATATTTCTTAATACTCAGCGGATACGGCTTATACGCCCGGTATTCGGAGAATGACATGGGCTGGAACGCCACATTGCCCAGGTCAAAATCCTTACTGGTGATCTCGCCGTTCTCCTTTAGCACCTCAAGCTTCTCGATGAACAGAAGCGCCTCCCCGACTCTGTCGCCGGTGAGCCTGCACTGCGTCCCCGTCTCATTGAATAAGTTCACGCCGTTGGCTTCGAATGCTTCCTGCCAGGTATAACCAGTAACGCCGAACTGGTCTGTCATGCCATTCCCATCCGTGTCTTTGGTCACTCTTCTGCAGATCTCATAGAATTCCTGCCAGGTCCATTCCTTCCCCGGCATCGCGATACCTTCCCTGTCCAGAATACTCTTATTGACAAACATCAGCTTCGGCGCGCACTCATAAGGCAGCGAATACTGAACACCGTTATACTGTCCGTAAGCATAGGCTGAAGAATAGAATGCATGGCTGTCGAATTCCTGATCCTTCTCTATTACCTCACCGAGATCGTTAAGCGCGCCGATCTCCGCAAGATCGTTGAAATCCTCCGGAACCACAAAGAAGATATCCGGGGCATTTCCCGCCAGAAGCCTCTCTGCCAGCCATTCCGAATAGTCCTCCTTCAAGATACCGCTTACATACTCTACTTTCACTCCGGGATGCTGCTTTTCAAATACTTTCACTGCATCGTCCAGGATCCGGTAGGAATATCCGTTCTGGACTTCCCAGTAGCTGTCCGAAAATACACCAATAGTCACCGTATCTTCTCTCTCTCCCACTTCACAGATATCATAAAATAGCAGCCACGTACAGACCAGAAGCGCTGCGCAGAGTATTCCTATGATCTGATTCTTCCTGTTTTTTAATACCTCCGTCATTTCTCTTCCCCGAATTCCTTATAGATGGCGCCGGTCTGGACAGCCCATATGGCCAATTGTGTCCGGTCCCTCAGATTCAGTTTGCTCAGTATGATGCTTAAGTTATTCCGAACCGTCCCTTCCGACAGCTTAAGCTTCCCGGCAATCTCTTTATTGGACAGCCCGCTCCCCACCAAAGCGATGATCTGCCATTCCGACGGTTTCAGATCTGTGACCTGCCTCTCATCCACCTGAATCGTAAGATTGGACTGGGCCATCTTCGAGAATAGCTTCACCACCTTGGACGTGATATCATTGTTGATCATAGCGCCGCCCTGGTACACCTTGCGGACCGCGTCCGCCAGTTCCTTTGTGGAAATGCCTTTCAGCAGATATCCGCTTGCCCCGTATTTCAGTGCGTTGAACACATACTCATCGTCATCAAATGTGGTCAGGATGATGATCTTAATGCCGGGATAATTCTCCTTGATGATCTGCGTACAGACCACGCCGTCCATCTCCGGCATACGGATATCCATCAGGATCACATCCGGCTTCACCTTCCGGACAGAACGGATGACTTCCTTGCCGTTTGCCACCGCGTCTACAATCTCTATATCCTTTTCAATTCCCAGGACGATCTGCAGGCTCTGCCGTATCAGCTCCTGATCGTCCGCAATCAAGACTTTAATCATGATCCTTCCTCCGTTCCCCACCGAATCGGTATCTGAGCCTCCACAAGGAACCCATCCTTTCCGTCATACGCAAGGCTTCCGTGCAGCATATTCAGCCGCTCTTCCATATGATGAAGTCCGAATCCTTTCTGGATCGTCTTACAGCCGATTCCATTGTCTTTAATGTGGATCTTCAGCATATTATATTCCCTGTCGATCCGAATCCTGATCTCATCCGCCTTCCCGTGCCGGATGGCGTTGGTAATACTCTCCTGCACGATCCGATAGATGATATCTTCCTCATCTTCGTTGAATCCGTTTAATCTGGCCGTACACTCATAATCAATCTTCGCCGCGGTTGCGGTACACATCTCTTCCACTGTCTGTAGCAACGCCTTTTCCAGATCGAATTTCTCAAGCGCGTCCGGCCGCAGCGCTTTGACCGAACGGCGGACATCCGTGATCCCCTGGCGCGCCACCTCTGCGATGGCTTTAAGCTGTACCTTCGTTGCCTCCGGCGCCACATCCATCAGCGCCGTACACGCCTCGATCCCGGTTATGATCCCGGTAAGCGCATGGCCAAGCGTATCATGGATCTCTCTTGCCAGGCGGTTCCTCTCTCTGGTCTGCGCCATCTTCACCGACTCTTTGGCATATTCCTCAAGCTGTACATTGGCCTGCTGCAGTTCAATATTCGCGACATTAAGCTGCTCGTTCAAGTTCAATATCTTGTCCTTCTCACTCAGCTCAGTCCGCACCAGGAGTATCATGTATACCAGGAATACGAATGTATTCAATGAACTTAAGATATTCACGACCCCCAGAAGTCCGGAGCGCACATCCGTCCGGAAATACTCCAGATACGTTTCCAGCGGAACCATATCATAATAAGCCGTCAGCAGATGAAAATCCATCAACAGATAAAACATACAGATCAGAACCGCAAAAGGAAACTTCCATCTTGACCGTGAAAACCATCTCATCGTATCTGCAAGGACGAGTAAGATCGTGCCCGAATAACTAAAACCCAGTATATAACTCAGCGAGATACATATCCCAATCTCAAGAATCACCTTACCCGCCAGGCCCGTGCCGTTCACACTGCGCATCCACATCAGAAGCAGGATACAGCCGTACAGACATAAGACCATGGCGAGAAGTTTCCACGGCGTAAATGGTATCTTATCTATCTTCAGCAGAAATTCATAGGCTGATCTCTCCCGTATATAACCAGACAGGCTGTATGCCATAAGCCCCGCGATATACAGCACAATCACAAAATTCAGGTTCTTCATAAAGATCAGTACATAATCAGAAAATCTATTCTCATCCATCTTCATACACCTTATCAGACGAAGTCTGTCCTCTGCGCAGAGGTATGTGTTACGGCATGCGCTCCAGAGATGTGCGTCACTGCCATCTGTCAATTCCGTATTCCTCTACATTTGCCGCCGTGATCAATTCTACCGGCACCAGAATGTCCTTCCTGGTTATCTTCCCATCCAGAAGCCTATAGACCGTATCCGCGATCTCGCGGCCTATCTCGGAAGGAAATTGTCCCGCCGACGCTTCCATCATTCCCTCTTTGATCAATGCCTTAGAATCCGGCGAACCATCCACGCCATACACGTCTACCTCATCCAGCATCTGATTCTCTTGAAGCGCGGCCACTACCCCCACGCTTGCCAGATCGTTCAGACAGAAGACATTGTCAAACTCAATCCCCCGTTCAATAGCATCCTGAAGCCCCGGCATCGCAATCTCTGTCTGCCCTTCGCATTCAATCTCACATACAATCTCGATTCCTTCCCAACTGCTGACCGTATCAAGGAACCCCTGCACCCGCTCCTGCCCGGATTTGGCAGCCTCATGGGTCATGACCGCCAGCTTCGCTTCCTTTCTCTGCTCCAGAAAATACTCGCCCACCAGAACCCCTGCACGGTAATTGTCAGAAGTGATGGTACAATCCACATACCGAGTATCCTGCACATTGGAATCCGCAACAACGATCTTAACTCCCCGTTCTTTCGCCCGCTTAAGGACAGCAGTCAGGCTCTTCTGATCTACTGGAGTCACCACCAGAATATCAATTCCTTCCTCCAGCATCTCTTCGATCTGCTCGATCTGCCTGTCGGCGTCCAATGCCGGGTCCCGCAGGATGAACCTGTCGCCTTCCGCCTCCACTCTGGCGTTGATCTCCTCATTCACAATCTTATAGAATTCATTATTCATCGTCATATAACTGGCTCCGATCAGATATGAATTCTCCTTCTGGTTCAGAGAATAATCCGCCTTCGTGTATACTCCATAGAATAACGCCCCAAAAGCAGCCAGATTAAATACTGCCAGGGCACACCAAAATATATTGTTAGTCTTCAATAACCCTCTTCCTCTTTCTCTTTCTCTTTCTCTTTCTCTTTCTATCTTATAATAATAATAGCACCACAACATAAGTCCGTCAATTTCATAACTATGGCAAAAAAATGTTTTATGTATATAATCTTAACAGCGTTCGGAACAGAAGCGTATTTATATTGGTAAAAAAGACCCTGAGACAGGAAAACTAATACCGAATAAAAAGTATTTTAAACTTTATCATGAGGATGGTACTCCAAAAGCGGAAGAAGAACTTCCAACTCCTGTCCATGTTCTGTCTTCCTATGTAGAACCCGGATATAATAGGGACCATGAACAGCTGCCCCAGATAAATCTTGCGATGCTTTTTGGTGAAGATTCCAAACTGCCTGTATTCTCCCGGGTCTATCCTGGCAGTGTAAAAGATGTTTCAACCCTTTTAGGGCTGACTTCGTTTATTGAAAAAATAAAGCTGGAACAGATGCATTTTGTCATAGATAAAGGCTTTTATTCCGAAAAGGGGATTGCGTCATTGCTTGAAAAATATATCAAATTTGCCATCAGCGTCCCTTTTTCAACAAAGGCAGCAAAAGAGCTGGCAGAGGATTGTATAGATGGGATATGCAGTTCGGCCAATGCAGTCATGGTAGGTAAAAATATTTATTATGCACAGACTTATATAAGAAAATGGAATAACCGGCGGGTTTATTATCATGTTTATTATGATGAGGAACGCCATATCAGGGAAAAGAGGCTGCTTATGCGGAAAGTGCTTCATTTGGAGAACCAGCTGGCGCAAGGTAGTGTAGGCATAACAGATTCTATGGCAAAGCATTACTTTACGTTCCATAAAACAAAAGCTGGATGTTACAACATCCAGCGGAAAAAAGACGTAATTGATTCCGAAAAAAAGCTGGCCGGATATTTGTAATTCTGACAAACCATTATAAAGATCCACAGCAGTTGTTGGAGATTTATCGTAATAAAGATGTTGTAGAAAAATGCTTTGATAATTTAAAAAACGACCTTGACCCGCACAGGTTAAGAATTCATTCAGATGTGGCAATTGAAGGCCGTATATTTATTGGATTTATCAGTTTGGTTAGTACATCATATATTCGGGAGAAAATGAGGGTTCATGATATATATAGAAAATATTCTTTTCATGAATTGATGGCAGAGCTTAAAAAGTTAAAAATGATCGTATTTAAGGATGGAAAAAAGCTGCTTACTGAGATTACTTCTGGGCAAAAGTTTATTTTTAAGGCTATGGAAGTAGAGCTTCCCACGTCCACCTAGATATAACGGACGTGGAAATTTAGGTTTAAAGTATTTTTGAAGTCCATATAATTCAAATAAATATTTACTCCATTCTTTCACATCATTCGAAAAAAGGACAAAATCATACTGCTGGTAATTGTGTTCGGCAAACCACAAGAACTCCTGATCAAATGTCAAAAAATTTGTCAGATAATCTCGCATTGTTTCCGCTGGATCTGGGTATCCTAACAGAGAAAGAAATTCATCAGAACTTAGTTCTCCGTTTCCTGCTTTTGTAAATAAACATTCCTCACGGAATGCTCGTGTAAGTCTGTTATATTCCTTTTTGTCAAAATGCTCAAATGTGTATGGAATAAAATATCCTTTACTTTCCTTTATGATTACACCATACATGTCAAGCAGGAGTATTCGCTTTTTTTTCGGTCTTTTTTTCAATTTTCTTTCCATAAGTAATCATGTTTCCTTTCACAAAAGTGTATCCGGCAGTCGGGTTCTCTGCAAAGAAATCCGCAATTTCAATATTCCGGCTGCAATAATCTTCGGCTTCCTTGCGGGATAAACCATGGGTTAATAAATGGAGAATCAGCCTTTCCTTTTGCTCATCATGAATGCCAGAGGCCCAATCGTTATATGCGATAAAATCATTTTTAGTTTCCTCATAATCTGCATATTGTGTAGTAATAAACTCTACCTTATCGTTCATTCTTACGTCAACGTTGACAAGTCCCAGCTTTTGCATCATATGTGCAGTTCTGATGGCAACCGCATAATCACGCCCCTGCATTGCAAGTTCAGTCTGCCACTTTTTCTCCAACCCTTCATGCCTGCATAGCTTCTGATAATCCATGCCGTCAATATAAAGCCCGCAGCACTCAAATTCTCTGTTTGCATCTATACATACTATATATCCATCCGGTTTTGCAAAATGAATCATCTTCTGTATAAAAGCGGACGGATTGTCCAAATGCCTAAGAACAGCCTGACATACTACGAGATCATACTGGTTTTCGACAGAATAATTAAAAACATTTTCACACAAGAAATCCGCCTCCAATTTTTGATTTTCAAAAAGAACTTTTCCCTTTTTGATCAAATCTTCTGCAAAATCAATTCCGGTATAAGTGCTTCCCTCGCGCAGATACGGAAGCAACAACAATCCTAAAAATCCATATCCGCATCCGCAGTCCAATACAGAAATCGGTTTATCAATCTTCCAGACCTGTGAAATAAGAAAGCGCGTATAGTCATCGTTCCAATAACTTTTTCGAGTCCTTAAAAGGTATTCCAGCTTTTGGTTCCAAAAATCTTTTGTTGCTGTTTTTTCAGGAATATATGTCTCACCGTCAAGCGGTTTTAAGCCTAATAACTGATCTGTCGATACTTTAAAATACTCTGCCAGTAATGGAAGAATGGGGGTTTTGTATTCACTTAAAATGGCGAATATTTTCGCTTGCAGGTTGAAATATTCGATTCTGTTACAATTGATTTGATTACAAGAATACCAAAAAACTTCAGAAAATGTTGACTTTTTTAAAAATATGGTATTATAATATTAGTGGTGAGTCCTACCGCAAAGTGGACTGCTAAAAGCGTTAGCAACTCTAATGGAGTTACTACACAAATGGCTATGCGGAAACGCATAGCCATTTTTCACTTTATAGGAAATTGCAACAGTGTAGACCATTTTGGGGAATGTGCCGTTGCCTGATGACGCTATTTACACGAGGAGATATATGCAGACGGATTTTAAATTATACAAAGTGGATATGAAATATATTCGAAATCTACATAATATAGATGATAAAGTGCTTTCTGTTTCGCCATAGGCAGGAAAGGATAACAGAGTTTTTATAGGAATTGTTATCGTTTGCGGGAGTCACAAATACTGCATACCGCTTTCATCGCCAAAAGAAAAGCATAAGAATATGAAAAACTCTATGGATTTTTCCAAAATTGAAGTAAATGGAAAATTATTAGGTGCTCTAAATTTTAATCTGATGATACCTATTGAAGAAGAGCAATTACAACTTGTTGATACCACAATTTTTAAGAGAGATAGGGAAAATATCAGATATTATAAGAAGTTATGTACTTTGGAACTGGAATGGTGTCAGACAAATAATGAGGTAATCTGCAATAAAGCCAATGTCCTGTATAAGAAATACCTATCCAATGAGCCATTTGCAGGCAGGAATCGCTGTCTGAATTTTCCCAAATTAGAGGCAGAATGTGAAAAATATAATTTAAAGATCAAGAAAGGTACAAACTGAACCTCTCTTGATACACATTACCACAGTTCCAGTGAATCTAGAAAAAGTTTTAGAAACAATACATTTCTATTGATAGGGGAGGATGGAAAGGTTATTATGTTAGTAAATCAAAATTTATATGCCATGCGTTCTCCCCCTTTCTCTCCGTTTTCATAATAGAACCTTTATATTTTTACATTAACAGGAAAGAAGTATCCACTTCTTATAAATTTTGACCTCCTTTCAGAAGAAACTAACCCATATATTCTCTCAGAACCCTATTCCAATGAGAAAGTCACCGTCACATCTCCACTTCCAAGCGCATCTTCCCAGCCGGTCAAATCATCAATATGCCCCAATCTCGTGTAGCTCCAGGAATTGGAACCATAGAAAATAACAATCTGGTTCCCATTGTATAAGACGATATCCCCGGCCTGTGTTGTGGTCTGGCTGTTGTTTACCGGAAGGCTTGCTCCCAGAGGACCTACCTTTTCAAAGCCGGAATAGTCACTCATCTGAATCACTACAGGACTCTCCTGCATCATTTCCACCAACTCAGACACGGCTTCATTCTCTTCCAGTGTCGCTGAAAATACCACATCCCCAACCTGCACATTCATATTTGCCACTTTATTTTCCTCCGTATTATTCTGAATATCTGTTTCTGCCGTATCCGTTTCAATCCTCCCGGTTTCCTTCACAGATTCAGCTTCTCTTGCATCCTCCATCGATTCTGCCACGTTTTCAGATCCATCCACTATGATATTCTCTGACATTGTTTCATCCGCAGTTTTCGTGGAATCCATAGCCACAGAGGATTCATCCGCATTCTTCGAGTTGCTCAAACTATCAGATTGTGAGGAACTCTCTATTGTAGAAAGCTCTGCCTGGCGGCCGGGTGTCTGAGCCTGTGTATCATTCTTTCCACAGGCTGCCATACAAGACAGGATGATAGCCAGATACAAAACTGTATAAAATTTTCTCATCGTATACCTGCTCCTTTTAAACTTTTTCACATAATTTCATATCGGGATTGCCCTTATAAAAACAAGGATTCCAAACAAGCTCAATACTACTCCGAAAATCCGGTTCATCTTCCGGAAGCTGTCCACCCGTTTCTTTTTTCTGGCCAGAGCAACCGCAGCAGCAAGCCCTCCCCACCATAGGTAGGTTCCAACAAACACTCCCAAAACTACCAGCCATCCACCCGCTTTTGTGTTATCTCCTGCAATACCAAACCAGGAAAAAGCAAACAGAAAGGTCA
>Ga0137308_102001_pt1 | contig 15997 bp, 15 predicted proteins | sample Inofrocosms_June_FD_97181 | JGI IMG/M metagenome (GOLD analysis project Ga0137308, IMG submission 97181) | Mouse cecal microbial communities from Vienna, Austria - N-Acetylneuraminic and N-Acetylglucosamine D2O microcosms_June | ecosystem: Host-associated > Mammals > Digestive system > Large... | reverse complement strand
TCCTCTGATTATAAGCGGAATTCACAAGACTGTGTTTCACCTTACTGTTGGTCACCACAACCTTTGCCCCTTCCAAAACAATCGGTGCGTACTCATAGGACAGATCCGCCGTATCAAGGAAAATAGCGTGATCCTTTTTCCCCATGGCAGAAGCAAACTGATCCATAATACCGCAGTTCATGCCATTATAATTATTCTCCGCATACTGTCCGATCAGCGCCAGATCCACATTTGTCACGTCAAATCCATATAAATCCCGCAGGATAAAGCCTGTCAGCACTTCAAGAGAAGCGGAGGAAGAGAGTCCGGAGCCGTTCGGAATATTGCCAGATAAAACAAGATCCATACCGCAGGGCATCTCAAAGCCCCTTTTTGCAAAGGCCCATATCACCCCTTTGGGATAGTTTGTCCAGTCGGATTCCTTCGCTTCACCGAGCGCATCCACCGCGGACTCCTGCACGCCCACCCTGTCAAAATTCATGGAGTAAAAATGCAGCTTATTATCGTTCCTTTTTCTTGCCGCGCCGTATGTACCGATGGTCAATGCACAGGGAAATACATGACCGCCATTATAATCCGTATGCTCTCCGATCAGATTGACACGCCCCGGCGCAAAATAAACCTTCACGCCCTCCGCATCTCCGAACAGTTCCCCAAATTTCTTCAGTAACTTCTCCTTCATTCAATTTTCCTCCTTATTTAAAGTTCCGCACCCGCAGCCTCTCCGAATACCGCCCGCACAGATGCCCTTTTAAGTCCCTCGTCTGCTCCGGCTGAAATCGTGATATTTTATATTTCACGTTATTCAATTCAGGTATATTTTCATTTTATCTGTTTCCATACAACGTTACAATAAAAAATTCTTCTATTTTAATTATTATTTTATCCGTTTTCTCTTTTTCCTTCTTTTTCTTCTATCAGCTCTTCGATCCTGTCCATCAGCACCTGCTCCGCGGGGATCTTTTCCCGCCTTGCAATTTCGCAAAGGCCAAGCAGGGCATCCCCCAACAGTTTTTCCGTCCGCCCTTTCTCTGTTTCCTCGCCGCATGCCGCAAGTTCTTTCACCGTCTCCAGCAATTTTTCTGCCGTTTCCTCCCGGACAGGTGCCGCTTCATACAGCTTGTCTATCTTTTTCAGCACCTTCGGCCCCCTTGTGAGAGAGGGAAGTTCCTTTGGAATCTCCCGAAGCGGAGACTCGATCCAGCTTTTTCCTTCCTTTTCCTTCTTCTTGATCTCGTCCCAGTTCTGCAGCACCTGCTCCGGGGAGTCCGCCTCTGCCGTCCCGAAAATATGGGGATGCCGCCGGATCATCTTCTCCGACACCTCTTCTATCACATCTTCCAGCGTAAACAGCCCTTCTTCTTCCGCGATCACGCTGTGCATCACCACCTGCAGCAGAATATCCCCGAGCTCTTCCCGCATATTTTCCGCACTGCCGCTCTCATGATAGATCCGGATCGAACTTACAAACTCCGCGGCCTCTTCCATCATACACGGCCTTAAGCTGTCATGCGTCTGCTCCCGGTCCCAGGGACACCCGTCCTTCGCCCGCAGCCTCCTGATTATTTTTACAAAGTCCTCAAAACTATATTCTTTTTTCTCCATCTCTATCTTTCTCTCTGCTTCATCCTGTGTTTTATTTAAGTTAACAATAATGATCTATTATCCTATTCTATCTTCACCAGATCCAGGAACGAGTAACTGACATTTTTTTGCTCCTCATCCACCTGTATCGTATAAGATTTCGCCACATACCCTGTTTTCCGCAGCGTCAGCGTATGGGACCCCGCATCCTTTTTAAAACTGCAGGGCGTGATCCCGATATAATTTCCGTCAAGGTAAATTTCCACCCCGATCGGCGCCTCTATCGTCACATAGTAGGAAAGCGTACTTGTCGTGGGCGTATTTGTCTGGGTGCCTCCTGTCGCAGTATTTGTCCCGGCGCTGTTGTCCGTCCCGTTTCCTGCCGTTCCGCTTTGACCGGTATTGCTGCTGTTATAATTTCCCGCCAGTTCATCCGCGGTAATACCGCTGTAGCCTTTTTCGTTCAGGATCCGGTTTACTTCATCCAGCAGTTCGCTGTCCGAAAGCACATCATTTTCCGAGACATCATTACCGGAAACATCCTCCTTCGCCTTCATTTCCACTTCAATGCCGGCAGACGCCTCTCCCACCTTCAGATACTGGCTCACCGTGTCATATCCGTCCGCCATCACGATCATCTGATGAATACCGACTTCAAGCCGTACCGGCAGACTGTAATCTGTTTTTTCGCCGTCCAGATACAAAGTCGCTTCCTCCGGCGTGATTGTAAATACCACGGTTCCGTATTTCGGTTCCTCTCCTTTTAAATCCCCGACGTCCAGTTCCAGTTCCATATCTTTACGGACTTCAATCTGCTTGACGCCGCTTGTCCCTTTATTGCTGATGATGACCTGATGGCTTCCTTCCGGCACTGTCAGCATCATACTTTCGGACACTTTCTGGATCGTTTTATTGCCGATCTCGATCCAGCCGCCGTAAAAATATTCTTCGTTTTTCAGCCGCACATAGCCATGCCCTCTCTCCACCACAATGCTGTAGACCTCCGAGTCCATTCCCCGGAAAGTCAGCACATCGACAGGATTGATATCAATCAGGTCTCCCTGCTTTCCGTCGGATATGACAACCGTATCCTCCGAATAGGCATAGATCGCGGAACCGACTTCCGCCTGCAGTTTTTCCTCATTTAATTTATACTCATCAATATATTTATGTGTCCACGCTTCCCCTGAAATCTGCAGCGTATTCAAGCGTTTTCTCTCTCTGAAAAATGTGACGTCTACCACCTCTCCCTTTTGCAGCTGCGTGATAGAGATCACCTTACCATATTTGTCATAAAAAAACGTTGTTCCGTCATAAGTAAGCGTATACTGGCGTTTTTTATCCATATTTTTAAGAGTGATGGTCTTTTCGTCCATATCGATCTCTGCAACCACAGCCGTATCTGCCGAATCAAAGACGCCTGTCACAGCCGCCACAAAGCCGGTATCCGTTTTCTCCTCTGTCTCCTGTTTTCCGCAGGATGTAAGCCATAGCAGTCCGAGTAAAAATATAATGCCGTATACCTTTTTGTTTTTCCTTTGTTCTCTCACTAAACCGCTCCTTTTATTCCGATCCGGCAGATACCTTTTCGGCACATTTTTCCCCGCCCCGGATATCCGCCTTGGTTTTTCTATAAAAATTTTCTTCCTATCACGTTTCTGACAAAATCCGTTCTTTTCTGTTCCTGTTCCAGAAGCACTTCCAGTTTTTCCCTGTTTTTATCCGGAATAAATGCTTTTCCCCTGTTATAATAATAATTTACGATCTTCCAGAATTTCTCCGGATAACTGAATCGGTAATAGAGTACCCTGCCATCCTCCGGTGAAAGGGGCAGTTCTCTTTCATAAGCTCCAAGCAGCGCCTCACCCGTTTCTGTTGCCCAGTTACTTTTTTCCAGCATCTTCCGGCTGAAGTGATAAATATCCCTGCTCCTGTTATCCCGGATACATTTTTCAAAGTTCATAAACCGGACGCCGCTCTCACAGAACAATACGTTGTGATACTGAAAATCTCCATGACATAAGATCACGCTTCCGCTTCCCGCCTCTTCTTCCCGCAGCTGCCTTGAAACCTCAAGTGACTGTTCCAAAAATATATCAAAATGCTGCTGCAAAAAATGTTCAAAATCACTTTTCTGCCCTTTTTCCTTTAAAAACCGCCGTACTTTTTTCAGTTCCCGGTTGTGTTTTTCAAATTCCTGAAGAGTAAGCCCTTCCCGTCTTGTGTCCGTTCCGGAAGATGCCGCCGTCTCAAAATCGCCGCTTATTTTATGCAGCCTCGCCAGTGTGCGCATGGCGGCACAGCCGTCCACCAGAGATTCCCTGCCGCTTCCTGCGCTGCACTCCCTGCCTTCCGCATAGGTCTTTACAATATAACCTGTTCCCTCCGTATCCCGGGTCAGCAGCTCTCCATCCTTATTTCTGAAAAGTTCCTCCGCCTGCAAAAAGCCCTGCTGTTTTAAAAAGGTCAAAAATGCGTCCTGAAGCAGAAGCTTTTCCTCACGCCCGCCAAATTCTTTTAATATAAAAAGCCCTTTGTCACTCTCACAAAGAATAGCGCCCCGCACCTTCCAGGTACGAAGCACTTCCAGGTCATACCTCTCCAACACATTTACTGCCTTCGGTTTCACAATGCAAGCCTCCTGAAATTGTTCATAACTTATCTTATGAAACAAAAGGGCGAAGTATGTTATAAATATAGATTTAAATTTTCTAATAAATACTCTTTTTTATTATGCGCCGGATCTTCAAAAACATCCGCCAGCATTCTCTGTAATATTTCCCCCAGTTCTTTCCCCGGTTTGATTCCCTGCGCCAGCAGGTCTTTTCCCCCCACGGCCAGATCCTTTAAGGATAGACACTCCTGTTTTTCCATAATTTCCCGGTACATCGATTCCAGCATTTCCTGCTTTGCCAGTTTTCTCTCCCTCAGGTAACTGCTCTGTGAAAGTAGATCCGCCCGGTTGATCTCAAACATGTCCGGAAACGCATCCTCCCCGATATTGGCTATAAGCCGGCGCACTGTGGAAATTTTAACATTCTCCTCCAGATCAATGGACCAGTCATGAAACTCTACCAGCCGGCAGACCTTTTTCAATGTATCGTTATCAAACTTTAATCTGCGTAAAATATCCTGCGCAAGTCTTGCGCTTTCCTTCGGATGTTTTTTAAAATGGTCTTTTCCATTCTCATCCGTTGTTTTCGTCAGAGGCTTTCCGATATCATGCAGCAACATGGCAAGCCGCAGCACCTTATCCGCTCTGACCGCTTTCAGTCCCTCTAAGGTATGCTCCCCGACACTGTAACAGTGATGCGGATTATGCTGGGGTGTCTCCATGCAGACATCAAATTCCGGCAGTATGACTTTTGTGATGCCAAGATCGCAGGCAATCCGCAGATAATCCGGATGGGGCGATACCAACAGTTTAACCAGTTCCACCCGTATCCGCTCCGCGCTGACGTTCCTCAGATTTTCTCTCAGTTTCCGGATCGCCTCTCTTGTCTGTTCCTCTATCCGGTAGCCGAACTGTGCCGAAAACCTCACCCCCCGCATCATGCGCAGGGCGTCCTCTGAAAACCTTTCCTCCGCCTGTCCTACACACCGGATACATTTTTTCTCCATGTCACCGATGCCGTCAAAGAGATCCACCAGTCCTTCCCCGGGGTGGTATGCCATCGCGTTTACGGTAAAATCCCGCCGCTTTAAATCCTCTTCCAGAGACTTTGTAAATATGACTTCCTTCGGATGCCTGTTATCCTCATATTCCCCGTCAATGCGATAGGTTGTCACTTCATAACCGGTCTTTTGCAGCATTACCGTCACTGTACCGTGCTGAATACCGGTATCTATCGTCCGCCGAAACAGCTTTTTTACCTGCTGCGGATCAGCAGAAGTCGTAATATCCCAGTCGTCCGGCACCCTGCCCATAATGGAATCCCGTACACATCCGCCCACCGCATAGGCCTCAAATCCTGCCTGATTTAATGTATTTATGATAAACGATACCTGCTCAGGCAGAATGATCTGTATTTCTTTCTTCATATTCCAGTCCCGCATCTCTCTTTCCGGTATCACCCACAGGAGAGCAATTTCCAGCCGTTTTCACGTCTGTAAATTCTCTCGACACCGTCCAGACAGATACCATTAATCAATATGCCTTCCCCCAGTAAACCATCTTCTTCGCAGGTTTTCCGCAGCATACGCATACATCCGATAACTGCTCCTGTTCAAAGGGCATACATCTGCTGGTCACGGAAAGTTCTTCCTTTATCTTATCTTCACAGTCCTGACAGCCGCACCACATCGCCTTTACAAAGCCTGTCTTCTCGGTAAAGATCTTCTTAAACTCCTCATAGTCTTTTGCGATATAAGTATGGGCATCCCGATGCGCCCTTGCGCGTTCCAACATCTCCGTCTGCATCTTTATAAGCAGTTCCTGCACTTTTTCTGCCAGTCCATCAAAGCCTACTTCTGTCTTTTCTCCGGTATCCCTGCGGCAGATCACGCACTTTCCTGCTTCGATATCTTTCGGCCCCACCTCGACACGCAGCGGGATTCCACGCATTTCCTGCTCGGAGAATTTCCATCCCGGACTCTTATCGCTGTCATCCACCTTAACGCGGAAATCCTTCAGCATCTCTTTCAGTTCTGCCGCCTTTTCCAGCACACCTTCTTTTCTCTGCTGGATCGGAATGATCATCACCTGAACCGGCGCGACTTTCGGCGGCAGCACCAGACCGGAGTTATCGCTGTGTACCATAATCAGGCCGCCGATCATACGCGTGGACACACCCCAGGACGTCTGATGTACATGCTTTAATGTATTGTCCTTATCCGCAAACTGAATGCCAAAAGCCTTCGCAAAACCGTCGCCAAAGTTATGGCTTGTACCGGACTGCAGGGCTTTTCCATCATGCATCAGGGCTTCCACCGTATAAGTGGCGATGGCTCCCGCAAACCGTTCCTTCTCTGTTTTCTGTCCTTTGATCACAGGGATCGCCAGCACCTTTTCCAGAAATTCAGTATAGACATTCAGCATCTGCAGTGTTCTTTCCTCTGCTTCCTCTGCCGTCGCATGAGCGGTATGTCCCTCCTGCCATAAAAATTCACGGCTCCGAAGGAAGGGCCTTGTCTCCTTCTCCCAGCGCACAACGGAACACCACTGGTTCAGTACCTGCGGCAGATCCCGGTAGGACTGCACCACATTTTTATAATAATCACAGAACAACGTCTCCGATGTAGGACGAACACAGAGCCGTTCCTGTAATTCCTGCTGTCCGCCATGAGTCACCCAGGCCACCTCCGGCGCAAATCCCTCCACATGATCCTTTTCCTTCTGCAGAAGGCTCTCCGGGATGAACATAGGAAGATACGCGTTCTGTACCCCTGTCTCTTTAAACATATCGTCAAGCTGTTTCTGCATCAGTTCCCAGATCGCATAACCCGCCGGACGGATCACCATGCAGCCTTTAACGCTTGTATAATCGATCAGTTCCGCCTTTTTTACGACATCTGTATACCACTGCGCAAAATCTTCCTCCATGGAAGTAATCGCTTCGACTAATTTTTTTTCTGCCATTTTTTTATCCTCTTATTCTTTCTTTTTATGTGTCTGATATTACCTGTATTTCTTATAGCTGCCCTGCTCCGTGGTGTGCACCTGCACCGTCCGGTGCGGTATCACATCCGGCGATTTTATACCACAGCTTCAATAAGCACTTTATCTCCTGAAATCATCTCTTTCACGCCGATCTCTTTCATCTTATTGAAACTGAGCATATAGCCCTTTTTCAAATGATAATACGCTTTATGTCCGGCCTCCAGTCTGATTTTCTGTTTGATATTTCAAATATCGTAAACACCGGCAGGTATCACTGACTGAAATGCCGGCGTTTTTCGCCTTCTCAAACAGCAAAATCTGAGCTGCGCCTGAAAATCCATACTCACAACAGTATACTCTTCCTGCAGGTACTCTGCAAGTGCCGTCAGTATTGTCATTTTTCCATACTGTCTTCCTCTGTTAATGGTAAAATATTTCTTATCATCTACCATGGCTTTGATCCGTTCCAGACGATCGGTTTATTGCCGTTTAGGGAAATTATACTTTAAAACAGAAAGTAAAACAAGAACTTTTCCTGTGTCATATCATATAAAATGTACTCAGCATCAATATAATAAATAACCTGTCAATTGCAGAAAGCACCTTCCTTTGCTTCGATTTTGCATTTACAAATCTGATCTTAACGCAAAGTGGTGCTTTCTTCTTTTTCACTTATTTATCATTTTCTCTATTCTTTTGCTGCTTCCTTTATGCCTTCCCCGCGGAGCCGCATAGATCCATATAGCCGGCCGCTACATTTTTATAGCCTTCAAACAACAGCGGATACATAGCATACGCTCCCATGCCGTCTTTACAGTTTTCATTTAAATTACCGATAGCCCCGCGCTTTAAATCATTGGATATATTCAGCTTGCAGATTCCCATCCGGCAGGCCCTTTTCAGATTTTCTTCTCCTGTTCCGGAACCGCCATGCAGTACCAGCGGTACGGGAACCTTTTCGCGGAGTTCCCGCAGTAACTCAAACTGAAGCTTGGGAACTCCTTTATACACACCATGAGCTGTCCCGATCGCTACCGCCAGGGCATCCACTCCTGTTCTCTCCACATACTCCACCGCCTCTGCCGGCACCGTAAAACCACTGGTTCCGTCCACCTCGTAATTCGTCGCTATGCCTACATGTCCAAGTTCCGCTTCTACCCCCACTCCCACGGCATGTGCGATCCTGACTATCTCGGATACCTGCGCAATATTCTCCTCAAACGACAGTGTAGAACGGTCTGCCATAACATCCGTAAATCCGGCACGGATTGCCCAGATGGCCTCTTCATAAGTCCCCCCGTGGTCCTGACACATCGCTACCGGAACACCGGCACGGATTGCCAGATCTGTTACGATCCTCCCGAAATAACAGATATCCGGATTCACCTTAAAAAGTGAAATCATGATCAGGGGAGAACGCTTTTCCTCCGCCGCTTTGATCGCCGCACGTACCGAATGCTCATTTTCCACGGCGATAGCCGGAACACAATAATGTCCCTCTCTGGCTTTTTTCATCAGTTCTATCATAGAAATCAACATAATTTTTCTCCTTTAATACATTTTCAGTTCAAATTGCAGTTCATCTTTGTCTTCTCTGGCATTGCATGTTACCTTTTTAAAAATAACTTCCAGATTTAAAATTTCCGACAGCGCCTGTTCCATCCGTTCCTGTCTGTCCAGATAAAATACTTCCCTTTCATAGCTGACCATCCGGTAATTCTTTTCATTCGCGATCAGGCTCTGTTCCATCTTTGTCAGTACGCACTCCAATGTGATCCTGATCCGGTTTCCCTGCACAAAGGCGCTTATTACCTGCGGCCCTTTACCTGTTTCTTTTTTCAGAAGAGCAGCAAAAACCTGTTTCATATCCCCTTCTTTTTTTAATTTCTCTTCGCGGTCCACAATAAAACCATCTCCGGTCAATATACCGTCCCGCAGTTTTAAGACAGAAGCAGAAACCTCACCCAGCGCTCCGAGCAGTACATCTGCATCTACCGGCTTTATAATATACTTATTGATTCCCACATCAATCGCACTGAGGATAATGTCTTTGTCATCAAAAGCCGTCGTAATGATGATCGGAATATCCGGATTTGTTTTTCGTACCTGACGGCTCATCTCAAGCCCTCCCATAACAGGCATCTTCAGATCTGTCACGATCACATCCGGCGCCGCAGTCTGATAAACTTTAAGTCCTACCATACCATTATTCGCTGTATAAACTTTACCGCATTTTTTGCGCAGCATGATCTCCATCTGGCGCAAGGCACTCGCGTCATCTTCCACAAGAAGAATCGTCAGGTTTGTAAGAAAATTAATTTTATTCATCTGCATTTCCCCCATATCGCGGTAAAAAAATTGTAAACTCTGCCCCCTGTTCCACATTCCGCACCGTCAGGCTCCCGCCAAAATCCTTCTGAATAATATTTCTGCAGATCGCAAGTCCCAGTCCGGACCCTTTTTCACCTTTACTCGAATAATATGGGCGAAACACTTTTTCCAGATCATCCGGCAAAATCCCACCGCCATTATCCCGAATGGAAATTTCAACCCCTTCAACCAGCTCCCTGCTTCTGATCCTGATTTCCCCTTTTCCGCAGGCTCCTGTTTCCAAATTGCTTTCCACCGCATCCAGCGCATTATCCAGAAGATTGATCAATGTTTGAATCAGCATATTTCTCTTTCCGGATACCCTTAAATTCCCATCACACTCAAAGCAGCAGTTCACATCGTTTTCCTGTATCCGGTTTTCAAAGATTCCTATACAGGAAAGAAATATCATGACAAATGGCAGATCGATATTACGGATTCCGGAAACGGTTTTTCCGAAGAAGCCCTCCTCAGAGTTTCCCGAAACATTGCAGCGGCTTCGGAAAATTCCGGTATGCCCAAACTGCATATCAACGGGCTTAGCATTGTCAATGTATATCTGCGCTGGAAATCGAAGGAATGTTATAGAGCGGTCTGAGCACACTGTTATGTTCCGTTGCCGTCGTCAGGATCCGAGACGCGCAAATGCCAAGCCCATACAGTATTTTATTCAGGGCTTCCGTAGAACCGGATGTAAAACGGATATTCTTCGTTTCCTCTATCCCTAAAAGTTTTCCCAGCCTTTTCTGGCAGGCTGAAAAAATATCTCCCGCCTCAAAGCTGTCGCTGCTCCGGAACTGTCCTTCCGGCAGCCTATGAAAAACCGCAGTGCATGCCTCCTGCACGCACTGCGGTTTTGGATATGTAGTTGCTGCGTTGTTTAAGTAGATCATCTTTAACCTTCCAGCACTTTGAATCCCATCATTTTTGACAATTCCTTTATCTGTTTCATATAATCACCGAATATCAGCACCTGATGATGCCCGAAACCGGCGAGATTATGCATATAAGTTCTTGCATCGTCCATCTTGATAAAGTAATAGGGGCTGCAGTATACATCGTCATATTCTGAACGGATCACCTCGCCTACTTTTACGCATATCGTATCCCCTGCCGGATTAAACCGTCCCAGAGTCACTTCATTTGCATGATTTTCGGCAAAATCAACCTGCAGTTTTCCGCCAAAGCCCTGTCCTGTAAACGCCCACAGCTTGTAGCTTAAGGGTTTCGTTCCATAGCCGTTCATGCACAATGCCGGTACCGCGTGATGGATTCTCAGCAGTTCGTCTGTCTCATGGTTCGGATTTCCCATGAACGCGGGCCTGTCTGCCAGATACTGCATAATGCACATCGCCATTAACGCGTTTAAATCTTCCTCACAGCCGCTCGGAATCCCCTCGTCTTTCATAATGGAATGGCACATACAGGGAGTAAACTTGCGCTCCTGCGGGATTTCGGAAGTACATAACTCATGGCATGCCGTCGAAAAAGCATTGCAGTCATAAACATCCATCATTTTCTTTGCCGCCAGATAGTATTTGATATCATTGATAAACCAGTCTGTGTTTACCTTTGTCTCTCTTGAACCGTTGATGATCTCATCGGCGATCGGTTTCGCTTCCTTATCAGTGATCTGATCCATATAGGAGAAAATCTCCCTGAAAGGCAGCTTGATCACTTCCAGACCATATTTCTGGCGCAGTATCTCCGGATCGCGGATCAGGCTCTGAATGCCGAAGGTAGGCTGTCCGCCTGCCGTGAGCACTAAGGCCCTTGTATTTTTAACGGCTTTTCTCACCCATAAAAGCTGCGCAATTTCGTTCAGATCCCGCAGATCCATCGCCACATAAGCTTCCAGTCCGATATTTCTGCAATATGCTGCAAAATCGATTCCTTCATTTCCGTTCTGCATGATAACAACCGGTTTTCCATATCTCTCCAGCTTGGGAATTCTCCAGTTCATGCACAGGAAAAAGTCTACTTTATCCGCATCCTCATCGATCTGCGCCCATACCTCTTTTGATACGACAAATTTCTCATCATATCTTGCGTCGATCGCAGGCAGCAGTTCCATTTTTTCAGAGGCTCCCTTCAGGATCTCCTTTGCCGCCTCAAACGCCGCATCCGCCGCCTTCGCTTCAGCCTCCTGTGTCATATCCTCCTTATGTCCGGCGCGGCAGGGTCCCTCCCAGAAATGGGAATGTGTAAGACAGCCGACGATAGGCCGCACGATCAGTTTTGTTTTCATTGCCAGTTCTTTCATTTTGATAACCTCCAATACCGTACTTTAATAGATAAATTCATTGTAAGCACAACCAAAAAATAAATCTTCTCTCTTTTTACAATTTTTGTGTACTTTCTTACGATTTATCGATCCGGCAGTATAAAAAAAGCTATCCTGTGAAAAAAGTGCAAACGGATTCCCTGAAAATCCATATATTATGTACCCGCAATAACCGGATATCGAAACAGGAAAACCGGCAGACCTGTTTCGTCCGATCTTTCCGTTCTAATTTCTTTCTGTTTTAATCTCTTTCATCTCCATTTTGACCCATCACATGATCCCTTCTCATCAGGCTCTCCCCCAGCCCCAGCATCATATAAATATACGGCACGTTCAGCACCTGCGCAAAGCTGAACTGGTTGTGCACAAAATAGGACAGCAGGCTTGCCGCAAACACATAACACAACGGCTCCCTTTTCGCCTTCTCCAAAAGCCTCTGAAAGCTGCTCCAGAAAATACCGATAAAGGCAAGCATTCCGAAAATACCCACATTTACCAGATGTGTAATACATTCATTATGGGCGTTCGTCAGCCTTGAACCCGGCCACTCCTCCGTCAGTCTCGCCGACAGTTCAGGTATACTGTAGCCGTAAATGGCAAAACAGTCCTGCCCAACACCGAAAAGCCTCTCCCTCCAGGAAAAAGACTGATAGATCGCAAGTCCGTCCCGCCATGTAGCACCGCGGGCGCTCCCCCAGTGTCCGTCAAATAAAAATATGGAATGCTTTGATAAAGCGCCCAGACTCCCCGGCGCCCTTGTATTGATGATAAGGAGTATCAGAAAAACAGTAAGCCCTCCTGCCGTAACTCCTATGGCTGCATATTTCAGCCATTTCCATTCCCGGATCAGTTCCTTTTCTGTGGATATTGTTTCCTTTGATGTTTTTGCAGAATTTATTTCCAATCGTTCCGTGTCTTTCGATATTTCTTTTGATCTCTCCTTTGATGCTCTTTCTGTTGCTTCCCCCGTTTTATCTGATTCAATATATTTTTTATACTCTCTATCCTTTTTCTCCAGAAAGATCCGCAGAATGCACAGCACAATAAGTACCACAAGCGTCAGGTTCCCCAGCATCAGCCACATCGTGGAAGTGTCCATACTGAGGCTCTTCCGGTCCAGCTTGACGATAACCCGCATCACCTGACATGCCGCACAATAAAAAATTCCCAGCTCCAGCAGTCTTTTCATATAAACTGTTTTTTGAAAAGACAGGAGAAAGAGAAAGAAAAAGACAGCTCCCATAGAGAGAAACGCGGAATCGCTCCCCTCCACCGCCGCAAGCCCCAGAGCAAGTATACTGTAAATACCGGATAAAATACGTATCCACTGCTTTGAAGCGATCACATACAATACTACCCCTGTCACAAAAAATACAGACCAGAATCCGCAGAACCAGTTGATATTTCCCATACTGGAGATAAACTGCTCGCTGTCAAAGTGCATATCGATCGGATAGATGGAAAACCGGTTTAAGATTCCCCACAGAAAAACCAGAAAAGATGCCGTCATTAAAAGAGGAAGTACATTTATCCTTCCGTCATAAAACCGGGAGATAAAAAAATAAATCCCTATAAAGAAAAGCTGCATGGCAAATCCCATATACCAGCCGTCCGTTCCCCACAGCGCCTCTTCCCGGTATTGCGTAAAATAGTAAGAAACAATATTGAGACACAGATAAAGAAACATGAACAGATCCGTCACTGAAATCTTTTCCGGTACGTTCTGCCCTTGCTTCTTACCTGACGGCAATATGTAATATAATACGGCAAACGGCGTCATGACTCCTGCCGTGATCAGACAAAGCTTTCTGAAAAACAGATATTTATTTGTCGCGATCTGAATATAACCCTCCGGGGCATAAAAAGAATAGATGCAGACAAGAAAAAAAAGAAAAATGCAGACGCCCGCGCTGCAGATAAGCCGCATGCCGTCTTTCACACTCAGCCGTTTTTTCTCTTTTGCCATGCACTCTTTCTCTTCAGCCGGTTCCGTCCTCATCTGTTCCTACTCCTTTTTAAAATCTTTAAATATTTCTCCCGCAGGTTTACTCACAAATAACATTTCCTCACCGGTCCCCGGATGCACCAGCTTCAGCTTAAAAGCGCAGAGGGCTACGTTTTTAATGCCATGCGCCTCCGAATAAATGGCAATCGCAGGGTCCGCATATTTTTTATCTCCCAGAATCGGCATTCCCGCATGTGCCATCTGCGCCCGGATCTGGTGGAACCTTCCCGTTTCCAGCCGGACTTCATAAAGCACCCTGCCCTTATTTACAGCAATCAGTTTATAGTGAAGCACTGCCTTTTTGGCTCCCGGCGTATCCGCCGTAACGATCTTTGCGCGGGAGCCGTCTTTTACCATATAATCTTCCAGCATCCCCTCCTGCACACATGGCTGATTGAACGCCACCGCATAATAAACTTTTCCAAACTCCCCCTGTTTTAGCTGCTCGCTTAAATTTTTTGCCGCCTTTTTATTTTTCGCAAAAACCAACAGGCCTTCCACGGGCTGGTCAAGCCTGTGCACCACTGCCAGATAATTTTCGTTTTTCTCTGCCAGATAACTTTTCAGTTCGCTGACAAGATCCGGCACGGATACTCTGGCGCTCTGCGTCGGCAGCCCTGCAGGTTTTCTGCAGACAAGGATATCTTTATCTTCATAAATAATATTAATATCTGATCTCAAATTGTTCATTCCTCTGCCATTTTCTCTGTCTTTGCAGCGGCGGCCTGCGCCAACCGCCTGTCTGACTCTCATCTTACCAAAAAATATACTTAACTACAAGACAGAGCCCGGGAAAGTTTTATGGATCGCCTTCCAGAATATTCCCGCCATCCCGCAGCAAAACCTCACTGCAAAAAATCTTTCATTATTTTATAATTATTTAAGATATCGGAAATTTTTTGTGTTACAATAGACAAGACCACAAAACACTATCGGAGGAATTTCTATGGAACGCTACAGCTTTGCTATGGAAGTAAAAAAAGGACAGATGAACCTTTACCGCCAAAAACTCGGTGAGATCTGGCAGGAACTTGTCGTATTTCTGGATAAAAACAACGTCCGGAATTTCAGTATCTGGAACTGCCGGTCACTGATCTTCGGGTATTGTGAGACAGAAGAGAAAAAGGATCTGTATACAGCCGCACAGGAACAGATCTCCCCGTTGATCACACAGATGGAACATATTGTTACCTGGATCTCGACTCCCGGACAAAATATGCGCCTTATGTATCATAATTTCGGCATAGTGAGGGAAAATAAGGAATTGATCCGTCACAGAATGTTTATGACAAAATTGAAACCCGGCTGCGAAGAAGAGTACAAAGCCCGGCACGATGCACTGATCGAAAAAAGGGGCACTGTTCCCGACCCCGGCCCGGACAGCAATTTCAGCATCTGGAGTGCAGGCGGATATATCTTCGGTTATGACGAAATCGATACTTCCATGGAAGTTGAAGAGACACCCGAGGCACATATGGAAACCGTCGCCTGGGAGAGCAGACAGCTTGAGATCATGGACTGGATCACGAATGATGTGGACTGGCTTACGGAAACCTGTCATCCCGCCAGTATGCGTCTGGCATGGCATGCAGGCAGATAATACAGACTAATTATTTTAATCGACAAAAAGCCTGCCGGGAATGTCCGCCCGGCGCGGAAACAAAAACCCGGCAGACTGCGGAAAGGCATAAGTTATTATGAAAAAGAATACTGTTTTAGATGATGTAAAAAGAACGGCGCTGATCATTGCCGCCGCCTTTTTAATGGCTATGAACATCAAAAGTTTTGTACGGGCAGGAGATCTTCTGCCCGGCGGCTTCAGCGGACTGACACTGTTGATCCAGCAGATAGCACAACATTTCTGGAATCTTGATCTTTCTTATTCCCTGATCAACTTTTCCTTAAACGCCATCCCCGTTTTTATCAGCTTTAAACATATCGGCAGGAAATTTACCGGATATTCCTGTCTTATGATCGTCCTTACAGGTATCTTTACGGATATTTTATCAGGGTTTCAGATGACAAACGACACTTTGCTCGTCTGCGTATTCGGCGGCATCTTAAATGCCTGCGCTATTTCACTCTGTTTGTATGCCCACGCCACCAGCGGCGGCACCGATTTTATCGCCATCTTTTTTTCCGAAAAATACGGCAT
>Ga0137308_102000_pt1 | contig 16001 bp, 15 predicted proteins | sample Inofrocosms_June_FD_97181 | JGI IMG/M metagenome (GOLD analysis project Ga0137308, IMG submission 97181) | Mouse cecal microbial communities from Vienna, Austria - N-Acetylneuraminic and N-Acetylglucosamine D2O microcosms_June | ecosystem: Host-associated > Mammals > Digestive system > Large... | reverse complement strand
TTCATGAAGTACCAGTGCTTGGGCTTTCCAAAAAGGCAGAGACACTCGAAGATTATTTCTTGAAATTGACAGAGGAGGGGTAGAAGTGATGTGGAAATTGATTCGGTTGGAGTGGAAGAAAAATAATATTTTTAAATATATGATAAAAGCAGTGGTGATAGCTGTTCTTCTCTGCCTCTTTGTCTATGCACTGGCTTACCTTGGAATTGCCAATGATGCAGAGACTGGGGTGCCGGATGCGGTAGAGGGGAAAAATATGATTTCTGCACCGATAGAGCTTTTTAGCAGTATGACCTATCTAATCTTTACCAGTGTGATGCTGTCGTCCTTTATTGTCAGCGCTTATAAAAATAAAACGATGAATCTGATGTTTTCTTATCCAATTAAGAGGCAGAAGATAATTGTGTCACAGATGTTAGCGGTATGGATTTTCAGTTATATTGCATTGGTGCTTACCAAACTTTTGATGTATGGATGCATTTTGCTAGGCTCTAACTTTATGATATCGGCGTTTCTGATTGATTATAGTATGGCAAATGTGGGATTTTATGTACAACTGTTAATAAAAGCTTTTGTGATTGTTACCATGAGTTTTATTGCATTGTTTATTGGATTAGCGATGAAATCTTCTAAGGCAACGATTGTATCTTCATTCCTTTTGGTTTTTTTCACACAGGCAAATGTGGGAGATTTCACAATGTCAGACCAGGTACTTTTCCCAGTTTTCTTGACGGTTGTCTCTCTAATCTTCGCTTTCTTAAGCGTCTTTAAGGTAGAAAGCAAAGACTTAATGTAACAAAATAATCATCATTTATATATGGCTCAACAGGAATTTCTCTCCTATTGAGCCTTCTTTTATCCAACTATTGACAAATTTTACCAAAAAAAGATACAATATGAGTATTCTAATGATAGGGGTAATCACATATGAGGCAAAAGGACAGGATTGCGGGTGGTTTGTATGGGCTTCTGATAGGAGATGCGCTTGGGGTTCCATATGAATTTCATAGAGCAGAGGAGCTTCCGGCGTATGAAGAGATAGAGATGGTTCCACCAAAGTGGTTTGGAAAGACCTATATAGAAGTAGAAGCAGGAACCTGGTCAGATGATGGGGCACAGGCGCTTTGCCTTTTGGACAGTCTGTTAGGGGAGCAGCGGTTTTCTTTAGAAGACTATGCGGATTTTTTATCTTCCTGGTATGAAATGGGAACCTGGGCAGTAGATGAAGTGGTGTTTGATGTGGGGAATCAGACAGGCTATGCGCTCAATGCCTACCAAAGAGGTGTCCTGGCAGAAGAATGTGGGATGCTGATACCAGAAGGAAAAGGCAATGGTGCACTGATGCGGGTGCTTCCACTGGCTTTGTGGCACAGTTGCCAAAAGGAAGTATCCGACAAGCAGTTAGTGCTGGATGCACATCGGCAATGTCTGATTACACATGGACATATCTGCAATCAGGTATGCTGTGCGTTGTATTGCCTGACAGCGCTTTTTTTATTAGAAGGAAAAGAGAGAAAAGAGGCAATAGAGAAAGCTGTGGAAAGGCTTCGGGATATCTATCAGGACTTGCCAGAGTATGAAAAGGAGTTAGAGTGGAGCATCCGCCCGGAAGATATTTGGGAAGGAAAAGGCTCTGGCTATGTGGTGGATTGTCTTCGCAGTGCATTTATGATTCTTCTGCGTGCAGACAGCTATGAAGATGCCGTAAAGCAGGCAGTGCTTCTAGGGGATGATACAGATACAACGGCATGTGTAACAGGTGGTTTGGCAGGCATCTATTATGGGGTGCAAGATATCCCCATACGCTGGATGAAAGCGCTTAAGGAGCAGGAAAAAGTAGCAGAATTGTTATCTCAGTTAATAGAAATGTGACAAGTATGGTAAAAGAATATTTAGAACAGAATGTATGGGAAGCGCTGCAGGAGCGGCTTCGATTTCTTTTTGAGGAATTTGATAATATCTATATCTCTTTTTCTGGTGGAAAGGACAGCGGCCTGCTTCTAAATATCCTGATGGATTTTAGGCGAAGGTATTTTCCATGGAAAAATGTTGGCGTGTTTCACCAGGATTTTGAGGCACAGTATACTGTGACAACAGAATACGTGGAGAGGACTTTTAAGCGCTATCAGGATGAGGCAGAGCTCTATTGGGTCTGTCTTCCGATGGCAACACGTACAGCACTTAGCAGTTATGAGATGTATTGGTATCCCTGGGATGATACAAAAAAAGAACAGTGGGTTCGTGAGATGCCTAAGAAAGACTATGTGATTCACATGGAAAATAATCCGATGACTACCTATCGGTATCGGATGCCGCAGGAGGATTTGGCAAAGCAGTTTGGGCGTTGGTATCGCATCTCTCATGGAGGAAAGAGAACGGTATGTCTTCTTGGGATGCGTGCAGATGAGTCTTTGCAGCGTTACAGCGGATTCCTGAATAAGAAATATGGCTACAAAGAGGAGTGCTGGATTAGCCGGCAGTTTAAGGATGTCTGGTGTGCCTCTCCGATGTATGACTGGACTGTTGAGGACGTCTGGCATGCCAATTCTGTGTTGGGGTATGACTACAACCGTCTGTATGATTTATATTATATGGCTGGTCTTAAGGTCTCACAAATGCGTGTGGCCTCGCCTTTTAATGACTATAGCAAGGATTCTCTGAATCTGTATCGGGTGATTGACCCCAAGATATGGGTAAAGCTTGTAGGAAGGGTGCGAGGTGTCAATTTTGCATGTATCTATGGCAGAACAAAGGCGATGGGGTATCGCAATATCACACTGCCTGAAGGGTATACCTGGAAAGAATACACGATGTTTCTTCTGGATACGCTGCCGACAAAGCTTCGCAATAATTATGTAAGTAAATTTAATACTTCGATTGAGTTCTGGCACAAGACAGGTGGTGGACTTGACGAGGAGGCGATTCAGGAGTTAGAGGAGCGCGGTTATCAGATTCGCAGAAATGGAGTCTCGAATTATACGTTAAATAAGAAGTCGCGGATTATCTTTCTGGAGCGGATTCCAGATGATACCGATGATATTAAGTCAACCAAAGATATTCCAAGCTGGAAGAGGATGTGTTACTGTATCCTGAAAAATGACCATATCTGCCGTTTTATGGGCTTTGGGATGAACCGGCACCAGCAGAAACGGATAGATGCAATTCGCAAAAAATATAAAAGCATAGAGGAGATGAATTATGGAGCATAAGAGTCCGGCTTACCATGTGATTCCGGTTTCGATTAAGAAGATTAAAGCCAATACCTACAATCCCAATGCAGTGGCGCCGCCAGAGATGAAGCTGCTCTATGACAGCATCAAAGAGGATGGCTATACCATGCCGATTGTCTGCTACTATGATAAGGGGAATGATGAGTATATTATTGTGGATGGATTTCACAGGTATCGGATTATGTTAGACCACCCCGATATTTATGAGCGTGAAAATGGTATGCTGCCAGTATCCATCATTGATAAGCCGATTGACCAGAGGATGGCAAGCACCATACGCCATAACCGGGCAAGAGGAACACATAATGTAGATTTGATGAGCAATATTATCAAAGAACTGCATGAGCTTGGACGCACGGATGCATGGATATCGAAACATCTAGGGATGGATGAGGATGAGATATTAAGACTAAAGCAGATTACAGGACTGACAGCACTTTTTAAAGATGTAAAATTTGGAAGGGCCTGGAGACCTGTAGAGGATGAAGAAGAGTGACAGCCCTGTTACGTCTAATAGAAAGCGCTACAGGGCTGTCTGGGATGTTATTTTAGGGCAATTGCCTCAATTTCGCAGAGAACGCCTTTGGGGAGCTCTTTGACGGCTACACAGCTTCTGGCTGGCTTGGAGGTAAAGAATTTGGCATAGACCTCATTAAAAGCGGTAAAGTCCTCCATATTGGCTAAAAAGCAAGTAGTTTTAAAGGTCTTTTCAAAACCAGAACCAGCAGCTTCTAGAATAGCACCGACATTTTTGCAGCTCTGTTCGGTCTGGGCAGCGATGCCTTCAGGGATATTGCCAGTGGCCGGGTCTACCGGGATTTGACCGGATGTGTAGATAAGGCCGTTGATTTCATAGCCCTGAGAATACGGACCGATAGCTCCAGGTGCGTTGTTGGTTGAGATAATCTTCATAATATTTATCCTCCGGTTTTTTCTCTTATTCTACTCCCGAAGCGCCGAAAAAGTCAACGTGCTTTCAATACATCATTATTGCTCTCGGCGTTAGTCTCGAAGACTTTTACATTGTCAAGTGTTGTTCTTGCAATGGCAGAGAGTGCTTCTCTTGTGAAAAATCCCTGATGAGAAGTAATCATTACATTTGGAAAAGACAGAAGTCTTGCTGTGACCGAGTGCTCTAAAATCTCATCGGAACGGTCCTCAAAGACATTAGGAGCCTCCTCTTCATAGACGTCTAATCCTACCCCGAAGAACTTGCGGGCACGAATTCCCTCAATCAAATCCTCTGTTTTTACCAGTGCTCCGCGGGAAGTATTGACCAGTATTACGCCGTCTTTCATCTTCTGAATGGTCTCGCGGTTAATTAGATGGTAGGTGCTGTCCATCAAAGGACAGTGCAGTGTAACCAAATCACTCTGCGCTAACAACTCATCCAGCGAGACATAAGTCACAATATCCTTTAGCGAAGGATTCTCATATACGTCATAAGCTAAGACTTTCATTCCAAATCCATAACAAATTCGTGCCATTGCTGCACCAATCTTTCCAGTCCCTACAACGCCAGCGGTCTTCTGATAAAAATTAAATCCCATCAGACTCCCCAGACTAAAGTCATTCTCCCGCACTTTCAGATAGGATTTATGAAGTCTTCGGTTTACGGTCAGTGCAAGTCCCATTGCATGTTCTGCTACTGCTTCCGGTGAGTAGCCTGGCACTCTCAATATCCGAATCCCAAGCTTCTCCACGGTCTCAAGGTCCACGTTGTTAAATCCCGCACATCTCATCAGAATCAATCGAATTCCATTTTTGTGCAGCGTTTCTACGGTCTGCGTTCCAATCTCTGAATTTACAAATGCACAGACTGCATCATATCCATGCGCAAGCTCTGCCGTATTTCGTGTCAAGTCTGCCTTTAAGAACTTAATCTCTACCCCCGGATAATTCTTAAGTTCCCTTGTAAAAGAATCCTCATCATAACTTTTCGTATCATAAAAAAGAATCCTCATCAAATAACCTCCTGCAAATTTTCTATCTCCTCATAATCTTCCCCATTTCTTTTATAAATATAAATATATCTTATTCTTCCTCTTTTGGTCCTTTGACAACCACTCCGTTTACTTCAATCTCATCATCAATCTGTATCATAAGATACGATTTTCCATCTATCACTTTTGTCTGTACCAAATCTAACTTTTCCGGGTCTACTTTTACAATTACATCTGGTGTCTTTACTTCAAGCGCTTTAAGACTTGCCAAGTTCGTAGCGACAAATTCCGTCTCCTCTCCAAGTATCTGGTCATACTGCTCCTCAAAATGCTCCAGAACCTCCTCCTTAGCCCCGCTTTGCCTTAAAAGCTCTTTTACCTGAACTTTTGTCAATACCGGTGCTTCAGGCTCTTCCTTGGCTTCCTCAACCATCTCATTCAGGCTTTCATGAATCGTGACAACGGTATCATAGTCGCAGTTCTCCCCAAGTGCTTCTGTTAAAAATTCTCCAAACGTCTCTTTTTGTTCCTTTGCGGACAGCGGTGTGCGACATCCAAAGACTTCTTCCATCAGCGCCGGCTGCAAGGCTTCCGGGTTCTTGGTATAGTAGAGCATACTATGTAAATCGGTATTTCTGTCATGAAACGCAGGAAATAAAAATCCCGCAGCAGGAGCTTCTACAATCCAGTCGCGCACTCTGTCTTCAATGCTGTTTTTTTCCGCATTATAACAGAGTCCGGCCTTGGAGAGTTTCACCGGACAGATGCTGCATAGCAGATACTCATAGGTATCCTCCGAAGCATCAAACATCTCTGCCCCGTCCGATGCCTTGCGTGGGATATCATAAGCAGCATGAATCAGGATAATATAATAGTTTTCTCCATATGCATAGCTTCCTATGATTTTTTCATAGAATTCCTCCAACAATATCTCATCGGTCAGACGGCTGTTGCGAAGCTTTAACAGCCAGGCCTGCGTGCCGCCTGGCATCTCCTGGTCTAGCGGAAATTCCATATTTAACAAGTTCTTTCCTGGCGTTCCTGAGAGTGTTTTTTTGAAAATCTCAAAATATTTATAGATTTCTTCTTCTGGAAGGGAGAGAAAGGCCTCCTTAAGCTCTGTGCGAATCTGTTTCTCGGCATCTACATAGCATCCGCAGATGCGGGTGATGGCGCAGTTTTCATTAGTAAATTGTTTTCTGATTTCCAATACTTCTTTCTTATTCATAGCTCCTCTTCTTTCTGCATGTGTCCTTTTGTTGCACGCTTTATTATAATACAGAAAAGAGAAAATGCGAAGCCCTTTCGTCAGAATAGACAGAAGCATAACACTTTTTTCGTGAAATAGTCATATGCGTTATGCAGTGTTGTCCATTTATACAAAGGTCTGCAGAAATATTTGTAGGATGCCTCTATGGTCAAATGTGAGGAAAAGCGTTATACTCTAAATCAGTGAAAGCGAACAGCACAGAAAGGAGTCCAAGTAAACTATGGCAAGCATTTCTTTAAAAAACATTTGTAAAAAATATCCCAATGGTTTTGAGGCAGTTAAAAACTTTAATATGGAGATTGAGGACAAAGAATTTATTATCTTTGTAGGCCCGTCTGGATGCGGTAAATCTACCACACTTCGTATGGTAGCCGGTCTGGAGGATATCAGCTCTGGTGACCTTCTGATTGATGACCGCAGAGTCAATGATGTAGAGCCAAAGGACCGCGATATCGCAATGGTATTCCAGAACTACGCTCTGTATCCTCATATGTCCGTATATGACAATATGGCATTTGCACTAAAACTTCGCAAGACACCAAAGGATGAGATTGACAAAATGGTGCGCGAGGCAGCTAAGATTCTAGACCTTGAGAAGCTGCTTGACAGAAAGCCAAAGGCACTCTCCGGTGGTCAGAGACAGCGTGTTGCTATGGGTCGTGCAATTGTACGTCAGCCAAAAGTATTCCTGATGGATGAGCCGCTGTCAAACCTGGATGCAAAGCTTCGTGTTCAGATGAGAACCGAGATTTCCAAGCTGCATCAGAGACTGGGCACCACCATCATCTACGTTACACATGACCAGACCGAGGCTATGACACTTGGAACCAGAATCGTTGTTATGAAAGATGGTGTGGTACAGCAGATTGATTCTCCGCAGAATCTCTACAATGCACCAGCAAACCTGTTCGTAGCTGGATTTATTGGTTCTCCACAGATGAACTTTGTAGATGCACAGTGCCAGGTCAATGGCAAACAAGTTGTCTTAAAGGTTGGCCCATATTCCATCGAGCTTCCTGAGAAGAAAGCAAAAGCACTGATTGATGGCGGTTATGCAAATAAGACAGTTGTAATGGGTATTCGTCCAGAAGACCTGTATGATTCTGATGAGATGCTTGCAAAATATGCAAACAGCGTGGTAGAAGCAAAGATTAATGTATACGAGCTGTTAGGTGCAGAAGTATATCTGTATTTTGATGTAGAAGGCTCTAACTTTACCGCAAGAGTCAGCCCGACCACCGAGGCAAGAACAGGTGATTCCATCAGATTTGCTCTCGATGTTGAGAAGATTCATGTATTTGACAAAGAGAAAGAGATTACCATTACCAACTAGACTATATCCTAACATATAGAGGGACGCCGCAAATTGCGGCGTCTCTTTATCGGTTTTTAAAAAACTGAATTGACAGCTTTCTTTTCAGAAGCTATACTGTTTATAAATGCAACAATCGGGAGGTATATATGGTTTCTAATCGTTTACTACAGGAGTGCCTGGAAGACTTTTCTAATATTATGCGGCTGTCGATGGCTTTATATGACAGAAATCGAACTTGTGTCGCCGGAGAAGAAGAGCTTGTGCTTCAGGAGGATATTTTTGATATTTTCTGTGAGTCGCCAGCAGATATGCAAGCACTTGGGAATCGCTATCTGTTCAAGGTTGGAGACGAGGAGATGGGATACGTATTGTCGGTAAGCGGAGGTTCAAAGGATGCATATCCGATGGGACAACTGGCTGTGCGCCAGCTAGAGCGTATCTTGGAGATGGGATATAGCCGGGAAGATAGGAATCAGTTTATACACAATCTGTTGCTTGACAACCTGCTTCCGGTGGATATTGCAAGCTATGCCAAACAGATGCATCTAGGGCCGGACTGTCGTTGGGCGATACTTCTGGTAGAAGGCTCTGGCTGTGATGCATATGATATACAGATGATTTTAAAAAATATCCTGGCAAGCCGGACCGGAGATTTTATTACGCCGATGGAAGAAGACTGTGTGGTAGTGGTACGGCGTCTAGAAGAGCGGGAAGGCCAGACCGAGATGGAGGAGATGGCACATATTCTGTCAGATACCGTCAGCTCGGAGACACTTTGCAAAGTACGTACTGCCTGTGGTACGATTGCCCATTCGCTTCGGGAAGTCTCACGCTCTTATAAAGAGGCAAAGATGTCTTTAGAGGTGGCAGAGATATTCTATTCCTCTAAGACGGTGATTACTTACGAAGAACTTGGCATTGGAAGACTTATCTATCAGCTTCCAACGCCTTTGTGTGAGATGTTCCTAAAAGAAGTGTTTGGGGAGTATGACCCAAGCAACCTAGATGATGAGATATTGACGACGGTCTATCAGTTTATGGAAAACAGTCTGAATCTGTCAGAGACAAGCCGTCAGCTCTTTGTGCATAGAAATACGCTGGTCTATCGCTTAGAGAAGCTACAAAAGACCATTGGATTGGATATTCGGCAGTTTGAAGATGCGATGACCTTTAAGATTGCTATGATGGTATCGGATTATATGAGATATCTACAGACAAAACAGAGGTGAAAGGGCGCAGATGACCAAAGAGAAAGCGAATCAACAAAGAGGCTTCCAGAGACTGATGGGAGCCTTTCTCTGTGTTCTGATAGTTGTTATTTTCTTGGCAATCTCTCAGAATTCGCAGAAACGCAGGGAAGACATTAAGAAGAGAAAGGTGATAACAGAAGCAGTCATAGCAGAAGAACCAGAAAATATCGAAGAAAGTGAGAAGATAGAGGAAGAAACACAAGAAGACTGTAAGATGCCAAAGGAGATGGCAACTGAGGTAGAGAAGCTTACCTTTGGGGTTGATGTGTCTATGTTTCAGGAAGAGATAGACTGGGCACAGGTGGCAGCGGCCGGGATTGATTTTGTAATGGTGCGTATTGGCTATCGCAAGACGGCAACCGGAGAGATTGTGGAGGATGAGCGCGCCAGATATAATCTTCAGGAAGCAGCGGCCAACGGAATCTATTTGGGCGCATATTTTTTCTCCACGGCGGTCGACGAAGCGGAAGTAAGAGAAGAGGCGGACTGGGTCTGTACATTTTTAAAGGATTATCCAATTACCTATCCAGTGGTCTATAACTGTGAAGGCTTTCAGAGAACCTCAAGCAGACAGTATGGAATGAGCGTAGAGGAGCGTACGACACTGGCACAGATATTTTTAGACCAGGTAGAAGACGCAGGCTATACGGGGATGTTCTATGCAGCCAAGGGAGAACTTGAGGACAATCTGCACTGGGATACAGACCGATTAGAAGCACGCTATCGAATCTGGGTGGCACAATATCTTGATAAGATTTCTGTAGCGCTTGCCAAGCCGGAATACAACAGAGCATATGCAATGTGGCAGTATACAGACCAAGGAAGGGTACAGGGAATTCAGACAGTGGTTGATTTGAATGTGGCTTATTTTGGATATGAGAAAGATTAGCAGATTGGACACTCTGGCATATGATATGGTGAAGATACTTAGAAAGAGTTAAATACTTATGGCAATGGATTTTAATACAAGAGGATGGAACAGAAGGCAAGTGTATCTGTCAGTGACTGGAGTGATTGTGCAGATGGAGATGATGTCGACAGGAGGAAGCGGATATGGTGGATGTACCAGAATGATTTCTGTGGAGGACGAAGAAGGCGGGATTACCAACTTTATAGTCAGCAGTAATACGTATGTGGTCAACTTCGAGACATTGTATGAGACGATGCCTGTAACGGTGTTCTACAGTGGCTCACAGCCAGCGCCGCTTATCTATCCGCCGCAGTTTGTGGCAGCAGTGGTTGCGCCGCAAGTCGAAGGACAGATGGTGACTGTGGCTTATTTTAACAATGTGCTGTTAGCTTCTGACCAGTCATTAAAGCTCAATCTCTCACCAGCTACAGAAGTAGTGACAAGAAATAACCAGACTTATTATGGAAATCCCGGAGGAAATACGCTGGTGGTATTATATAGTGCCACAACAAGGAGCGTACCGCCACAGACATCACCTGATAAAGTTATCGTGTTGTGCGGAGAGTAACAAGTATAAACGTTGTGCGCCTCATTTGGATACAACTGTCCGTCTGTGGCGCACAAAATTTATAGACTGTCTAGCATCATCCTATCCCATATGTGCCGTCAAAACGCAAAGACTTGGTTTTTCTGCAATTCTTAGGAAGATTATGGCCAATTTTTTCACGTGTCTATAGTCATTTGGAGTAGAATTTGGTACAATGAATGGGTGATGAAAATAGGAATGATTTCAGGAGGCAAAAGTAGTGCGAACAGACGATTATAAAGTGATTCTAGATTCTCTTCCAAGTACGGGAGTGTATGTGATACGAGAGGACAACCATAGGATTTTATATTATAACCGTTGTATTAAAGAAGTGATGCCTCGTATTGAGATAGGGATGGTCTGTGATGAGGTATGGGCAGGGAGCTGTGCGCATTGCCCGCTTCAATATATCAAAGATAAAAAAGAATGTCGGACAATTAATTATGATAATCCTTTTGGGAATGCGGTGGATGTTACCGCAGTCAGAACCATATGGGAAAAGAAGACAAAGGCTTTTATCTTGACAATTACACCTCATATGGAAGTGGCGAATTATACATTTTATAAGATTATCAGAGGAAATCTGACAGATAATACATATGAGATAGTGAAGATAGACAAGAGGGAACTTGAAAAAATAGGAGAGCTTCCCGATACATTATCTGAATATATGAAACGATTTGGAGAGAGCGGTGTGGTCTTTGAGGAAGACAGAAGACGCTTTTGGGAATTCTCTAAATTGGAATATCTAAGTGCAGAACTTTGCGGCGGAAAGACAATGGTCAGCTGCAACTACCGCCGCAAGGTGGGGGAGAAATATCGCTGGTATTCTCTAGAAGTAGTGCCGGATTATCAGTATACGAATGACAGGCAGAGTGTGATGATTTATGCCAAAGATGTCCACGACGCCTATCAGGAAGGGCTAGAGCGCCAGGAGATTAGCATCGAAAACCAGGAGCGGTTAGCAGCAATTATCCGGTCACAATATCGGATTATGAATACCGTCTACTTGGATACCGGGATGAGTGAGCGGGTATTTTTAAGCAAAGCGGGCAATCTGGACTGGTCGATTACCGGAGACTATGAGGAGATTATCCAGAAGACGTTTGGGGAAAATGTCTATGAAGAGGACAGAGAGCATTTTTTCTATATGTTTAGTTTGGCGCGTCTTAGAAAGAAAGCAGAAAAAGTGCAGCATTTCCGGGAAGAAGTCTGCCAGTATCGTCTAAAGGATGATGTGCTTACCTGGGTAGAAGAACATATCTATTATATCAGGCAAAAAGACAATGTAATTGTCAATATTCTAAGTCGGGATATTACCGAGGAAAAATTATTAGAAGAGAGAACTTCGCAGGAGCGACAGGAGCGGGCAGTGATTATTCAGAGCCTTAGCAGTCTGTTTTTTTCGTCGTATTATGTCAACTTGGAGGAAAATATCTCTCAGACTGTCTCCCAAAGCGAAGAAGTCGGAGAGGTACTTGGAAATAAGCGTAATTATATGGAAGCAATCCAGACTTATGCAAGGATTTTTGTACATCCAGAGGACCAGGAAGAATATCTGACAACGTTTGCTCGTGAAAATCTTATCAAGACTTTGACAAAAGAACATCCTTTTGTGGCGGTAGAGTATCGTAAAACAGATGGCGGATATGCAGCAGTAGAAAAAAGCTGGATTCGTGCGACCGTTATCTTGGCAGATATGGGAGAAGATGGCGCGAAGACAGCACTCTATGTGGCGCAGGATGTAACAGAGAGCAAAGAAAAAGAAGAGCATGCGCGCAAGGTATTGGTGGAAGCATGTGAATCCGCGACACAGGCCAATGCTGCCAAAAGTGATTTTATGTCCAGAATGAGTCATGATATCCGTACACCAATGAATGCAATTATCGGGATGACAACGATAGCGGGTGCGCATCTAGACGAGCAGGAGCGCGTAAAAGACTGTCTAAATAAGATCACAGTATCCAGCCGGCATCTCTTGTCACTTATCAATGAAGTCTTAGATATGAGCAAGATTGAGTCCGGCAAAATCAGTCTGTCAGAGAAAAATTTTAATCTGTCGGATTTAATACAAAATCTGATTATGATGGTGCGCTCTTCTGCCAAGGAAAAGCAACATACGTTGGAATTTCATATTTTAAATGTAGAACATGAAGATGTGATTGGGGATGTGGTAAGACTTCAGCAGGTATTTACCAATATCCTTGGAAATTCCATCAAATATACGCCTCCAGGCGGCAAGTTAGAGTTGGAGATTTCTGAGAAATTCTCACAGGTCTATGGATACGGTTGTTATGAATTTGTATTCCGGGACAATGGTATCGGCATGGACGAAGCATTCCTTAAGAAAATCTTTGAGCCTTTTAGCCGTGCAGAGGATTCCCGGGTCAGCAAGATTGAAGGCACCGGGCTTGGGATGGCGATTACACAGAATATTGTGCATCTGATGAATGGAAATATTCAGGTGGAAAGTGAGAAGAATAAAGGCTCACAGTTTACTGTGACAATATTTTTAAAACAGCAGCATACGATAGAGCCTAATATGGAGTCATTTGCAGGCTATAAGGTGTTAGTGGCAGATACTGATATCTGTGCGGCAGAGGCAGCATGTGAGCTTATCAATAAGATGGGGATGAATGCAAGCTGGGTGCCAGGTGGCTATGCAGCACTAGAACGTATCCATGGAATGTCACAGGATAATGAGTATTTTGCAGTATTTCTTGCATGGAGAATGTCCGACTTAAACGGTGTAGAGACCGCAAGACGGATTCGTGCACAGAAGGGAACAAAGAATATTCATATTGTCCTGACTTCATACGACTTGAGTAGTGTGGAAGAAGAAGCACGGGAAGCAGGAGTGGATGAATTTATCTCCAAACCACTGTTTAAATCGCGTCTAATCTATCTGTTCCAGCGCTTAGCCGGCATAGAAGATGAGATAGAAGTGCTTTCGGGAAAAGATATTCTAGATGCTTCATTTGAAGGCTGCCGGGTGCTTCTAGCAGAAGACAATGAGCTAAATCGGGAGATTGCCATTGAGATTATCGGAAGCACCAAAGTGGAGATGGAAGTTGCCGAGAATGGCAAAGAGGCGTTTGAGATGTATATTAAAAAGGACGTCGGATATTATGATTTAATCTTTATGGATATTCAGATGCCAGTGATGAATGGGCATGAAGCCTCTCGTGCCATAAGAAATTCCGGGAAAGCAGATGCCCAGACCATACCGATTGTGGCAATGACAGCCAATGCCTTTGCAGAGGATGCCATCGAAAGCCAAAAGGCAGGGATGAATGAGCATATCAGCAAGCCATTAGATCTGAAATGTTTGATGGAGTGTATGGGGCGGTGGCTGACTTAGCGAAGTCGATTGCTTAAAACTACTGTAAATGTGCTTCCTCCTCCGGGCGTATCGCTGACTAGAAGCTGCCCGTTATGAGCTGCGACAATCTCAGCGGCGATACAGAGACCAAGACCAAAGTGGTCTTTGTCACTTCTGGACTGGTCAGCGCGATAAAAACGCTCGAATATATGTTCTTTTTTGTCGTCTGGGATGCCAATGCCATTGTCTGAAACCAACAGTTGAAGCATTTTGCTGTCATATGTTAGAAGAAGTTCAATACGTCCGCCTTCCGGCGTATAACTGATAGCATTGTGCAAGAGAATCGCAAGAACCTGACGGATGCGCTCCTTATCACAGAGGACAGCAGGAACCGCTTCCTCCGGGAGCCTGATAAAGAGCCGGATGGATTTTTCGGAAGCGATTGGCTCAAAGGCTTCAAAGGTGTCCAGAAGTAATGTGTCTAACTCTGTCGGTGTTTTTTGGATGCTCCATCTGCAACTGTCAGCTTTGGTAAGAAGAAGCATATCATCAATTAAACGGGACATACGAAGTCCTTCAGACTGGATAGATTCTATAAAATGCACCTGTTCTTTTTCTGAGGCCTTCAGGGAAGCAGAAGCACAGGAGAGAATCACAGCAAGCGGCGTACGAAGCTCATGGGAGGCAGAGGCGATAAACTGGCTTTGCTGCCTTTGATTCTCCTCTAAGGGCTTTAGAATCCGTTTGGTAAAATAAAAGGAAAACAACACTAATAAAAAAGAAGCAAAGATATCAAGGGTAAGAAATAAAATACGCTGTGTTCGTATCTGCCTCAGAAGTGGCTCCATAGAACATAAAAGCATCACCTGAAAGGTGCCATTGCTTCGCTCAGAGGTGGCAACACAGGCGTAGTAGTCGTTGCTTCTGCTACCCTTAGAGGAAAATAAAAAATCTTCATGATAAGTAGCAAGCGTGTTTGTAAGGGAAGTAATCTCAAAGGTGCGCTCATAGACTTCCCAGGCTATATGAAACAGTTGTTTTTGTTCGGAGGTGCTTCGCTCATTGTAGAGAAAAGGGGCACCATTATCGATAATATTAATCAGATATTTTCCATTATCTTCCATACGGGTCAGCCATTCGTGAGTGATAATGGTCTGCTGTTCCAGATTGCTGATAACCGTATTCATATCGTTTTGAAAAGAGATAAAATGGCTGCGTCGTAAGCCCTGTTCGGAGATATAGAGGTATCCGAAAGACATTACAAGCAAGATAAAGGTCGTAATGCCAGCACACAAGGATGCAAGCCGGATATGGACTTTTTGAAACATCAAATACCCCCTTTCTCTTTTACTGTTCCATCCGGTAGCCGATACCGCGAACGGTCTGGATGCGCACTGAGCTTCCAATGGTCTTTAAGCGTCTTCTTAGGAAATGGATGTAATTGTCCAGATTTCCTTCTTCTACATCACTGTCCATCCCCCATACTTTGGTCAATAAAAGTGTACGTGAGAGCGTCTGATTAGGACTTCTAAGGAAGGCCTCTAAAAGCGTGGCTTCTCTTTTAGAGAGGCTACAAAAGCTTTTGGGGCCTTTTAGCATGTTCTCATCAGGCGAGTAGGTAATATTGCCAAAAGTAAGCGCTTCGCCAAGCTGAAGATGTCTGGGACGACGAGAGACACAGCGAATACGGGCCATCAGTTCCTGAAAGGCAAAGGGCTTGACAAGGTAATCATCCGCACCAAGGTCAAGACCGGTGACTTTGTCATCTAGCGTGCCAAGAGCTGTGATAAGAAGAACTGGTGTTTGGTTGCCGGACTGGCGCATACTTTGCAAAATTTCGGTGCCACTTAGGTTGGGAAGCATCCGGTCTAAAAGGATTAAGTCATGGATGTTCTCTTCTATATAATAGAGTGCTTCTTCGCCATCTGTGCAGGTGTCTACCTGAAAGCCTTCAGAAGTGAGCGAAAAGGCAAGAGAGTCATTTAGGTGTTGGTCATCTTCTACAAGCAGGATTCGCATAGGGGAGTTAGCCTTTCTTTTATTTTTTGGTTAAGTATATTATAACATGAGAATCTGGAAAGTATCTCTAAAAAATAATGGATTTGTCCCTTGTATTGTCTATATAGGAGTGTTTCATAAGAGAAATCGAGAATTTTTAAGAATGGATGGAAATTT
>Ga0137308_101999_pt1 | contig 16012 bp, 14 predicted proteins | sample Inofrocosms_June_FD_97181 | JGI IMG/M metagenome (GOLD analysis project Ga0137308, IMG submission 97181) | Mouse cecal microbial communities from Vienna, Austria - N-Acetylneuraminic and N-Acetylglucosamine D2O microcosms_June | ecosystem: Host-associated > Mammals > Digestive system > Large... | reverse complement strand
ATCAGGATATTCCGGTGCTGACGACACTGGAAGATGGAAGCGCGCTTCTGATCACCGGTTTTAACGAGCTGAATATCGTAGTGATGGACCCGAAGGATGGGACGGTGTATAAAGTAGGGATGAATGACGCCGCCGCGATGCTGGAGGAGAATGGGAACCGGTTTATTACGTATATGCGGGTGGCGCAGTAAAGGAGTGGTAACGTTAGACATTGTAATGGCGTACTGATAGTATGCTGTAGCAGGATGGAAATATAATAAAAGGTTGACAAATGCTTACCTGTAAAGTAAACTTGAAAGGTAAGCATTTGTCAACCTTTTTGCGGCAAATAACTTAAATAGCGTAAATTCAGTCTGGTACTTTGCACTGTGCTGAAAAAGAACATAAGAAAATTATATAAAGGCTGGTGAACAGGGAGGGAGTATGAAAAAGGTAAACTTATCGGATGCGGAATGGAAGATCATGAATTTATTATGGGAAGAGGCTCCCCGGACGATGATGCAGATTACCAATGCGCTGAAAGAGGAAACGGGCTGGACGAAACATACGGTGATGTCATTTCTGAAACGGATGGAGGAAAAAGAGGCGTTGCACTATGAGGATGGGGAAAAGGCAAGGTTGTATTATCCTGACCTGATGAGGGAGGAAGCGGCACTGCTGGAAACGGAGGATTTTCTGGACAGGGTTTTTCAGGGAAGAATGGGGATGATGTTAAATACGATGGTGCAGCAGAGGGCGCTGTCCCGGGAGGAAGTGGCGGAACTGCATAAAATTCTGGAGCAGGCGGAGACGGATTTTGAGGAATGATAAAAATATAAAATGAAGAGATGGAAAGCCGGTCATAAAGGATGGAACATGATCTGATAGAAGATAAGAAGCTGATATTAGGGAGGATAGCTATGTTTGAGATGCTTTTTACGGTTACTTTTTTTACAGGTTTTATCATACTTTTGCGCTGCGTATGCAAAAATCATATCAGTGCAGGACTGCGGTATGCAATCTGGTTTCTTGTGGCGGTAAAACTTCTTGTTTTTCCGATGCCTAAAATAGAAGGGAATTTCTCGGTGCTGGGATTGGTGGCAGATGGCGGCGACAGAAGCTTTACGACAGAAGAGATATCGGAAGAGGCGTTGCAGGAGGCGGAGGGAAACGGATTTGCAAGTGAAAACCGGCAGAGAGATGCCGGCAGTAACGGGAATCCGGGAAATACAGGCGGCGTAAATGGTGCGGGGGCAATGATCAGCGGGACAGATACGGGAACGGCATCAGAGTATGTGGATGTCGAAGGAAAAAGGGGTTTGGGATCAGGGCGCTGGTTTCAGATAATTGGGCTGCGTCTGCAGAGATATATTCAAAATGTATGGAAAGCGCCGATGTGGTCTGTTTTGATATGGGGAACGGGAAGCGTGGTATGCGCTCTTTGGATGGCTGTATATCATTTCAGGCTGGGAAGCTATCTGAGAAAAAAACGTGTGATGTTAGCAACAGGGCCCTTTGCGGTCTACAGTGTGGAAGGACTGCCTACGCCATGCCTGTTTGGAAAAAGCATCTATATACCGGCAGGGTTGGCGGAAGATGAAAAACTCCTGTCCTATGCGCTGAAACATGAGAGATGTCACTACGCGCATGGGGATCATATCTGGGGACTGGTGCGGATGATCTGCGTCTGCCTGTACTGGTATCATCCGCTGGTATGGCTGGCGGCTTACCTTTCCAGGCAGGACTGTGAACTTGCCTGCGACGCATCGGCAGTACGGCATATGAAATGGGAAGACAGGAAACGCTATGGGGAACTGCTTCTTGCGTTTGCACTGGTAAAAGGCTCCCCGGCTGACTGCTTCGCCATGACAACGGCAGTGTCGGGGAATGCCGGAGATCTGAAAGAGAGGCTTTGCCGGATTACAGAACAGAAATCCCAGAAAAAGAGCCGGATCATTCTTGGAACAGGTGTTGGCATGTTGGGGATTGCGGGAATCTGCGCCTGCGTTACAAGCGGTTTTGTAAGTCCTGAGAAACAGTGGCAGAGGATTAAGATCTGGCAGCAGGAAGGGAGTATACCAATGCTTCAGGAAAGCTATGAGGTGGAGTATCGGCTAAGTAAAGATGCTGTAAGTTATGGGTTTTATGTAGAACAGTATGAATATGGCGAGCTTGTTTCAGCGGAAGTTCTGGATTGTGCGGCTTTGCAGCCGGAAGGAGGGGCGGAGAGGAAAATAAAAAAGGGGGAGGCGCTTTTTTCAAGGGCGGTGGAAACGGATGAAGTAACCGGCGGCTGTATAAAGTCTGCGAATTCTTACAGTATACAGGATTATTCAGCAGAGGGGACGGATGGCGCAAGTTCTGCGTTTAAGGCCTTTACGGTGAATCTCCCGGTGGGCAGTATTGGAAATTCTTTCAGTTTTTCGTCCGCAGAGAAGTTAAACCATCGTTTCCGGATGAATGAAGATATTATACTGGCAGCAGACTATTATGGAGACGGCAGGCTGGAGGTACCGGGGGGACATACATTTACGGCAGAAGAATATATGGAAGCGGCAGAAGAAGTGCTTAAAAATGACAGATGCGTCATTTTGACACATCTTGTGGTTTCCGATAAGACATCAGAGAAATTGGAAAAACAACTGGAAGAACTGGTGAAGAATAAAGAAGAGACGGCAGCCGGAATTACCGGTGCGGATATTTAAAGGAAAAATGCGGATGACAATTTCCGGGAATTGGGATAGAATGGAAACAGAAAAAATACAGTGTAGCATAGAGTAAATCTGGAGGGTATGATGAAATCTAAAGTTTATTTTACAAAAACAATTACACCGGAAAAAGTACTGGAAATGTATGAGTTGTTGGGAAAGCCTTTAACGGGAAATGTGGCGGCGAAGGTACATTCAGGAGAAGAGGGAAACCAGAATTTTCTGCATCCCGAGTTCTGGAAGCCGGTGATTGAAAAAGTGGGCGGTACTGTGGTAGAGTGCAATACGGCTTATGACGGAGCGAGAAATTCCACCAAAAAACATCACAAGTTGATGGAGGATCATGGTTGGACAAAGTACTTTGCCGTGGATTTGATGGATGCGGAGGGACCGGATCTGAAGGTGGAAATTCCGAACGGAAAGGTATTGAAGGAAAATTATCTGGGAAAAAATATACAGAATTATGATTCCATGATCGTGCTGGCGCATTTTAAGGGGCATCCGGCAGGCGGTTACGGCGGGGCGCTGAAACAGCTTTCCATCGGCTGTGCGTCAACGGCGGGAAAATGTCTGATCCATTCTGCGGGATATACGGATGACCAAAGTATTGTATGGAGCCATATGGCGCCGCAGGATACGTTCTGCGAAGCGATGGCTGATGCGGCAGAGTCTGTGGCGGAGCATTTTAAAGGGAATATCGTGTATGTCAATATCATGTGTAATCTTTCGGTGGACTGCGACTGTTGTGCCGTGGCGGAGGACCCCTGTATGAAGGATATCGGTATTTTGTCTTCCCTTGATCCTGTGGCGATTGATCAGGCATGTCTTGATCTGATCTACGCGTCCGATGATCCGGGCAGGGATCATTTCATAGAGAGGGTGGAATCCCGCCATGGCGTGCATACGATCGAAGCTGCCGCGGAGCTGGGTTTTGGCAGCAGGGAATATGAACTGGTGGAAGTTGAGTAAAAGTAAAAACAGTGTGAAGCCGGTGCAGTAAATGCAGGGATAAAACAGCAGGAGGCAGACATATGGGAAGCTATCTCAACCCGGGAAGCAAAGGGTTTGTGGAAAGCTTAGATTCAGAAATATATGTGGGTAAAAGCCTGCCGATCGCCCTGAAGAAAAGGGGTAAGGTTGTATCTGAAGGCAATATTACATTTCCGGAAAAAGAAAATGAAAGAATTCCTGCATGCCGAAGAGACTGTGAAGGAGGCGGTGTTGCCGTATTTAACAACTTTACCGCGGAGGATATGGAGATCGTAACAAACGGTATATGGTCAGGGTACCGGAAGATACTCGGGGACTAGGGAGACGGCGGGATCAGAACGGATATGATCTGATTAAGACCTTAAGGGAGCGTTGGCATCGAAAAGGACGGGCGGCTATGACGGTATTTGAGAAGGGCGGGATGGGAATATTTAAAATAAGAAATACGAAGTAAAAATATAGGGTAAGTAAAATGAGAGACATAATATTAGAAAATAAAATATAGGAAGCAGAAGCACACGAAACAAAAAAGATCCGCCAAAGACAATATTCTCCGGCGGATCTTTTAACGGAGATGGAGAGATTTGAACTCTCGCGCCGGTTGCCCGACCTACCGCATTTCGAGTGCGGACCCTTCAGCCACTTGGGTACATCTCCAAAAGCTGTAACTATTATAACGGCTTTCGGCGAAACAGTCAAACTATATTTTGCACGAAATTTATACGGAAATTTCGGCAGAATGAAATCTTGTGATGATAGGGAAAATATACTATAATGTAGCTTAAGGGTGCATAGCAGCCATAAACTGACAGGCAAAATGATTTTGCAGGTGATGGGAAATGGCAAAAATTAACGGTATGAAGGAGGAAATCAAATGAAACGAATCGGTATGCTGACCAGCGGCGGAGATTGTCAGGCATTGAATGCGGCAATGAGAGGCGTGGTAAAAAGTTTATCCTACAGCGGAGAGCCTGTAGAGATCTATGGCTTTTTAGAGGGCTATAAAGGATTGATCTACGGCAATTTCAGAATGCTCACAGGGGCGGATTTCTCCGGCATCCTGACAAAGGGCGGTACGATTTTAGGAAGTTCCAGAACTCCATTTAAATTAATGAGAGAGCCGGATGAGAACGGTTTGGACAAGGTTGAGGCTATGAAGCAGAATTACTATAAGCTTCGTCTGGACTGCCTTGTGATTCTGGGTGGTAACGGTACCCATAAGACAGCAAATATGCTGCGTGAGGAAGGCCTGAATGTCGTGACGCTGCCGAAGACTATTGATAATGACCTTTGGGGTACGGATATGACGTTTGGTTTTCAGAGTGCGGTGAATATCGCAACAGACTGCATCGATTGCATACATACCACAGCGGCTTCCCACGGCCGGGTATTTATTGTGGAGGTTATGGGCCATAAGGTCGGCTATCTGACGCTGAACGCGGGTATGGCGGGCGGGGCGGATATTATCCTGATCCCTGAGATTCCTTATGATATCAAAAAGGTTGTGGAGGCCATTAACAAACGTTCCGAGAGGGGTAGCAAGTTCACGATCCTGGCAGTGGCGGAAGGCGCTATTTCCAAAGAAGATGCGGCGCTCCCCAAGAAAGAATACAAAAAGAAAATGGCAGATTACAAATATCCGTCCGTTTCCTATGAGATCGCAGAGAAGATTCAGAAAAAGACAGGCCTGGATGTACGTGTTACAGTGCCCGGACACACACAGAGAGGCGGAAGCCCCTGCCCTTACGACCGTGTATTTGCAAGCCGTCTCGGCGCGCAGGCGGGCCGCATGATCTTAAACGGCGAGTACGGCTTCATGGTAGGCTACAGAAACCGTGAGATCGTAAAAGTTCCGTTGGAGGATGTCGCAGGCAAACTGAAAATGGTTGAGCCGGATTCCGATATCATTCAGGAGGCAAAACTGCTGGGTATCAGCTTCGGCGATTAAAATCCGAAACAGAAGTGAATAGCAGAAAATGTAGAAAAAGTCCCGCAGCTGCAAGAGTGGCTGCGGGATTTTAAAGACAGCAGATGCCGGATAGGGTGTATGCTCCGGATATCTGCGGAACTGGAATGGAGAATAGATCAATGTCATATACAGCGCTCTACCGCAAATTCCGCCCCTTAAGCTTTGAGGATGTAAAGGGGCAGGAACATATTGTTACAACGCTGAAAAATCAGATCAGGGCAGAGAGGATCGGGCACGCCTATCTCTTTACGGGGACAAGGGGAACCGGTAAAACAACAATCGCAAAGATTCTGGCAAGGGCGGTAAACTGCGAAAATCCCGTGGACGGCAGTCCCTGTGGGGAATGTGCTGCCTGTAAAAATATCCTTGCGGGAACCGGTATGAATGTGATCGAGATGGATGCGGCTTCCAACAACGGCGTGGATGATGTACGGGAGATCGTGGAAGATATTTCTTATTCTCCGGCTGAAGGAAAATATAAAGTTTATATTATAGATGAAGTGCATATGCTTTCCACGGCGGCATTCAACGCGCTTCTTAAGACGCTGGAAGAGCCGCCTTCCTATGTGATCTTTATTCTGGCAACAACGGAGGTTCATAAGATACCGATCACCATACTGTCCCGCTGTCAGCGCTATGATTTTAAAAGAATTTCCATTGAGACCATTTCGGACAGGCTCAGGGAACTTATGGAAAAGGAAGAAGTGCAGGTACAGGAGAGAGCGCTCCGCTATATCGCCAAGACTGCTGACGGCTCCATGCGTGATGCCCTGAGCCTTCTGGAGCGGTGTATTGCGTTTCACTACGGGCAGGAACTGACCTATGATAAAGCGCTTGAAGTGCTGGGGGCGGTAGACACCGATGTTTTCAGCAAACTGCTCCGCAGGGTTCTGGAACAGGATGTGGCAGGCTGTATCGCCCTGTTGGAGGAAGTGATCATGCAGGGGCGGGAACTTGTGCAGTTTGTGGCGGATTTTACCTGGTATCTGCGTAACCTTCTTCTGTTGGGGGCCTCGGATGCGGGAGATATGGAGGATGTGATAGACGTCTCTTCAGACCATCTGATAAGGCTGAAGGAAGAAGCGCAGATGGCGGATATGGAGACGATCATGCGTTATATCCGGGTGCTCTCCGAGCTTTCCGGACAGCTTCGTTTTTCGGTGCAGAAAAGGATCATGATCGAAATGACACTGGTCAAACTCTGCCGTCCGCAGATGGAAACAGATACGGAATCGCTGACGGACAGGATCAGAACGCTGGAACGTAAAGTGGAAAAAGGAATTCCGGCGCAGGGCATACAGGCTCCGGCAGCCGGCAGCACGACACAGGATGGCACAATGAAAAACGACACAACTGTCAGAAAAGCGGTTCTTCCGGCTGCCATCCCGGAGGACATCAGACAGGTTGTGGAAAGATGGGGAGCCCTTATAAACAATATCGAACAGCCGATGAAAACCTATCTGCGCAGTGCCCGCCTGAGTATGGACAATGAAAACCGGCTGTTGCTGGTCGTTTCCGACGGCACACATTATGACTGGCTTTCCACACAGGAGCATAAAGCAGAGGTGGAGGAAAATATTTCCGGCATGATCGGAAAACAGATAGAGGTGCGGTTCGAACTGGCGGCGGATGAGAGGGAGATGGATGTAAACTATCCAGATCTGGGAGTGATCCATATGGAAATAGAGGAAGAATAAGAAGTCAGGGTATTTTCCAAAGAGGGAAGAGCATTTGTAACAGTATGGAAGTCGGAATCCGCGTTTATCAGAAAATTGTTGAACGGGCAGCATCCGTTGTAATGCGATTTCACTGTTCCGGCGAGGATTTATGGTTTACGAAACCCGGATTTTGATGTAGAATCATCATATAAGATTTCTGAAAGCGCAGGAGGAGCAAATATGGCGAAGAGAGGTGGTTTTCCGGGCGGGATGATGGGTATGCCCGGAAATATGAATAACCTGATGAAGCAGGCGCAGAGGATGCAGCGTCAGTTGGAGGAGAACCAGAAAGAACTGGAGACAAAGGAATTTACGGCGAAAGCAGGCGGCGGTGCCGTGGAAGTGACGGTTACCGGTAAGAAGGAAATTACAAAGATAAAACTTTCGGAGGAAGCGGTAGATCCGGAAGATATCGAGACACTGGAAGACATGATCATGGCGGCGGCAAATGAGGCGCTGAAACAGGCGGATGCGGCGAACAGTGAACTGATGGGCAAGATGACAGGAGGCCTGTCTTTCTGATGGAACTGTACAGCGGCCATATTAATAAACTGATCGAGGAACTGGCATCGCTTCCCGGGATCGGAGAAAAATCGGCGCAGCGGCTGGCATTTTATATTATCAATATGCCGAAGGACAGGGTCTGCCGGCTCTCCCGGATACTTGTGGAGGCGAGGGATAATGTCCGTTACTGCAAGGAATGCTATACGCTGACGGACCGGGAGAGCTGTCCGGTCTGTGAAAATCCGCACAGAAACCACCGGCTTATTATGGTAGTGGAAAATCCAAGAGATCTGGCGGCATATGAAAAGACCGGAAAATATGACGGCGTCTACCATGTACTCCACGGCTGTATTTCCCCGATGCTGGGCATCGGGCCGGGGGATATCAGGCTGAAGGAACTGATGGTGCGGCTGGAGGGCGATATTGAGGAAGTGATCATTGCCACGAATTCTTCTCTGGAGGGAGAAACCACCGCGATGTATATCAGCAAACTGGTAAAACCTACAGGGATCAAAGTGACGAGGATCGCCAGCGGCGTGCCGGTGGGCGGCGATCTGGAAAATATCGACGAAGTAACGCTGCTGCGCGCCTTGGAGGGCAGGGTGGAGTTGTAACCGTAACCGGCGCAGCGGAATAACAGGAGAATAAAATGAGCCTTACAAAAAAAGTATTCGGAACAGATAAAAAGAGCGGCAGGGCGGTATATGAGTACCGCATTGAAAACAAGAACGGCATGTGTGCGAAAATCCTGAATTACGGCGGGGTCATCCGGGAAATGTGGGTGCCGGATCAAGACGGGAAAACAGCGGATGTGGTATTGGGACATGACAATCTGGAGCCTTATTTTGAAAATCCGGGATTTCTGGGTGCTGCCGTGGGACCAAACGCAAACCGTATCGGCGGCGCAAAGTTTACGATCGACGGCGTGGAATATCAGATTCCGGTGAACGAAAATGAAAATAATCTGCACAGTGACAAGGAAAACGGATATCATGTAAGGGTGTTCAACGTGGAGGAGGGAGAAAACAGCGTAAAATTGTCTTTGCAGGATGAGGACGGTGCGATGGGTTTTCCGGGAAATAAAAAGCTGGAAATGACCTATACATTGACAGAGGAAAACGAATTGAGGATCGATTATCATTTTACCAGTGATAAGAGGACGATCCTGAATCCCACAAACCACAGCTATTTCAATTTAAGGGGACAGGACGGCGGCAGTATAGAGGATCATGTACTCTGGCTGAAGGCTTCCGGCTATACGCCTACGGCAGCGGGCTCGATTCCTACCGGGGAGATTGCTCCCGTGAAAGGAACGCCTATGGATTTCACCACGGCAAAAATGATCGGTGAAGAGATAGGTGCAGAGTTTGAGCAGCTTCAGATCGGCGGCGGTTATGACCATAACTGGGTGCTGGACGATGTGGACGGACAGCTGCGGCTTGTGGCAACGGTCACGGCGCCGGGGACGAGCCGCGCGATGAAAGTATATACAACCCTGCCGGGCATTCAGTTCTATGCCGGAAACTTTATCGGGGAACAGGACGGCAAATCAGGCGTAAAATACCATAACAGATGCGGGCTGGCTCTGGAGACACAGTTCTTCCCGGATTCCATCCATAAGGATAATTTTCCGGATGCGGTATTCGGACCGGACAGACAGTATACATCCAGTACGGTCTACAGGTTTTGCAATGCCTGAACAAACACAGATGAACTTGTTATAAGACGGAAAATAAAAATATTACAATATGGCTGTCGCTTTAGCGAGTGAAAGATCGCGGGCGGCAGCTTTTATTTCCATACTTTTTAAAGTGGAAATATCAGGCGGAACAGGAGGGGGGAATCGGTATGACAGTCTGTTTTGCGCGATGCAAAAGGGGGCCGGCTTATCAGAAAAAATTTGAATAAGATATGGCGATGTGCTATGATTAGAAAAGTTATCAGCCCGGGTAATTTTCCCCTGCCATGGCTGTAGACGGGAAAAGGTGGAACTATGTTCAAAAAAAAGGAAAAGGCGGAAGGCCCGAAAAGAGAACACTATTCGGACAGGATCGTCAAGCATCGGCTCCGCAGGCTGTATCAGGGAGCGCTGGTCATAGCGGCCGTGGCGGCTGCGGCTGCGGCAGTCTGGATTACCCAGAAAAACAGAGTTTATACGGAATATATAACAACAGCGAGTTATGAGAGAAGCGTATCTTCCAATGCAAAAACAATCGCTCTCGGCGATTATATCCTGACCTACAGCAACGACGGTGCAAGCTGCTTTGACGCAAAAGGAAAAGCGGTCTGGAATGAAACCTATGAGATGCAGGATCCGATCGTGGCGGTCTGTAATACAACGATAGCGTTCGGAGATTATAACGGAAGAAATATCTATGTGATGAACAGTCAGGGCATTCTCGGTGAAATAGCGACCAATATGCCGATCCGGGCGCTTTCGGTGGCGGAAAACGGTGTGGTTGCGGCGGTGCTGGATGATTCGGATATTACATGGATTTATTTTTATAACAGCAAAGGAGAAGTGGCGATCCGTTTTAAGACGACCATGAGCCAGTTTGGTTATCCGGTCGATATATCCCTTTCGCCAAACAGTAATCTAGCTATGGTATCTTATATCGCTGAGGAGGAGGGGGCAGTGAGATCCAGCGTCGCCTTCTATAATTTCGGGGAAGTCGGGCAAAACGAGGTGGATAATTATATGAGTGGTTATAACTATCCGTCGGTTGTTCCCTATGTGAGTTTTATGACTTCGGAACTGGCATTTGCGGTGGCGGATGACAGGCTGGCGTTTTATGAAGGGGCGCAAAAGCCCGTAAGTAAATCGGAAGTGATGCTGGAGGGGGAGGTGCGTTCGGTCTACCACAATGAAACATATGTGGCGCTGGTGTCATATGATACAACAGGCGGCAGTAAGTATGTGATAAATGTCTATGACAGCACCGGAAAAAACTGCCTCAGTCAGGGATTTGATACGGAGTACCGGAATGTGGTTTTGAAAGGGGAGAATATTTATATTTACGGGGAGGCGGAATGCTGTATCTATAATCTTTCCGGCGTGGAGAAATTCAACGGGACAATGGATACGAGTATCAGCCTTTTACTGCCGGGGGATTCTGTCAGGAAATTTACGCTGGTGGGACAGGATTCCATCGATGAGATAGAACTGAATTAAAGAAGGAAGAATTGATAAAAATGTATATTGTTTTAGGAATTGTGATATTGATCTACATATGGCGGATATTCAACGGCTCACGCAACGGATTGATCGATGAGGTGGGAGCGCTGGCGGATATTGTCATCGTTTCTGCCATGGTGGTGGCAGGGATCATTGTAATAGAGTCTGTGCTGGGAAAGAACCTGATCGGATTTCTGGTGGCGGGAATTATCTTTCTGGTCATTCTGATCGCAAGAAAGCTGATCAGGGTGGTATTTTGCTCGCTGGGGCTGATCGCCAAACTGCCGCTTTTAAACTGGCTGAATAAGTTTTTGGGAACGCTGGCTGGCGTAATTGAAGCGACGGTAGTAGTCTGGGTAGGCTTTGCGGTGATATCCTGCCTGAATATCCCGATAAACGGGGAACCGTTAGTCACTCTGATCACGGCAAACAGGTTTCTGGACTTTTTGTACCGGCATAATCTGTTATACAATTTTATTCAGCGGATCATAGGTATATTTTTATGAGCAGGATCTTATTATTGGAGGATGATGCCGCTCTGGTGGACGGACTGCGGTATGCCCTCTCAAAAAACGGATACGAAATAGAAGTGGCAGGCAGCGTCAGGGAGGCGAAGGAGCGCCTGAAAGAAAAGTTCGACCTGCTTTTGCTGGATGTGGCGCTTCCCGACGGGACGGGCTATGAGATATGCAGGGAGGTACGCGGAAAGGACAGCCGGATACCGATCATTTTCCTGACGGCGGCGGACGATGAGATGAGCATTGTCAGAGGCCTTGACGGCGGCGGGGACGATTATGTGACAAAACCCTTCAGACTGGGGGAACTTTGCTCCAGAATCCACGCGCTTCTGCGCCGGGCGGGACTTTCCGGAGAGGAAAGAAACCAGCTGAGATCAGGAGAGATTACAATAGAACTTGAGAAAGGGCGGGTGCTGCGCAGCGGCGGCATATTGGAACTGACCGGAGCGGAATACCGTCTGCTTTGCCTGCTGATCCGAAATGAAGGAATTGTTGTGACCAGAAATATGATTCTGGAGGCGCTTTGGGATAACGGAGGTAATTTTGTGGATGACAATACGCTTTCCGTTTATATCAGGCGGCTTCGGGAAAAAGTAGAGAAAGATCCCTCCAGGCCGGAGCGCCTTGTGACAGTGAGAGGACTCGGATATCGATGGAATGAGGTAAAAATGTAATGTTTTGGAAAGAACGGCATACCAGAATTTTTTTGGCGGAGATGTTTTGCATTTTTGCGCTGGCAGCAGTAACAGGGCTGCTGCTGACGGGATACAGGGAGAACAGGATGCAGAATTTGTTGTTTTGGCATGATGGGGCGATCGCTTCTTCTTTGCTGGAACAGGGGATAGAGAAAGAGGCTGTGGCAACGGCGCTGCTGTCCGATAAGTCCCTGGTGCCGGGGGAGGCGCTTTTATACCAGATCGGCATGTCAGAAAACACGGATATCCGTTTTGTGCCGGGCGTTTATCAGTTTTGTGCTGCAGAAAGAACGAGAGTCTCTTTGTGCGGCGCATTGTTTTTTGTATTGATCTTTGCGAGTGTTTTCCGGTATCTGAAAAAGAGGGACAACCTGTACCGGACGGCGATCGGAATAGTGGAAAATTACACGGAGAATGATTTTTCCGTAAAACTGCCGGAGCTTTACGAGGGTACATTATATCAACTGTTTTCCCGGATCAATTTTATGGCTGCTATGTTAAAAACAAAACAGGAGGCGGAAAATAAAGTAAAGGAGTTTTTGAAAAATACGGTTTCCGATATTTCACATCAGTTAAAGACACCGCTGGCAGCCCTGTCCATGTATCAGGAGATCATGATGCAGGAAGCGGACCAAACCGATACGGTCATCGCCTTTGCGCAGAAATCAGAAACGGCACTGGCGAGAATGGAGGGGCTGATCAAAACGCTTTTGAAGATCACCAGGCTGGATGCAGGGAATGTTTCCTTTTCCAAAAAGCTGTTTGACGCATCGGAACTTGTTATGCAGGCCGTGGAAGAACTGGAATACAGGGCTGAAAAAGAGAAAAAGAAAATGATCCTTTCCGGGGAAAAAGGGGTCAGGGTGTGGTGTGATCTGGAATGGAGCAGGGAGGCTCTCGGGAATGTTGTAAAAAATGCGCTGGACCATACAGAGGAAGGAGATCTGATCACTATAACATGGGAACAGACGCCCCTTATGACGCGTTTTACGGTAAAGGATAGCGGGGAAGGGATATCGGAGGAAGATATCCACCATATTTTCAAACGGTTTTACAGAAGCAAAAGCGGCGGAAACAGTCAGGGGATAGGGCTGGGACTTTCCCTTGCCGGATCCGTCATAGAAGAACAGGGAGGGACGATCAGCGTGCAGAGTGAAAAAGGAAACGGGACGGTATTTGTGCTTTCTTTTCCGGTGTGCTGGGAAAGGACTGTGTGAATATCAATGCTTACAGAAATGTAAAAGCTTACAAATATGTAAAAGCTTACAATTATGTAAGCTGAAATTCATCTGAAGGTAAGATGAGTTTTGTATCTTGTATAGAAGAGGGACGGACAGAGCCCTGATTTGAAATTCCGTGCAGGAGATGTTCATAGGACACCGCATGGAAGGGAAGGATGGTATATGGAAATTTTAAAGGTACAAAACTTATGTAAAACCTACGGCGCCGGAGAAAATGCCGTAAAGGCGCTGAGGGATGTCTCCTTTTCTATGGAAAAAGGAGAATTTGCGGCTGTGGTAGGGGCTTCCGGTTCCGGGAAAAGTACGCTCTTAAACTGCATTGGCGGATTGGATTCTCCGACCGGCGGCAGTATCTGGCTGAACGGCGAAAATTTTCTCCTGATGAAGGAACAGCAGCGAACGGTCTTTCGCAGAAGAAATATCGGCTTTGTGTTTCAGTCCTTTCAATTAATTCCCGAACTGAATGTAGAACAGAATATCATTTTTCCGCTGCTTCTGGACGGAAAGAAACCGGAAAAAGGGGCGGTGGATGAGATATTGGATACACTGGGGCTTACAGAACGCAGAAAACATCTGCCGGGGCAGCTCTCAGGCGGTCAGCAGCAGAGGGCGGCTATCGGCAGGGCGCTGATCACGAAGCCGATCCTGATTCTGGCGGACGAACCCACAGGCAATCTGGACAGCGAAAACAGCCGGGATGTGATGGAACTTCTGGCGTCGGCATCGAGAAAATACAGCCAGACAATTTTGATGATCACGCATAATACCGCTCTGACCTCTTACGCAGAGCGGATATTCCATGTGATGGACGGACATCTGGCGGATCTGGGAGGAAAACGCAATGAAAAGTTATCTTAGTTTGATCCCCGTTTCCGCTAAAGTTCATAAAGGAAAAAATAAAATGACACAGCTTTGTATTTTTCTGGCGGTGCTTCTTGTGACAGGTATTTTCAGCATGGCGGATATGGAGATACGAAGCCAGAAGATCAGGGCCGTGTCCGAATATGGAAACTGGCATATCAGCCTGAGAAATCTCACGGAGGAAGAGGCCGGCCTGATCGCGCTGAGGCCGGATGTGGAAGTTTCCTCCTGGTATAATTCCCTGAACTACCGGCTGGGAGAAGACTATGTCATAAGCGGGCAAAAGGTATGTGTCTGCGGTATGGAAGAAGTGCTTTTGAAAGAAATTATGGCAAAAGATCTGACGGAGGGTGCGTTCCCGAAAGAAGAAGGAGAGGCGCTGGTTCTGGAGAATGCCAGAGATTCCCTGGGAATAAAGATCGGGGATACCGTGACGATGACAGTGCCGTCCGGCGGGGAGAGAGAGTACAGGATAACAGGTTTTGCGGAATCGGAAGCGCTGGTATCCAAAATGGATGCAGTGGTACTGTGTCTGCCGGTAGAATATTTTAAAGAATTGTACAGGCAGGAAAAACAGGATGGACTGACGGATGCCGATATGGTCTATTATGTCCGGTTTAAAAAGGGAGTTAATCTCAGAAAAGCGATAGAAGACGTGAAAACACAGTATCAGATGGCAGAGGAAGAGGTAGGGGAAAATACCATGCTGCTGGGTGTTTCCGGCGCCAGTCTGGAGACTGAGATGACGGCGATCTACGGGGCGGCTGTGGTGCTGTTTTTGCTGGTGCTTTTAGCGGGAACCCTGATGATCGCAAGCAGCATGAACAGTAATATTGCGCAGAGAACGGCATTTTTCGGAATGCTGCATTGTATCGGAGCGGATAAAAGGCAGACGATGCGTTTTGTGCGGATGGAGGCGCTTTACTGGTGCAGACTGGCAATTCCGGCGGGGGTATCGGCGGGGGTGGCTATGACGTGGCTTGCCTGTGCGCTTCTTCGGGCTCTGAGCGAAGAGTATTTTGCCCAAATGCCGGTTTGGGGAGTCAGCGTAGGAGCGATAGGAATGGGGATTTTAACGGGAATCCTGACGGTCGTTATCGCGGCGCGCTCCCCGGCAAAGAAAGCGGCGAAGGTGTCACCGCTCACCGCGGTATCGGGAAATGTCTGGAATAAACAGCCTGTTAAAAAGGCTGCCGGTATTGGATGGATGAAAATAGAGACTGTTCTGGGCATCCATCATGCAAAACAGAACAGAAGGAACTTTTTGCTGATGACGGGTTCCTTTGCGATCAGCATCATACTGTTTCTCGGATTTTCATCGCTCTGGGATTTTATGGAGCATGCGCTTACGCCGATGAGGCCGTATACGCCGGATTTTTCCATAATCAGTAAAGATGAAACCTGTTCCGTGCCGAAAGGATTTGTGGAAGAACTTTATAAGATTGAAGGTGTCAGGAAGGTTTACGGCAGACAGTTTGCATATAATATTGAAGCAGAGAGCGCGCAGGGCGCCAAAAACGTTATGTTGATCTCTTATGAGGCATTTCAGTTTAACTGGGCGGATGAAGAAAAATGGGTATCCGACAAGATCGGACTGGAAAAGGCTGCAAAGGATAAGGAGGAAGGTCTGGTGCTGGCGGTTAATTTTTTCGGC
>Ga0137308_101998_pt1 | contig 16013 bp, 8 predicted proteins | sample Inofrocosms_June_FD_97181 | JGI IMG/M metagenome (GOLD analysis project Ga0137308, IMG submission 97181) | Mouse cecal microbial communities from Vienna, Austria - N-Acetylneuraminic and N-Acetylglucosamine D2O microcosms_June | ecosystem: Host-associated > Mammals > Digestive system > Large... | reverse complement strand
AGCAGAAGCAGAGGACAACAGCGATGCAGAAGACGCAGCCGCTGAGGAAGCCGGAGCAGCCGATGAGGCCCAGCCAGAGGCAGGCAGCGCAACCGCCAGCATTTCCATCCGGAAGCTCCAGCAGGTGGCATCCGGTGTGCAGGTTGAGGCAGACATTGTCATCGACCCTGAGGATGTGGCAGAGGATGAGACCCCGGAGATCAGCGAAGATTCCCAGGTGGAAGTAGAGACCGAGGAGGAAACCGAGGCAGCTGAGGAGACCACCGAGGAAGAGACTGAGGAAGAGACCGAGGAAACCCGCGCGGCCGAGACCGAAGAGACCGCCGGTGAGGAAACCACCGAGGCCGGTGAAGAGACCAGCGCAGCCGATCCTGAGGAGACCACCGTGGCAGACACTGAGGATGGCGAGACCGATGCAGCCGATGAAAGCAGCGCGGTTGGCGACGAGACCGATGAAAGCGGCGACGCAGACATTATTATAGAAGAAACTACTGCAGCCGATGGGGATGATGTAACCGATACCCCGGTAGAGGTAGAGACCCCCGCCGAGACCACCCCGGCAGACGGAAGCAACGCAGGCGAGACCCAGGCTCCAGAGGGGAACGGCAGTGCAGCCGATATCCCGGACTTCAACGAAGGCCAGGAGCTGGAGGATGACATCAACGGTACCTTCGAAACCCTGGGTACCCTGAACGGAAAAGCCTACAACACCGTGACCATCTGGGATTCCGCAAATGCGAGAGCCTACAAGGTGGCAGCCAAAGACCTGGCAGGCATCGAGGCTGTAGCAGGCGAGTACCGGGTGGATTATAGTGTGGACCCAGTAGGTACTGCAACTGTCAAGGGAAGCAAGAATATCGGTGAAGGCGAGAATCTGTACTTTGCAGTAAAACCGCAGATTGGATTCAACATTACCACGGTAACCGCCAATGGCGTAGAGCTGGAGGCCGTGGATGCAGAGACTGTAGCAGCTGAGGCTGAGAGCCTGAACGGCCAGGGGACTGTGTATGTGGTTGAGGAAGTGGCAGAGGATCTGGAGATTGTGGCATCTCTGGAAGAAGCTGAGGGGATGACCCATCCGGAGTTTAACGCATCCTACAAGGCCAGTGACGGCGTGACCATCACTCTGCATGCAGAGGAAGGAATCCTGCCGGAAGGAACTGAGCTGGATGTGACGGAAGTCACGGCAGAGCTGGAAGACATTGTAAAAGAAAAAATTGAGGCAGATTCTTTTGATGAGGAAGAAATCAAGGTAGTAACCTCTGTTCTGGCATACGATATCAACCTGATGCTGGATGGTACTAAACTGGATAACAGTTGGTCTGATAATGGTTATGTGGAAGTGACCTTCTCTGGCACCAAGATCCGGAATATGACCAAAGAGGCCGATAAGGTTGAAATCTTTGCAGCTGATGACAACCGAAAGGCTGAACTGTCCGCAGGTACTGTATCGGGGGTAACAGCGAATACACTGCAGTTAGAGACAGTTGCGGAAAAGGATACAGAGAAGACAGTAAGCAGTGTGTCCTTTGAAGCAGAACATTTCACAGTGTATGTTGTTGGCGCGACAGCAAAAGTGGAAACAACTGAAACGAACAGAAGAGAAATGAAGAGGGACGAAACACTTCAAATTTATTCCAGCAATGCGTCTGCATCATCTGGAGGAACCTGGGAAATTGAAAGCCAGACAGAGGAGGGCGTCGTCTCACTTTCAGAAGAGGGTAAAATAGCTGTGGGGACTGCAAGCCGTCCGTGTGTTACAGTGACTGCTGGTAAAGCTGGAACGGCAAAAGTAACATATAAATGGACGACGAGTGTCTTATGGACGACTACCGAACATTCTGATAGTTTTTATATCAAGGTTTATGGGGCAGAACAGGTTGAGGTGAATTCTGTTTCAGTAACTGCGGAGAAAACGGAAGCTGTAGTAGGAGACACTGTTCAGATGACAGCAGAAGTAGATCCGTCAAGTGCAGCAAGTGCCATTGTCTGGAAAAGCAGTGATACAAATGTGGCCACTGTGGATGCGAATGGGCTTGTTACTACCAAAGGAATTGGGACGGTTACGATTACAGCGGTAGTTAATGAAGACTATCCAGAAACAACGGTATCGGATGAAATAGAAATTATCGTAAAACGTAATACAGCTCAGGATAGGGAACAACAAGTCTATTTTTATCTGTTTTATCCAGGTGCCGTTGAAACAGGAACATCCGGCGACTGGTTATTTGGCGGTCCAGGATATGCGCGGCTACCCGAAATGGAAAGGGAAGGCCAACGTGTATCAGATGATCTGGCAGAAATTATTACCAAAGAACCTACCTATTATAAAGGGAAATCTATAACAGTAGATGGTACAAAGTATTATTCTGAATATGATCCTGACAACGAAAAGTTGGACTATTTTACAGTTGTCTGGGATGAAGCAGTAGTGGCAAATGGTGCCAGTAATAACCATCAGTGGGATAAGGAAACGGGAGGCTGGCAAGAATTAGTACCATGGACGAACCCGCCCACTTTGAACTGGCATTGTAATGGACATCTGGTATTGCACTCAGCGTCTAAAACGAATATTAGCTTTTACGTGAGGAGGCCTGGAAGCAGCGAGTTCGTAATAATCCAAAATGATGATTATGTTGTGGATGGGAAAAAAGTGGATTATTTCCCCAAAACTATTACAAGAGGAACTGATATAAAGGATATTCAGCTTCCTAGTACTGATTCTAAGTCAGCACCTCTTACGATTGTTTCAGAAGATGGTGTGACCTATTACTTTGACGGTTGGTATACAACTCGTGATTGTAATGAAAAGGAGGATTTTGAGACTAGCAGAGAACTTCAGGATGACGAAGTTATATGGTATGGAAGATATGTAACAAACCTGAGTTATACTGTTAAATATCTGGAGCAGGGTACTAATAAACCACTTGCAACAGAAAAGACAGTACGAAATGTTGCACTTGGCGCTTCGTTTTCGGAACAAGCGGCGAATGTTCCCGGATATGAAGCTTTAACTGATAGTGCAACCATTAAAATTGAAGCTAGTAATAATGAGATTATCTTCTATTATACGAAGCGGACGGATTTGAGCTACACGATCAACTACTACAAGGACAGCGTGGAGGAAGGGAACAGGCTGAATGAGGAGCCGTCGGTTGTGAACAACGTGACCTTCGGCGAGACGATCACGCTGAACCGGACACAGCTGAACGCGGAGAAGCCGGTGGGCTACCAGGACGGCGTGCAGCAGGGGACGCTGGTGATCGCGGAGAGCGGAAACAGCATCGACGTGCTGTATGTGAAGAGGAGCGACCTGAGCTACACGATCAACTACTACAAGGACAGCGTGGAGGAAGGGAACAGGCTGAATGAGGAGCCGTCGGTTGTGAACAACGTGACCTTCGGCGAGACGATCACGCTGAACCGGACACAGCTGAACGCGGAGAAGCCTACAACCGGCTACCAGGACGGCGTGCAGCAGGGGACGCTGGTGATCGCGGAGAGCGGAAACAGCATCGACGTGCTGTATGCGAAGCGAAATGACCTGGGTTATGTTGTTAAATACTACACTGACAGTGTCGAAACCGAAAACTATATTAATGGGGCAGATGTTCCTCATAGTAATATAACATTCGGAACAACATTTGCTGAACTGGATGTTGAACTTGAGATTGCTGAGGATAAATGTCCAGATGGATATGTACCAGTTGGAACGGTCAACGAGGCTAGTAGCTTGAAGACTATAACTGCAGAGACTAACGAGATTCATGTAGTACTTGCAAAGCGCAAAGATTTGGAATACGAAGTGAATTATCTTGAAAGCGTGACCAATAACAAGCTTGCTAAGCAGAAGACCGTTGATGGTCAGACATTTAAGGTGGAGGTAACAGAAGACGCCATTGATATTCCAGGCTACAATAAGGAAAATCCAGTAAGTGCAACCATCACGATTGGAACCGACCGTACAAAGAATGTCATCAACTTCTACTACACCAAGCGCAACGACCTGACCTACACAGTGAACTATCTGGACAGCAATGACACGTCCAAGAAGCTCGCTGACAGCAAGACCGTGCGCAACCAGATATTTGAGGCCCAGGTAACCGAGAACGCAGTCATCATTCCGGGTTATACCGTGGATGAGAACAGCAAGAACCTGACCCTCGGTGTAAATGGCAATGTGATCAATTTCTACTACACCGAAGACGCAGACGTTATCATCAACTATGTATCTGCCAACACGGCATGGGGCACTGTGACCAGCGCATCTGAGACCCTTCCGCCAGCTACTGGCGTTGCCCAGGGTTCCCAGGCAGTTCCGCAGTCCGGCTACCGGTTCGACAGATGGGTAAATGCGGCAGGTGAGACTGTTTCCACATCGGAAGCATTTACACCGAACAAAGTAAATGGAGTCAATGTTGCCGCAACCTACACAGCCCACTTTGCAAGACGTGGCGATTTGCAGTATGAGGTGCATTATTTCTACGAGGATCCGACCAACAGCAGCCGGTACCTGGAGAATGAAGCGCTGAGAAGGAACGAGACCCAGGCTACCTTTGATGACCCGATCCCCTACTCAACCAGCGAGACCGAGTTTGTCATCAACAGGGAGACCAGAACCTACACATTCGAAAAAGTCGAAGGTGCAAGCAAAGTTTCTGTCAATGCCAGGGACAATGTCCTGAACGTATACTACGTACTGGATGAACATGGCGAGACTGATCCGGATGATCCGGAAAAGGATAATCCGAACCGCTCTGACGGCATCCCGGATAAGTACCAGATCACCTTCTACTACTCAGCCGCTGAAAATGGAAGTTTGGATTCGGATGTTCCTCACAGCGAGGTAAAGACCATCCGCCAGATCCGCAGGGATCCGACGACCAATGCGATCATTGAAGTAGGAGAAGTAACACCGGTATGGCCCAGCAGACAGCCAGGCGCACTGCCGATATCCAAGTACTATCTGCTGAAATGGCATGATGACACCAATGATCAGGATCTGTCAAGGGATGTTACAAAGTGGTCAGAGACCTGGAAGAAGGAAGGCTACACGGCAGACACCTATTTCACGGCCATCTTTGAAGCAAATCCAGACAATTCCTGGACTGTAGAAAAGAAGGTTACCAACATTCCGTCAAGAGGCTACTTCCGGGTAGGCGAGGAAGCACAGTTTGACATCACGGTGCACAACACCGGAAACCGTGTCCTGAAGGAAGTACGTGTCAGGGAGAAACTGAATGGAGCAGCTATTGTAGCATCTGGAAGCCGCTACACGGTGGATCCGGCTACTGGCGAAGCCGTCATCGAAAACCTGGCACTTGATGAGACGGTAGTAGTGAAAGCAGTCTATGTAGTAACCAGAAACGATCTGTTCAACAGATCCTTCATCAACGAAGTAACAACCGAGGGAACCATCCTCAATCCAGAAGAACCCAACGTGGTCGATCTGGAAGAGATCCCGGCTAATTCCGGCAGTGTACCCGCAGGCGCCCAGGGCGGTGGCTCTGGTAGCAGCGGCGGTGGCGGTGGTGGCGGAAGCAGCACCAGAAGTCCTGGAACCGGCGGCGGAACCGCAGGCGGACCTGGAGCACCGACTGTAACCATCGACCCAGAAGCAGTACCGTTAGCAAATCTTCCGGATATGGGCAATGACGATATTCTCGCTCTCATCGACGACGAGGAAGTTCCGTTAGCCGCCCTTCCCAAGACCGGCCAGACCGGCAGCGCAGCTTTGATGCTGATGATTTCCAGCATGATGCTGGCAGCGTTTGCGGTGGTTACCAGGAAGAAGGAAGAGGAGCAGTAAAAATTACAAGTTTAGATAAGTGCAATTGGAGGGGATTCCAAGCTACTGTCTTGTTAGATGAATCTGCTGAAGTTAGTAGCAGTTGAGTAAAAATGGGGCATCCCACAGATTCTAAAATTTGTGGGATGTCTTTTTTGATATATAGTGTCTGTAGTATGCGTTTATATAAAACAGATGTAATTTCGTATAAAAAGAAGGGGCTAATGATATGTGGTGGAAAATCGCGGTAATATTAGTGGCATTGTCTATAATTTTGGCAATTATATATTTTATTAACAAAGAAGAAGCTGTAAAAATAGCTTCAATTTTAAGTATTGTAATTGCTGCAAGTTCCTTCCTTTTTTCTGTTTATACAACTGAAGCAAAGCACACGAATAGCAATACTGTTTTAGCTAATTCACAAGGGGATAAGAAGCAAAGTAGCGGTCAAGATAAAAGCGAAAGTGCGGAAGCAGAATCAATATATGATACGAATGTTTTTGCGGAATCGGGAAAAGAAACACAAATAAAAAGTGGAGCAATATATTTAAAGGATTTGGATTATTACAATTCTTCAGATACATCAGGGGCAGCATTTAAATATTATGATACTGTACGAGATAATTTGGGAACGACTTATGGCAATGGAATTGGGGGAGCAGGGCAATGGGAAAATTGGCAAGAATATAAGTTGGCTGGGAACTACAAAGAGATCGTAGGTAGGATTGTAGTAAATTATGATTACCGATCGAAGCAATATGATGATGTGATGGTCAAAGTATATGGAGATGGTGCTATGTTGTATGCCTCTCCTATCATGAAAGCCGGACAAGAACCTGTGGACTTTGTTGTGGATATAACGGGTGTAGATATTTTAAGAGTGTCCATAGTTGAAGATAGAGTAGTTAGATTGGTAGATTGTATATTATATGATACTGTAGGCAATAAAGAAAGAGAATATCAGGAGGAAGTAAAAAAAGGTAGTATTCGATTACAAGATATGGATTATCTGGCATCATCCGATTCGTCAGGAAGTGCATTTAAGAATTATGAGACAGTGAAGGATAATTTAGGAATAACATATGGGAATGGCATTGGTGGCGCCGGCCAGGGAGACAATTGGCAAGAATATAAATTATCAGGTACTTATAAAGAAATTATAGGAAGAGTTGTATTAAATTATGATCATCGTTCCAAACAATATGATGATACACTGCTTAAAATATATGGGGATAATACGATGCTATATGCGTCACCGGTAATGAAAGCGGGCCAGGAGCCTGACGATTTTGCTATTGACATTGCAGGCGTAGATATATTAAAAGTATCTATTGTGGGGAATAATACAGTTCGATTAGTGGATTGTATTTTGTATGATACTGAAGGAAATGGAGGGAAGCTTTATCAGGAAAAACAACAAGTAAAGAGCAGCGTTTATCTACAAGAACTCGATTATTTGGCTTCCTCAAACTCTTCGGGAAATGCGTTTAATTATTATGAAACCGTCAAAGACAATTTGGGATTGGTATATGGGAATGGTATCGGGGGAAGAAGTCAGGGGGAAAGCTGGCAAGACTATAAGCTTTCTGGCAATTATAAGGAGATCATAGGAAGAGTGGTTTTGAATTATGACTCTCGTTCGCAGCAAAATAGTAATATTATTATGAAGATATATAGCGATGATGTGTTGTTATACACATCACCTGAGATGAAAGCGGGTCAGGATCCTGTAGATTTTAAACTGGATATAACGAACACAGATATACTTAGGGTTACAGTAGAAGGAGAGAAAATGTTACGTTTGGTTGACTGTGTTTTGTACACTACAACGGATAATGAATATAAAAATTATACATATAGTTTGCCGGATAAAGATAGGATATATTTATATGAACTAGATTATTTTTCTTCATCAGACTCTTCCCATGAGGCATTTATCAAACATAGCAATGTGAAAGACAATATGGAAAATACATATGTTGATGGAATCGGGGGAAGAAATGGCTATGAAAACTGGCAGGAATATAAAATATATTCCATTTATAATCAGATTCAAGGGAAAATAGTTCTAAATTATGATTATAGAGATAAAAAAGGCGATGAGACATATGTGAAGATATATGGAGATGACCAGTTATTGTATACATCGCCCCTTATAACATCCGGTCAGGAACCAGTGGACTTTAATGTTAATATTAATGGAGTTAATACGCTGAGAGTGTCTCTGGGGGGACAAAATCTAATTAGAATTGTTGATTGCTATTTGACAAAATGAAATGTGGACGATCAGATTTCTAAATAAGGATTAAGCTTTGTAGGAAGGAAAACAAATATGGGATTTTTATTAGATAAGAGTAGAAAAGAACAGTTTAGACCATACTTTTCACAAAAGGAATCTTTTGAAGAAAAATTAAACAAGTATAGTGTCTCCCAAAGTGAATTTTCACACATAACTACAGATTATGTGTTTACAGAAAATAATATAGGTGGTATTCCACTCTCTTGGGAGGGAGGCAGAACGACAGTGGCTGTTGATCAATCAGATTCACATTCCCTGGTAATTGGTCCAACCGGGTCAAAGAAGACAAGATTGATTGCAATGCCAGCAGTAAGGATTCTTGGAACCGCAGGTGAATCCATTATAGTTTCAGACCCCAAAGCAGAGATTTATTCCAGAACGGCAGATTATTTGAAAAAGCAGGGATATGATATTAGTGTTATTAATCTCAGAACACCTGATTATAGCAAAAGATGGAATCCGTTATCTATACCGTATCAATTTTATTGTGAAGGGAATTTGGATAAAGCATGTGAGTTTGCAAATGATATTGCGCAAAATATGATTCCCCTGAGCAGTGAAAAGGATCCTTTTTGGGAGAATAGTGCAGCCTCCTTTTTGTTTGGCTTAATCATGTTGCTTTTTATGTATTGCAAAGAATATCATATTTCTGATGAAAATGTAAACTTGAAAAATATTTTTGTATTACGCAATATTATGTTTGCAGGGACAGATACGGAAATAAAAAAATCCTATTTATGGGAGTATGCCCAAAGGGACACATTTATAAAAAATTCTCTTATAGGGACAGTTGAAACAGCAAAGGATACCCGTGCAGGAATATTAAGTACATTTGACCAGGCAATGCGTAATATTGCTATACAACCTAATCTTTTGGATATGTTGAGTCAAAATGAATTGAATTTAAATCATTTTTTGGATAAAAAACAAGCGGTTTATATGATTATGCCGGATGAAAAGACCAGCTATCATAAACTTGTCTCTCTATTTATAAAACAAAGTTATGAATATTTCATTTATATGGCACAGAGAGATCTTTATGATAGGAGTGTTAATACAGGTTATCTTCCGATTCGTATTAATTATATTTTGGATGAATTTTCGTCTTTACCAACGGTAACGGATTTTCCGTCTATGATTACTGCAGCAAGAAGTCGGAATATAAGATTTACATTATTTGTCCAAAGTAAACACCAGTTGAAACAACGTTATGATGAAGAAACAGAAACCATTTTGGCTAACTGTATTAATTGGATTTTTTTAACAACCAGGGAGTTGCCTTTATTGAAAGACATGTCCGAGTTATGTGGAACAAAAGATCAAAAACCTATTTTATCTGTAGCGCATTTACAAAGATTAAGTAAGGAAGAAGGCGAAGTTCTGATATTGAGTGGTAGAAAAAAGCCATATGTTACTCTGCTTCCAGATATTGATTTCTATGATAAAGGACAGATTAAAGTTATACCTTTACAAAAACAAGATTCTATTTCTAATAGTGAAATAGATTTAAGTGTTTTACAAGAAGAGTATGAAAACAGAAAACAAGATTTAACTGATGCCCAAAAAACTGATATTAGTTTTTTGTGGCGATTAGTAGAAAAGAAAATGGACGAATTAGAAAAGATCGAGAAGATGCAGGGAGTGAGAAATGGACAGTATGAAGGAATTGAACCTGGAAAATGATGATTTTGAAAACTGGTGTGATCGTTTTCATAAAATGCTTTTTTCTGATTCTGGTAATGCTATAAGTTTGCAATTTGACAATGAAAAAATTGTATTTTTTGATGCCCATAGAGCAATTTACGAGCATTAAAAAAAAGCAAGTGTCAGCGAGGAGAGAATAGTTTGTTTGAAATTAATGCAAATGCTATATCAAAAATGTTTAAACGAAATAGAAGAAAAGAAAGTCTATTTAGATGAAAGTTATAAAGAGACAATGTTTAATATAGGAATGGATAGTTATGAAAAGAAATACTATGGAATTGCTGAATATATTTTTCGGGATTTGGCACAGAGAGGTTCCATAGCAGCAAAGAATAATCTCGCTTATATGATTCGTCGCAAAGAAACAAATAGTTTGACTGGGCAGGAAATAAAAGAGGCTATGTTGTTATTGCATGAGGGGATAGATGAGAGAGATGCATTTGCGCTTGTTAATATGGCTCTGATTTTTGCACTTAATTTTGGCGGAGAAGATGATTGGGTGATAGCAGACTTGTTTATCTCAGATATTCAAGAAGACGTGAAGGAGGTATATAATTGGTGGAAGATTCTGGCTGATTCGGGAGATGCAGAAGGGAGTTTAATTCATTGGTGGCTTCTTCGGCATAAAAAAATAAGAAAAAGCACTTTAGGAACAAAAGAGGAACTTGAAAGTATTGTGAAACAAAAAATAGAAAATGTGCCAGTCTGGATATAAATATCTTAGAAAATAATCACGAAGGAAGATTTGAATGAGAGCGTTTGAAGAAATCATAAAAGGACACATTAATAATTGGAATATATATCAAGCTTGGCTACAGACGCCATTTGTTCCCGTTATTGGCGCAGGGCTGGCAGCGGGCATTGGGACTGGGAGTTGGAATGATTTAATGGAGTCTTTGGCAAATAGATTTTTTTGTTTTTTTGGAGAAGAAAAATTAGATTATGAAAAAATAAAAGAGAGAATGTCAGATGAATGGGGAAAAGTTGAGACTGTTATAGAAGAATTGAGAGGAGAAGACGAAGAATTCAAAAATAATACTTGTAGAAGAACGGAGTGCATTAAAAATAAAATTAAAATAATAGAAGATTTTGTTGAGAAAAACCGTTTTGGTAAAACGTATGTAGATATGGTGGATGTCCTTTTTAGAGAATTATTAGGGAGAGATGCACCCCTTTCATCGTATGAGGCCGCAGAGTTATTGAGAATAGTAAGTGATGATGATGAATTAAAAGGAAATCTTTATGAAATAATTAATGAGAAAAAGGAAAAAGGAAAATGGAAAATAGGAAAGGATAAAGCAATTTATTGGCTAACTGAGGCTATAGTAACATCGAAAAAAAGAAATGAAAGAAGATTTATAGAAAAAGATTGTTTTACAACAAATTTTGATAATATTATTGAGGCGGCTTTTATGGAAAAATCTGCAGATGGATTATCTGTTGGACATTTGCATGGATATTTTGACCAGGAAGGAAGACCTCATGATATTTGCTTAACTCTTTCTGATTTACTTGATAATTACGGAAGTAGATTAGATTATACGGAAAATGTCGGAGAAGCGAAACAACTTGATTTATTGGAGCAAGGGAATAGCCATGTGATATATCTTTTTCTTGGAACATCATTCTCAGAAAGTCATATAGGACAACTGGTAAGATTTCGGAATAATTATGGGATTGTAGCTGTATCAGATAAAGCTAATAGGAATGAGAAGGCTCAACAAATTGAAAAGGCAAGAGATTTTGGAATAAAACGTAATGATGTTTTTCTGTATCACACAGATGACAAGGGCCATGAGCCGCTGGTTACAGTATTACACCAACTGGCGCGTGATATGGAAGGAACGATGTGGAATAATTGGAAATTTATCGATAATTTTACACAATGCTCTAGAGCAATCACAAAAGCTCAGAATGATGTGCTAACCAGGGTAATGTCATGGTTGGGGGATGAAAATGATGTTCTCTATATAAAAGGAGGAGATAAATTACGATTTAATAAAAGAGACGGGATTCTTATATACGATCAGTTTTGTCTTTTAAAAGAATTTTGCAAGATGATACGCGAAGAATATATTCGTCCGGACTGGTCTACATATTGGAATACGGATGAGTTTTTTGAAGATACTGCTCCAGAACCATTGGGAAACACAATATTTATTGATATTAGGACGGAAGATGAAGAAAAAGTAAAATTTATAAAAGGAATAAGGCAATTTTATAGTACTCATAAAGAATGGGGATGGAAATATAAGATTATTTCATTTGAGTTTACTCCAAATGATAAATATCAAATTAGCAATATGGAAGATATTTTTTTGAATGAAATTAAAAAAATATCAGATAATAGGATCCAAACGCAGAAAATAATGAAAAATTTGTTGGGTGTCTGGAGAATGATTTTACAAGCAATAAAAATGGACCATAAAATCAAGGTAATTATTCTGTCTAAGGGACAAAAAGAGCCTTATACAGTTGAGGACGAAATAGTATTGTATAATGATATAAATAACAAAGTCACTCAAGCAGAAAAGTCATGGACGTTAAAAAGTGAAAATTTGGATGAAAAGATTCTTATGAGGACACGGACATAAATTCATGGGCTAAAAAAACAAATTCAATAGAAAGAGAGCGACATGATATGAATTTAGAAGAAATTATGAATGATATGAAAGACAACAAGATTTGCCGTATGGAACAGATGCACGAGGTTCTTCAAAATTTGTGCTTCCATAATTCTGAAGAGGAAGAAGAGTCTCTTTACAGTGGTGATCAGGGAGCTAAAAAGTTAGCAGAACTTGCTCTATTGGAGGATGTTGCGTTTTCAGGAAATTCAGGAGCAATTCATAATGTTGCAGTTCAATATGCTCGAAATAATTATTTTGATTTGGCATGTTGTATTTTGCAAAAAGGATTAGCAAACAAAAAGGATTCAATGGATCCTGATTTACTGGCAGATTATTTGGAATACAGTATAAATGCAATGGATAATGCATTTGAAAAAGCGGAAGAATATTTTGAACGTTTGAAACGAATTAATAAAAAACGATGGACTTGGCGGGTATATGATTTTTCATTAGATTATTTAATAAAATGTATGGATGTTTCACCAGAATCATACGAAGAGATAATGGAAGAGTGCTATGCTTTGGCAGAAGGATTTAAGGAATCAGCGGAAGATACAGAATATGCTGATAATGCATATAGTGCACTTGCAGATATTCACCTCAAAAATGGCGATAAAAAAAGGTGGGAACTCACCTTGAAAGAAGCAACTGAAAAGGTAAAAAAAACACCATTATGTTCATTGCAGTTGGCAGATTCATATTATAAACGTGGATTATACGATGAAGCATTAAAATATATCAAAAAATGTATTTCTGAAAATAATAATGCAGAAGAAAATGTTAATATAGGTTATCCACATATATTATTTGCATTGTGTATGATTAGTGAGTTTTATTCCAATATAGAAAATGATAAATTAGACGACAAGGAAAATTATAAGAAAAGGATAAAAGAGATAGAAAAAGAGTATGATCAGGCTAAAACAAGCTTAGGTACAAGAGACGGGAGAGTTGTTACACTACAAAAAAGGATAGAACTTTTGAAAAAGAGAATGGAGGATAATTATGATGATATAAAAAATTATGAAGAATAATACTATACTTGTGAGTTGAAAGTTTGTACCACTAAGAAACCAGAGAATCCCACTGTTCTTCTGGCTCTTTCTGCAATCTTTGAATTATCTGTGTTATGGATAATTCGGGCTTTTGGCTTAATAGTTTGGAAAAAATGTTTCCGGAAATAGTGCATAAGGGTTGCCTCGGAAACCCTTCCTTTGAATGGCGTCCTTTGGTAACGGATCTGGCTGGAGCTAATCTTTCCGATAAAGCGGATGGAAAGGCTCTGCAGTATACCCATTGCGATATAGGACAGTGCCATGTGTATTTCAATGGCACGTACGGCTTCCAGTATTTTTTTGCGAGGCTTTTCGCCCTCCGCGCACTCTAAGGGTGCTGGCTCCCCTTTCCTTTGGTAATAGTTTAGCTTTGGCATGTATTTTGACCAAAAGTGATAGCAGAATGCACCCGTCTGCTGTTTCAGCTCACGGAATGTGCATTCGATCCTGAACCGGTAGCTGTAAAGCCGGATAATGGACAGCGGATCCAGTGCCAGACTGGTGCTTGCCAGAATGCTTTGGATGCCGTTCATTTCCACCAGCACAAACCGTTAAATTAACCCGTTGTGCTAGTTAATTATAGAAAAACTTCAACAAAATATGCTATCCTATAGTTGTACACCACTACAGACTACAAAAGGAGGCACATGATGTTGAAGTTCCAAGATGATTATACCACTCTCATAGCAACTTTTGAAGACTTTATTTTACTTGTTTACACAATAATTGATGACCTGTATCAACAGTTCGTTCCCCTGTCTGTTTCAAAGCGGCGAAACGCAGATGCTGCGAAAATGTCTGACTCAGAGATTATTACTCTGAGTATTTGCAGCGAACTCATCAGTATAGACTCCGAAAACGCCTGGTACTCTTTTGTAAAACGCAATTACCGGCATCTTTTTCCAAATCTGTGCTGCCGTACCCGGTTCAACAGGACCAGAAGGGCCCTTCTGCAGGTGACCGAACTGCTCCGTCAGAAGACTGGCCAGGTTTTTCCTGTACCGCGCAGCCGCTATTTCGTAATCGACAGCTTCCCGCTTCCAGTCTGCAGGTTTGGACGGGCGCGTTACTGCCGCTCCTTCCGCGCGGATGGAGCCAATTATGGAAGATGCCCGTCTAAAAAAGAAACATATTATGGCTTCAGGGTCCATGCCCTGATCACGCTGGAAGGATATATCACAGCATTTGAGATTACACCGGCGTCCGTGGATGACCGGGAAGGACTCCGTGACCTTGCGGAAAACCACCCTGGCCTGGTCATTCTTGGGGATAAAGGCTATACAGGAAGGATTCTCTGGGAGGATATGAAGCAACAGGGGGTCTGCCTGATGTCATTAAAACCTTCTAATTACAAAGAAAACTGGCCCAGGGAGGTAAGGCAGCTGATCTTTCGTTTTCGCCGGAGGGTGGAAACCGTGTTTTCGCAACTTACGGAACAGACGAATGCTGAAAGAGTGCCTGCGAAAAGTTTTCGTGGGTTATGCACCCGACTGCAGAACAAGATTTTAGGTCATAATCTGTGCATGGCCTTTAACAGTATCTTTCGAGAGCCTTGTGATATTGGAAAAATCAAAGAACTCATTTTCTAAATTTGGGCCGCCAAACACTGATAGGGACTTTTTGGGCTTTTTTAGCCTTTTAAGCTTTCGTAGTTGAAGTAGCACAACGAGTTAAATTAAGCAACAAGCAAACTTTTTTTTTATCGTAGATTGTACCAGTACTGAGGGCATCAGGAAAAAGCTACAGACCATGCGGTTCTCGGAGATTGGCCATTCTGTTATACGTGGATTGGTTACACACAGGTCAATGGTTTTCGCCGGGAGCCCTATTATCTGTTAGCGTGAATCACAATAAAAACTTGTGTCAACATAGTTCAGCCGTAGATAGCTAAACCGTGGTCCATGGTATGCAGCCCTTCCCTGATACTCCCAGTATTCCTGTTAACGGGTTGCTTTTCCTCTCTCGATGGAGCGGGAACGGAGTCAGGAGAACCGTGGAATACCGGACCGTCCCGGAGGGCGGGAGGATATGCCGCGAGAATCTCTTGACGCAGTGACACGGATTACCCTTCCCGGCTGGAAAGCGGTTTTTACTGCTTTCCTGCCTCCCTGGCGAAGGGCGGGTCCGGGCAGGGCCCGGTTCTGGCTCATGCGGTATGGTCCGTCATCATCCCCCATATGAAGCACGCCAGTTCCCTGGCTACGGCAGTTTTGGTCACATTGGCCGGCTTCCCGCTGAAGATGAGGTTATAGTACCTCCTGCGCAGCCGTTCATTTGCCCGGTCCGCATAGGCGATGGTCTCTGTGCTGCTGCCATACTGCCGCGCTTTCAGGGCCTTGGACTTGTATCCCACCCGGCCGCGTCCGTATCCCTGGGTCGCCTCCACCAGAAGTCTTCGGATATGGGCGTTACCCGCATGGGTGATCCCCGTCCGGCGGCGGTTCTCCCCGCTGGAGTGCTCGCCCGGTGTGATGCCCAGGCAGGAGGCATACTGGTCCGCTGACGCGAACCTGCGGAAATCACCGGTTTCGACCACAACG
>Ga0137308_101997_pt1 | contig 16017 bp, 14 predicted proteins | sample Inofrocosms_June_FD_97181 | JGI IMG/M metagenome (GOLD analysis project Ga0137308, IMG submission 97181) | Mouse cecal microbial communities from Vienna, Austria - N-Acetylneuraminic and N-Acetylglucosamine D2O microcosms_June | ecosystem: Host-associated > Mammals > Digestive system > Large... | reverse complement strand
ATTTTGTCTATTTGAACTACAGGTCAAGATGCCCGTTTTGTGCAGAGGAGCTGAAAGAGCGGAACACTGTTTCTTGGGATGTGTATTTGAGTGGAGAAGGTAAAGCTTTTATCGTGTTTTATGACGAATATTACCAACAGCATGTGAAAGAAATTTTATAAAGGCTTCCTTAAGCTTTTGTGAAAATTTTCCGCAAGGGTAGCAAAGGGGGGAGAAATGCGTTATAATGAGCTCAAGAAGCACGACGGGCGGCCACAGGCCGTCCCTACAAAAAGATCAAGGAGAGAGAAAAATTATGTCAACCAACCGCTATGAGAGCCCCCTGTCCTCCCGCTATGCCAGCGAAGAGATGCAGTATATCTTCTCCCCGGACAAGAAGTTTTCCACCTGGCGCCGCCTGTGGGTGGCCCTGGCCCGGGCGGAGATGGAGCTGGGTCTGCCCGTTACCCAGGAGCAGGTGGATGAGCTGGAGTCCCATCTTACCGACATTGACTACGAAAAGGCTGCCCAGTGGGAGAAGAAGCTGCGCCACGACGTGATGGCCCACGTCCACACCTACGGCGAGCTGTGCCCCAAGGCCAAACCCATCATCCACCTGGGAGCCACCAGCTGCTACGTGGGGGACAACACCGACGTGATCCTCATGCGGGAGGGGCTGGAGCTGGTCCGGGACAAGGTGGTCCGGGTACTGGCCCATTTGGCGGACTTTGCTGACAAGTATAAAGCCTTGCCTACACTTGGCTTTACCCACTTCCAGGCGGCTCAGCTGGTGACGGTGGGCAAGCGGGCTACCCTGTGGATGAATGAGCTGCTTATGGACATGGAGGAGATTGAGCACCGCATTTCCACCCTGGCCCTGCTGGGCTCCAAGGGCACCACCGGCACCCAGGCCTCCTTCCTGGAGCTCTTTGAGGGAGACCACGAGAAGGTACGCCTGCTGGAGGAGAAGATTGCGAAGGAGATGGGCTTTACAGCGGTTGTCCCCGTAAGCGGGCAGACCTACTCCCGCAAGCTGGACTACAACGTAGTGTCCACCCTGGCCGGGGTGGCTCAGTCCGCCAGCAAATTCGCCACCGACCTGCGGCTGCTGTGTCACCTGAAGGAGGTGGAGGAGCCCTTTGAGAAGAACCAGATCGGCTCCTCGGCCATGCCCTACAAGCGCAACCCCATGCGGTGTGAGCGCATCTGCTCCCTGGCCCGGTATGTTATCGTGGACGTGGGAAATCCCGCCGCCACCACGGCCACCCAGTGGTTTGAGCGCACCCTGGACGACTCAGCCAACAAGCGGCTCAGCGTTCCCGAGGCATTCCTGGCGGTGGATGCCATCCTGAATATCTGGGCCAATGTGGCCTCCGGATTGGTGGTCCACCCCAAGGTCATTGAGAAGCACGTGCTGGAGGAGCTGCCATTTATGGCCAGCGAGAACATCCTGATGGACGCCGTCAAGCGGGGAGGGGACCGGCAGGTGCTCCACGAGCGTATCCGGGTGCTGTCTCAAGAGGCGGGCTACAACGTGAAGGAGCTGGGGCTGTCCAACAACCTCATCGACCTGATGGCCGCCGACCCGGTCTTTGGCATGACGCAAGAGGAGCTGTCCGCCCATCTGGACCCCGCCGCCTACATCGGCCGCTGCGGCGAGCAGGTGGAGGAGTTTCTGGCCGGTGAGGTAGCCCCCGTGCTGGAGAAATACGCCGGAGCGTGGCATGGAAGTGATACGGAGCTGAAGGTTTAAGGAAAGGTGGCGCACTGCTGTGAAGCATAATGACAGACACCCCTATTTAAGCGCGGGGATCACCGCCTTTGTGGTGATTGCCGCGTCGATGCTGCTGTTTTTTCTGCTGTTCCAAGCCAGAGAGGTCACTGGCTTTCTGATCCGGCTGGGCGTCATCCTGCGGCCCATCTTTATGGGGGCAGTGATCGCTTTCCTGCTGCTCCCCATTCACCGGAATATCCTGCGGTTCTTCGCCGCCATGACCTCGGACAAGCGGAAGGAGGACAGCCGCAGCCTGCCCTTTCTGAATCTGATGTCCGCCGTGTTCAGCCTGATGGTGGCCTTTTTCCTGTTCTACCTGCTGCTGGCTATGGTCCTGCCTCAGGTGTATGACAGCGTGGTGGGCCTGATTCAGGCCATCCCGGACTACATCGAGAGCGTTCAGGTCTGGCTCCAGACCTTCTTTGAGGACAATCCCGATATTCAGGCGGCCATTATGCCGGTGTACAGCTCGGCTGCCGCCTCTCTGGAGCAGTGGCTGGATTCCGACATTCTGCCCAATCTGGAGTCGGTGGCGACCACCTTCCAGTGGGTGCGCACAACAATCTGGCCCAACCTCACCGGTATGATGGCTGGGGTGTCCGGCGTGCTGGTGGGCTTCCTGGTGCTGGTGAAGGACCTGCTCATTGCGGCAATCGTCTCGGTCTACCTGCTGGTGCGCAAGGATATCTTCGCCGCGCAGAGCAAGAAGATTGTTTACAGCCTGTTCCGCACCGACGTGGCCGACCTGATTGTGGGGGAGGCCCGCAGCGCCTACCGGATCATGAGCGGGTTTATCAACGGAAAACTGCTGGACTCCCTGATTATCGGTATCCTGTGCCTGGTCTGCTGTAACCTTTTGAAATTCCCCTATCCAGCCCTCATTGCCGTAATTGTGGGCGTTACCAACATCATCCCCTTCTTTGGCCCCTTCATCGGAGCCATCCCCTGCGGTCTGCTGATTTTCCTGGTCAACCCCATCCAGGCCATCTACTTTGCCGTCTTTATTCTGGCCCTCCAGCAGTTCGACGGCAACATCCTGGGGCCCAAGATTCTGGGCGACTCCACCGGCCTGGCCTCCTTTTGGGTGCTGTTTTCCATTCTGCTGTTCGGCGGGCTGTTCGGCTTTGCAGGGATGGTGTTGGGGGTGCCTGTCTTCGCCATGATCTACAGCGTAATCAGCCGCATGGTGGCCTATGGCCTGCGCTCCCGGAATCTGCCTCAGGAAACAAAGGACTACATGGGAAAAACAGGGCCGATGGCCCGGTAGCGGAGGAGATGGGAAAGGGATAAAAAGCCGCTTTGCGGCTGGCAGGCGGGTGAGGCGGCCTTGTGCAGCATTGTCACGGGAATTTTGATGAAAAACATCTCTAGGGGGGCAAAATGAAACTGTTTCAGAAGAAAGAGCAGTGCTGCGGGTGCGGTGCGTGCCGGGATGCCTGTCCTGTGGATGCCGTTCGGATGGTCCAGGACAGGGAGGGGTTCTGGTATCCCCAGGTGGCGGCGGATGTGTGCATCCAGTGCGGCCGCTGTCAGGCGGTATGCCCGATAGGAAAGCCGGCGGTGGGGGAGGAGCCCCGTCAATATTTTGGGGCAAAGGCCAGGGAGAACGCCGTCCGGTTTGCCAGCTCCTCCGGCGGGGTGTTCCCAATTCTGGCGGCGTATGTCCTCCGGCGGGGCGGCGCGGTGTTTGGCGCCGGCTGGGGCGGGCATATGGAGGTGCTCCATCAGGAGGCCTGGACACTGGAGGAGCTGGACAGCCTGAAACAGACCAAGTACGTTCAAAGCCGGATGGAAAACGTCTACCGCAGGATTGCCTCGCTGCTCCGGGAGGGTCACTGGGTTCTTTTCTGTGGCACGCCTTGTCAGGCCCACGCGCTGCGGCTGTTTCTAGGAGGGCCGCAGCCCAGGCTGCTCACGGCGGAGCTGGTGTGCTACGGCGCGCCCTCCCCAGGAATCTGGCAGGACTATGTAAGACTGCTGGAGCGCAGGCACGGCGGCCCCCTTACCGGCTTTTCCTTCCGGGACAAGCGGAACCGGGACAGCGGCCACACCTGCTCTTACCAGTGCGGCGGCAAGGAGTTTGCCGGGAGCCTGAATGCGGACCTCTACTGCGGGATGTATTTTTCCAACTGCATGCTCCGCCCCTCCTGCCACCTTTGCCCCTACTGTACGGTGAACCGGGGGGGCGATTTTACCCTGGGCGACTTCTGGGGGATTGAAAAGCTCCGGCCGGATGACGGTATGGGCAACTCTCTGGTCATACTCCACACGGACAAGGCCAGGGCTGTCTGGGCGGAAATCCGGGAGGAACTGGACTGGTTTCCCTGCGAGAAGGAAGAACTGCTTCAGCCCAGGCTGCTGGGACCCACCCCCGCCGCCCGGGGCCGAAAGCTGTTTATGGCCATGCGGCAGATACTGCCAGAGGCGGCGCTGTTTTTCCTGTTTGAAAAGGAGCGGAAGCTGGCGGGATTGCTGCGGCGGGTGAAAAGAAAGGTCGGCATGGAATGAGGCTGGGGGTATGCAGCTGTCAAGTGAATGTAAACAAGAAAACTGCCAGCCCAAAAGGCTGGCAGTTTGAAATGAAAGAGGTGAAAATCAGCGCTTGCTGAACTGAGGCGCGCGGCGGGCGGCTTTGAGGCCGTACTGCGCGAGTTTTTGAGCTGTTTTCCCTTGATACTCCGGGCTTTTCCGGCTTTCTGCCTCTCAGTTATCCGGTGTGCGGACCATAAAAAACGGCCTTTTTTCATTCAGCAATAGCCTGATGAAACGCACCATTTACTACCCCAAACAACTCCTCTGGTTTATTGTACTTCACTTTTGCATAGATGTCCATAGTTGTTTTGCTGTTTTCGTGTCCGGCAAGGTATTGGACGGTCTTTGGATCAACACCAGCATAGAGAAGATTGGTAATGTAAGTGTGCCGCAGCTGATGCGGGGTTACATCAAAGTCCAGCGTATATCTGATTTTGGGTTGATTTTTCTGGGTCATGCCCAGCGTTGGGGTAACCGTGTATTTGATGCTCTGCCCATTCACATACTTATAATAGTTCCGGGGCTTAGTGGAGCGGACAACAACATACTGCCACACTCTTTGAAACTGCGAAGCAGCCAGCGGCTCCCCTTTGCTGTCAGCAATCACATAATCTGATATGGAATTTTCTTTCGTTTCTCTCAGACAATCCACCAAACACTTCGGTATCGGAATATCCCTTTTTGCCGCCGGAGTCTTTAGCACCGTAGAAATCACGGGTCTGTTATGCTCTGTACGCCATGCCCGCCTCACCGATAGATAAGGTGTATCCTCGTCCAGAAATACACAATCCCATTGCAGTGCAAGAATTTCTTCCCGACGCAGACCGGAATACAAACCGAGCATAATAAACAAATATGGAGGAAGTCCCTTGACTGTATCCAGAAGCACGGCTACCTGCTGATCTGTCAATGCCTCCTTCTTTTTTGTCGGTTTTCCGCCTTTACCGGATATTCCCGCACAGGGATTGTGTTCAAGAATTTGGTTTCTCTCTGCCGCATAAAAAATGCACTTGAGTAGCATATTGACCTTATTGTATAAGCCTTCCGATTTCTTTGACAATGGAACAAGCGCCAGCCGAATATCGTCAGCGGTCACTTCTTCCATATACATCTCTCCCAGAGGTTTTATGATATAGTTTGTCATATCCCTCGTATAACCTCTGAGTGTAGACGCAGACACCTTTGCCGACTGCATCAGCAGCCACTTCTCTCCATACTCGGCTACTGTCGGGTGCTGCCGGTGAAAGATAATTTCTTCCACCTGCTTCCGGGCCTCTAACTGCTTCTCATACAATTCTTCACAAGTTGCGGCATACAAACTCAACTCTTTGCCATCTGCATCCGTAATCCTGGTTCTGTAATACTGGATTCCTTTCAATGTAATGGTCCCGTACTTCGGGATCTGTGTTTTCTTTTTTGCCATCTTTGATCGTCCTTTCTTGATAATGTGTAGTCTCCGTATCTACACTCTCTTTTTATCAGAAAGCCTCGATTTAATCAAAGATACGGCTGAGGTAAAACAAAGAGCGAGACATCCTTGCCTCGCTCCTGCTTCATTTCCTATTTGTTATTACTGTGCTGCATCCCAGCTTGCAAACGCACAGTTCATTGATCTGACCAGCTCATCTGGTCTGTTGTACTTAACCTTTGCATAAATGTCCATGGTAATCTTGCTGCTTTCATGGCCTGCCAGGTATTGAACCGTTTTGGGATCTACCGATGCATGAATGAGATTGGTAATGTAAGTATGCCGCAGCTGATGGGGTGTTACTTCAAAGTCCAGACTGTAAACCACTTTTCCGTTATGAGCAGCCTTTTCTCCCAAGACAGGTGTGACAGTATGCTTTACTCTTTTTCCATCTTCATACCGATAATAGCTCCGCTCCTTGGCCGTCCTCGTAACAATATACTGCCAAAGTCGCTTAAACTGCGTGTAGGACAGCGGTTCGCCATCCCGGTTTGAAACCACATACTCCGAAGTCGAAGTTTCCTTTGCTGCTTTCAAACACTCAGCCAAGCAAACAGGAAGGGGGATATTTCTCTCCGCAGCCTTGGTTTTCAATTCATCCGAAATCACCGGTCTGTTATGTTCGGTGTGCCATGCCCGTCTTACCGTCAGATATGGAGTATCTGTATCCAGATATACTGAATCCCATTGCAGAGCAAGAATTTCTTCCCGGCGTAGCCCTGCATATAAACCAATCATGACAAAGACATAAGGCGGTAAATCTCGGATAGCATCCAAAAGGCACTCCACCTGTTCATCTGTCAAAGCCTGACGATCCTCTTGTGGAACACCGCCACCTTTTGTTGTCAGATAAATCGTTGGGTTGTGGTCAATAATCCTGCTTTCCATCGCTGCGCGAAAGATAGACTTATAGAGAATTACCACAGATTTATAAACCGATGCGGATTTCTTGGAAACCGGAACAAGGGCAAGCTGAATATCATCCAGGCTAACCTCTCCCATCCGTTTATCTCCCAATTCCGCTATAATATGCCGCCTGACCTTTGATGTGTAATCCGTCAAGGTAGTGGCTCGTACATGAACCGACTACATCAGAAGCCACTTTTCACAATACTCTGCAACTGTGGGCGTTTTCCGATGAAAAGTAGCATTCTCAATCTGTTCCAACGCAAGCGTTTCTTTGTTATATAGTTCTTCAGGTGTTTTTGCGTAGATAGCTACGAGCTTACCATTCGCATCTTTGATTCTGGTCCTATAATATAGGACACCTCTTTTCATGACTGTGCCATATTGAGGAAGTATTATTTTTCTATTTGCCAATTCCTCCACCTCCTAAGAATAATCTCCAGCGCTGTACCTTTGTTTTATCAGACCTCTCTGATTCCATCAAGGATACGGACCGGCTCACGATCTTCCGCTTCGAGGTTTACGGTAAGTTACGCTTCTCTCAACTGGTTTTGCTCTGTGCGTGCATTTTGCGATATACTCCTGGAGACCTGCCGCAGTAAAATACACACAGCCATTCTGAACATACTGCACATAAGAGATCAATCCGTTGTTACGGGCGGCATCCAGCGTTGCTATGCTGATTCCTAAGATTTCAGCAGCTTCTTTTCGTGTAATGAGCTTTTCCATAGACTATATTCCCTCCAATCTGTCAAGGTTATCATCGTGCTTTCAAAATCACATGAATACGCTGGCAGCCGAAACTGCCAGCGCATGGTATCTGATCTTGAAGGGAACACTCTACTCTGTTTTCTTTATCAAGACGCAAAGTATTCTTTCCCTATTTGTAATGTTCATTTTTCGTCATATTTGCCACGCCTCCCTGACGATGGGAACATTACCGGTCTCCGCTGGCGCGGCTGTCATAACTCCGCAGCATCGTTCTAAACGTGTGCCGCAGGGTTCCCCCCAAGTCTATGGCGGGCCGTGAGGAAGTATCTTTAAGCCCCCACACAGTTGTCGCGCCCGGAGTGCCAGTCCAGGTTCAGAAAGTCCGTTTATCGCTGGGAGCAGCTTGTCCATCACCTCCTGAAGCTGCTTCGTCATGGCGGCGGTCCCTGTTCGCTCGTGTGCAGGTTATGTACCGGTAATGCCGTATATTCAGTTGTCAATGTACCGATGAAGGGTGGATAAACTTGTCCTTCTTACTAACACTGACAAAAAGAATAAAAAAACGGGCGCATCAAACGAAACTTTATCAAAAATATTTTGCTAAGTTCTTCAGCCCACGCCGGATACTGTCACGGACACGGCTTGGGTCCACACCTTCCGCTGCGGCAATTTCACTTATCGCCATTCCCATGTAATAGCGGGCATAAATCCGCTTTGCCTGCTTTTCTGGCAGGGCCATCACAGCGGAATAAAGCTGTTCTTGCAGCTGCTTTTCCTCCAAAAGCTGTTCCGGTGACTGCGGCTTATGTAGGACTGCATTTTCAATGCCATTCTCACAGTCCAGAGAATACTGCGCTTTATAGCGGTACATCCTCCGGTCATAGGCGGCATCTGCACGTTCAGAGGCGCGGATAGTCTCCAACACTTCTCCTGTTACTTCTACAAAAAGATCAGTTTTATAAACATCGGGATACAACTCCCGAAGATTGATATTCTGCATTATGTACCTCCATTTCGATTCACGGGCGGTTGACGGGTGAATCGAATGGAGGCGGAGATCGGCAGCGAGGGAATTTGATGCTGCACTCCCCAAAACAACAAAGAAAAACGCCAGTCTTCCACAACGGAAAACTGGCGCAACAAAAAGCCCTATTATTCTGCTGATTTAGATAGAACGATAATGCCGATGCATTGTCGCAATATCCCGGAGGAGGGACAAGGCTTTTTTGAGATGATATAACTCATGAACAGTGTAAATAGCGAAGATTGGCATGGCGGCATCCTCCTATAAACCGCCAATTCCGGCATCACCTCTGTGAACAAAAAAGGCGGTTCACTACTCAAAACCGCCGCTGGAATATTTAGAGAGCGCACAAAATCAACCTGCCCTGCAACGGTTTTTTTCTTTCCCCGTCAATGGGGCAGGCCAATTAAAATATATAACAGATTTTAGTTTTTTACTTTTTTGACTCTTTTTATAGGCTACCTGATATAGTGCATGACGAGCGCAGACTGTCAGCTGTCAATGTTTTTGCACTTTGTATCATCTCCATAGGTGTTCCAGTGAACACAACCTCGCCGCCGTTTTTTCCGCCGTCCGGGCCAATGTCGATGATCCAGTCTGCCTGTTTCATGACATCAAGGTTGTGTTCTATCACAACCAAGGTATTCCCTCTGGAAACGATAGCATCAAAAAGCATAAGAAGATTTTCAATGTCCGACATATGCAGGCCCGTTGTCGGTTCATCCATAATAAAAATGCTGCCTTTCTTGTCCAAGTTCTTTGCCAGCTTGAGCCTTTGCCGTTCACCTCCTGACAGTGTGCTGAGCGGCTGGCCCAAGGTAAGGTAGCCAAGTCCCACCTGCTGCATCACCCGCAAGTGCTTTTTTATTTTTGGGCTGTCGAATAGATTGAGTGCTTGCGATGCTGTCAGGTTCAAAAGTTCTACAATATTTTTCCCCTTGTAGGTGCATACAAGAGCCTCCTGATTATAACGGACACCGCCGCAGGCTTCGCATTCTGTCACGATGGGGTCCATAAAAGCCAATTCCGTTACAATCACGCCTTTTCCGCCACAAACCGGGCAGGCACCATCGGAGTTGAAGCTGAACAGGGCGTCCGGCTTTCCGTTTTCCTTCGCCAGCAGTTTTCGGATTTTATCAAAAAATCCCAGGTAGGAAGCGGGTGTGGAGCGATTTGTTGCTGTGATTGGCCCCTGATCTACCATCACAACTTGATCCCCATATATTTTTGCGAACACCTGAGCGACCAACGTACTCTTTCCGGACCCGGCCACGCCAGTGACAACCGTCATAATTCCCAGCGGAATATCCACATCCACGTGCTTCAGATTGTGAAGGCAAGCGTTGCGAATCGGAAGTGTACTCGTTGCGCGGCGGGGTGTTTCCTTAATGGGCAGAACAGTCCGCATGGCTCGCCCTGTAAGTGTATCGGCGTTAAGAAGTTCCTCATAGCTGCCTGAAAACACAATCTCTCCGCCCTCTTGCCCCGCCCGTGGACCAACATCAATTACATGGTCGGCGATAGAGATTACATCTCTATCGTGTTCCACCACCAGGACTGTGTTTCCTTTGTCCCGTAATTGACGGAGTAGACGGTTCATACGGTAGACATCGCGTGGGTGCATACCGGCGCTCGGCTCGTCAAAAATGTAGGTCATTCCGGTCAGACTGCTTCCCATATATCGAACCAGTTTGAGGCGCTGGGCTTCTCCTCCGGAGAGAGTTGAGGTTTCACGATTGAGGCTCAGGTAGGGCAAGCCGATTTCAATGAGACGTTCCAACCCTTCCGTCAATGTTCTCACTAGCAGAGCCACCTTTGGCTCTGTAATGGTAAGGAGGATTTCCCGAAGCTGAGTAAGCTCCATCTCACACATCTGGGCAATCGAATAACCTTGTATTTTACAGTTCAGGACTGCCTGATTTAGCCGCTCTCCGTGACAGTCAGGGCAGTCTTCCTCCCGAATCAAATGACGTAGTTTTTCCTGCGTATGCTGGCTTTTACCGCTGATGTCCCGTGTCAGAAGGGCTTTTGTATATTTGTGGTAAAGGCCGGGAACCTTTGGGTTCTCCTCCACGCCCTCGCCGCTGCGGGAACCGTAGAGAAGAAGATTGTATTCTTCCGCAGAGTACAATTTCACCGGCTTGTCTAAATCAAACAGGCCGGACTCGGCATACTGCCGCCAATACCAGGTTCCAGGACGGTAAAGAGAATCCTTTACGCAGCCCTGATTCCACGATTTCTCTGGGTCAATGAGCGCGTCTACATCTACTTTTGTGACTTTTCCAATACCGGAGCAGGTTTTACACATTCCATTGGGGTCGTTGAAAGAAAAGTAGGATGCTGTTCCTACAAACGGCTGCCCTATCCTGGAAAATAACAACCGAAGGCTGGCATACAAACCGCTGGCCGTTCCCACCGTGGAGCGGGCATTCCCGCCCAGAGAGGATTGATCCACGATCACGGAAGGTGTCAGATTTTCGATGCTCTCCACAGCGGGCTTCGGATACTTTGGAAGTCTCTGCCGCACAAAGGGAGGGTAGGTCGCATTCATCTGCCGCTGTGATTCGGCGGCAATCGTATCAAAAACGATGCTTGATTTTCCAGAACCGGACAGCCCGGTGAACACAGTGATCTTCTCTTTCGGGATACAAAAACTGATATGCTTCAAATTATTCTGGGTCAGGCCCTGCACAAGAATATCTGCCATCTATCACACCTCACTTCGTTTTCTTTCCCGGTCATGCCACAGTAGCAACACGATCAACAGCGCCGCCAGACAGTCCGCTACCGGGCCTGCGTACAAGACACCATCAAGCCCCCAAATACGGGAAAACGCCATAACCAACGGAACCATCAAAAGCAGAGGCCGCAAGATAGAAAGTACCATTGCCTTTATCGCCTGTCCTGTGGCCAGATAATACTGAGCCGATACAACCTGGAAACCGGCCACGGACATACCCAGCAGGAATATCCGCATACACCGGATTCCAAATTGCATATAGGAAGGTTCCTTCATTCCAAACATCTGCAATATTTCTGTCGGGAACAGGATGCAGCACAGCCATCCGATGATAGAAATAACAGTTGCTGCGCAAGCAGCTTTCTGAAAGGTCTCTCTCACACGATGATTCAGGCCAGCGCCATGGTTGAAACCGATGATAGGCTGCATTCCTACCGCAATCCCGACACAGACATAGATTACGACAGAGCTGATCCGAAGTACGATGCCAATTACACTAAGGGTGGATTCACTTCCAATTCCCGTAGCGCCAAAACGCACTACTGTCTGATTTAGAACGACTTGTAAAATTGTAGTTGCAACCTGTATCATGCTGGCAGAAACGCCAAATGCGATTACCTGTCCACAGATGGGAAGCGATGGACGGAAGTTTTTTCGCTTCAGACGAATTCTGCTCCTTCTCAAGAAAAAGACCAGAAGTATCACAGCAGGCACCATCTGCGAGATAAGCGTGGCGATTGCAGCTCCCTGAATACCCCAATCCAAAATAAAAATACAGACGGGATCGAGAATCAAATTCAAAAGTGTGCCAGTCAGTAACGCCCCCATTGCGAGGATCGGGCTTCCATCCGACCTGGCCATACTGGATAAGGCAATAGACAGCATACTGAAGGGAGCGCCAAGCAAAATAATAGGAGTATAGCTTAATACATAAGGCAAAGACCCGCTTGTGCCATCGGTCGCTCCCAAAGCAAGGACCAGTGGTTTCAGGACACTAAGGCAAACTGTTGTGAAGAGAATTCCGATAACAACAGACAAAGTAAACACTGTCCCCAGTGTTTTTTCGGCCTCTTCATTTTTTCCCGCGCCCATGCTCATTGCCGCGTAGACGCTACCGCCAATTCCCAGCAGAGTTCCGATTGCTAAAATTGCAGTGACAAGCGGAAATGTTACCGTTGTCGCCGCATTGCCCAAGTATCCTACGCCTTGCCCAATAAAAATCTGATCTATCACGTTATACAAGGCATCCACCAGCATTGACAGGATAGAGGGGATCGTAAATTTTACAAGCAGAGCATTAATCGGTTGAGTGGCAAGCGACACTCCGATTTTTGGGGTTATGTTCGTTTCCATGTTCGTTTCCATTTTCTTCTCCTTTGCGTTTCCTCATATTTATTTCCGCACTTTAGCATATCAAAGAAGTTGCCCCCATTCATGATACTTTTTGCTGATTTTCACTGCGGAAGGAATTCTTGATTTCTAAGGACTTTAGAGCAAAGCATATATAGATACTTGACGAAAGGTGCCGGGGTTCATATACTTTAAGGACAAAGAAAGGAAACACTTGTGATAGTGGGGGATCGCAATGCACTTTGTAAAAACGAAAGGAATTTTATCAGCTTCAAATGGAATGAATTTATGGAGAACTGAAGCAAAGGGCCATTGTAAAAAATAATTTGAGACTCCACCCTCAAAAACACATAACACATAAAAATGCGAAAGACTGCTTGTGTAGCAGAATTTCGCATTTTTTGTGTGGTTCTAAATTTTGAATTCTTTTTCCGGGATAGAGCCATTATAAATCTTCTCTGATAAGGTGATAAGGTAGAATAATTTTCGCAAATTGAAAAGTAAACAAAAGAAGACATGGTTTGCAGCCCTCTGGTAGAATGAAGTCGCGACACACCATTCTGAAAGGAGCGAGCAAACCATGCCTGAAAAGATTGTACAGCTGAATGAGGAAGTAATCAAGGGGCAGCTCAAGGAACTTGTGCGTGGCAGCGTAGAGGAGACACTCAACAAGCTGCTGGAGGCCGAGGCAGAGAAGCTGACCCAGGCTGCCCGGTACGAGCGTAATGAGCAGCGCCAGGGGTACCGGAGCGGCCACTACAACCGGAATCTCACCACTACATCCGGGGACGTTACCCTGAAGGTGCCCAAGCTCAAGGGGATCTCCTTTGAGACCGCCATCATTGAGCGGTATCGCCGCCGGGAGAGCAGTGTAGAAGAAGCTCTCATTGAGATGTACCTGGCAGGCGTATCCGTCCGACGTGTGGAGGATATTACTGAGGCTCTGTGGGGCAGCAAGGTGTCTCCGGCCACCATCAGTGAGCTGAACAAGAAAGCGTATGTCCACATTGAAGACTGGCGGAACTGCCCTCTGCAAGGCGGGCGCTATCCGTATGTCTATGTGGATGGGATCTACCTGCGCCGAAATTGGGGCGGAGAGTTTGAAAATGTGGCCATTCTGGTGGCGATTGCAGTGAATGAGGACGGATACCGTGAGGTTCTTGGTGCCGCCGAGGGGATGAAAGAGGACAAGTCCAGCTGGGTCAGCTTCTTCCAGTGGCTGCGCGGCCGCGGCCTGGACGGGGTTAAACTGGTGGTTGGAGACAAATGCCTTGGTATGCTGGAAGCTGTGGGAGAAGTATTCCCAGAGGCCAAGTACCAGCGGTGTACTGTGCACTTCTACCGCAATGTGTTCTCCGTAACGCCTCGCTCCAAGGTGAAGCTGGTGGCAAAGATGCTCAAAGCAATCCATGCTCAGGAGAGCAAGAAAGCTGCCCGGGAGAAAGCCAAAGCCGTGGTGGAGCAACTGCGCTCTATGAAGTTGAAAGAGGCCGCCAAGAAGGTGGAGGATGGCATTGAGGAAACGCTGACTTACTGCGATTTTCCCAGCGAACACTGGACTCGCATCCGTACCAATAACGTCATTGAACGGCTCAACCGGGAGATCCGCCGCCGCACTCGTGTAGTGGGCAGTTTCCCAGACGGCAACTCCGCCCTCATGCTGGTCTGCGCCATGTGGCCGGCACCCAGTGGGGCAACAAGAAGTACATGAACATGAAGCACCTGGAGGCTGCCCTTGAGGACGCCTCCATTGCTGGCTGACTTCTCTCATGCCAGGGCCTGCAAACCATTTTGCGAAAAATCCTTGACACTACCTCTTCTCTTGATACTATTTGATAGGAATCAATATTTTTACTTCGCTATTTAGATCATCCATTGACAGCACGTCATGCTCATATATTTCAAAATCCTCCCTATCATCCAGTTCCTCTTTCGTAGATTGCAACCATGTTCCATAGATGTACTGATATGTTTTCAGCAAATTTGTCAAAGCACCTCTATGTGTGAAAACAGCGTATCTTCCTGCATTCAGTGTTTTGAAAGCCATCGTCTGGGGCAGTAATTCAAAAGAATCCACCGGACAGCCGATCAATACCGAAAAAGAGACATCTCCATTTTTCGTATAGGTCGTTTGCTGGGTTTCGCAAACGCTGATCCCCAAACCTGATGATGTTAAAAGTTCCTTGTGAAGTTTGATAAACTGATTCCACAATCCCGGAAGCTGATTATCGGAAAGGGTGGTCTTTCCCCGGAGACCCGCAATCTTCATCGCCTCCAGAGAGAGAATCTCAGGTGAATGTGAAATATTATTCGCAATATGAGCCACATCTTCAGGATACAGTTCTTTCTTTGCGGTTAATACTGAATCTATACCTGCTTTACGATAATCCACCGGACTCACTCCAAAGGCAGCCTTAAACGCCCTGCTAAATCCTTCAGGCGATTCAAAGCCGCTGTCAAAAGCAATATCAATAATCCGTTGGCCGGAATAAATCAATTTCTCCGATGCCCGGTACAACCTGCGCCGGTTGATGTAATGCCCGACAGATTCTCCCAACACAGAAGCAAACAATCTTGTCATGTGATAATAAGAGTAGCCAATTTCCATGGACACATCGGTTAAGCCAATATCTTCATTCAGATGATCCTCAATATATTTGATTGCTTTTTCCAATGGAGACAAATTTTTCATGCCATCGCCTCCTCTGCTTTACTTTTGCTCAAGTTCCCAAGAAATCAGAATTGCTCGTATCATCTTCGAGAAGTAAAATTCTACTCGTGTTTATTCTCCTTTCGCCGCCCATCGGCTGGTTTTTCCGCTCCTTTTGGAATTAGCCATATTGTCCCAACCTTTTCAGCTCCGAGAATCCGGCCAGCGGCGCAATAGTAGTTTACCCTACGAGGTGTTACGCCCCACTGCTCAGCGGTCTCTTTCAATGTCATATAGTCCATATTACACCTCCACAGGGTATATTATAGTTCTTAATCTCGAATAATACAAGTATGTAGACAATCTCAGCCCAAAATAATCGGTATAATCATACTGTTCTATCGGCATAACAAGGTTATTCCTTTGACGAAATCGGCAGGATAGAATATTATTGAGGTGAATGATTATGCCGATTGACGATTTGACTGCTTTGGGGCAAAAAATGCGGGAAGCCCGAAAGAAAAAAGACCTGACACAGCAGGAGCTTGCGGATCTGAGTCATGTATCTGTAAAGCAGATTGCAAACATCGAAAAAGGAAAGATGAATCCATCCTATTTGATTTTGAAGGCATTGGCAAAGGTACTGCCGCTCTCTCTGGACACTCTGATCAATCCAGATGTTTCTCCAGAAGATGAGGGAGCCAGTCAGATGAAGATGCTTTATTGCAGCTGTCCGTCAGAAATGCGTGAAACCCTCTTGCACCATACGCAGGAGACCGCGAAAGAACTAACAGAACTATCCGAGAAATTTGAAACGAATTGAGCCGGTGAGTGAAATTTGACTGTTTCCTCACTGGCTCCTTTCATTTCCGGGTAAAAAGGG
>Ga0137308_101996_pt1 | contig 16034 bp, 11 predicted proteins | sample Inofrocosms_June_FD_97181 | JGI IMG/M metagenome (GOLD analysis project Ga0137308, IMG submission 97181) | Mouse cecal microbial communities from Vienna, Austria - N-Acetylneuraminic and N-Acetylglucosamine D2O microcosms_June | ecosystem: Host-associated > Mammals > Digestive system > Large... | reverse complement strand
GAACTGCCTGCTTTCTATCGTGATATTGTGCGGGACGAACTGAATGTGAAAGAGGTTACTTTTACGGACGATGTTTCCTCCTATACAAGCTACAGCTTCAAACCGCAGCTTCGCACTCTCGGACCGAAGTACGGCAGGCAGCTTGGCGGTATCAGGACTTATCTTGCCAATGTGGACGGACTTTCCGCGATGGCGGCGGTTACTTCCTTTAAGGAGGGCGGTACGCTGGACTTTGAGGTGGACGGCGTAAAGATTTCTCTGGCGGAGGAAGACCTGCTGATTGAAATGTCCCGGAAGGAAGGCTTCGTAGCGCAGGCGGACAAAGACGTAACGGTAGTGCTCGATACAAACCTGACAACGGAACTGCTGGAAGAAGGCTTTTCTGCGGAGGTGATCAGCAAGATCCAGACCATGAGAAAAGATGCCGGTTTTGAGGTGATGGACCATATCAGCGTTTCCGTGACAGGAAATAACAAGATCGCGGATATCGTAAGGAAAAATGCTTCCGCGATCTCTGAGAAAGTGCTGGCTGATGAGATCCTTTACGCGGAGGCTCTCGCCGGGGCGAAGGCATGGAAAGTCAACGGCGAAGAAGTGGAGATCGGCGTTCAGAAACGATAAAAGAAAACCGCTTTTATACGGGAAATTGTGTGTTTTGTCTATTTTCTTTTTACGATAAAGCGACTATACTAAAATAGATGGAAAGAATAAAAAGAAGCATTGAGGAAGGGAGAGTGTCATGGTACTCAAATCACAGCAGAAAAAATTAAGCTTTGATAAAGAACTTTTTAAAAGAAGCGTTCTGTATAATGTAAAAACCTTATACAGAAAAACACTGGAGGAAGCAACACCCCAGCAGATTTTTCAGGCGGTGTCCTATGCGATCAAGGACGCGGTAGTGGATCACTGGATGGAGACCCAGAAACAGTATGAAAAACAGGACCCCAAAATGGTATACTATATGTCCATGGAGTTTCTGATGGGCCGTGCGCTGGGCAATAATATCATCAATCTGCAGGCGTATTATACGGTTGAGGAAGCGCTGAATGAACTGGGTGTGGATTTGAATGTCATAGAGGATCAGGAACCGGATGCGGCGCTCGGCAACGGCGGACTTGGACGTCTGGCGGCATGTTTTCTGGATTCCCTGTCTACACTGGGCTATGCGGCTTACGGCTGTGGTATCCGGTACCATTACGGCATGTTTAAACAGCAGATCAGGGACGGCTTCCAGATCGAAGTACCCGATAACTGGCTGGAATACGGAAATCCGTTTGAATTGAGAAGGCCGGAATATGCGAAGGAAGTAAAGTTCGGCGGCTATGTCAATGTATATGTGGATGAAAACGGCAGAAGCAACTTCCGTCAGGAAGGCTATCAGTCCGTGAAAGCGATCCCCTACGATATGCCGATCGTAGGTTACGGCAACGGCATCGTTAATACGCTGCGTATCTGGGATGCGGAGCCTGTTGAGTGTTTCCAGCTGGATTCCTTTGATAAGGGCGACTACCAGAAGGCTGTGGAACAGCAGAACCTTGCGCGCAATATCGTGGAAGTGCTCTATCCGAACGACAACCATTATGCCGGAAAAGAGCTTCGTTTGAAACAGCAGTATTTCTTTATCTCCGCGTCTGTACAGGAAGCGGTGGCAAAGTATATGAGGAAGCATGACGATATCAGGAAGTTCCATGAAAAAGCAACCTTCCAGCTCAATGATACCCATCCGACGGTGGCGGTGGCGGAACTGATGCGTGTGCTGATGGATGAGCATTTCCTGACATGGGATGAAGCATGGGAAGTGACCACAAAGACCTGTGCCTACACAAACCATACGATCATGTCGGAAGCCCTTGAAAAATGGCCGATCGAACTGTTCTCAAGACTTCTGCCCCGTATCTACCAGATCATCGAGGAGATCAACAGAAGATTTGTGATGCGGATCGAGCAGTTGTATCCGGGCAATCACGAGAAGGTGCGCAAGATGGCGATCCTCTATGACGGACAGGTCAAGATGGCGCATCTGGCGATCGCGGCAGGCTATTCCGTAAACGGTGTGGCAAGGCTGCATACGGAGATCCTGAAAAATCAGGAACTGAAAGACTTCTATGAGATGATGCCAGAGAAGTTCAACAACAAGACGAACGGCATCACGCAGAGAAGATTCCTGCTGCACGGCAATCCGCTTCTTGCAAAGTGGGTGACAAACCATGTGGGGGCAGACTGGATCACGGATCTGCCGAAGATTGCGGGACTGAAGGTATATGCGGATGACAAGAGGTCCCAGCAGGAGTTTATGAACATCAAGTACCAGAATAAAGTGCGTCTGGCGAACTATATTCTGGAGCATAACGGTGTTGAAGTAGATCCCCGTTCGATCTTTGACGTACAGGTAAAGAGACTGCATGAATACAAGAGACAGCTTCTGAATATTCTGCATGTGATGTATTTATATAATGAATTGAAGGATCATCCTGATATGGAGTTTTATCCGAGAACCTTCATCTTCGGCGCGAAGGCGGCGGCAGGCTATAAGAATGCAAAGCTGACGATCAAGCTGATCAATGCGGTAGGGGATGTGGTTAACAATGATCCTTCCATCAAAGGTAAGATCAAAGTGGTATTTATCGAGGATTACAGAGTTTCCAATGCGGAGATGATCTTTGCGGCGGCGGATGTTTCCGAGCAGATTTCCACGGCAAGTAAAGAGGCTTCCGGTACGGGTAACATGAAGTTCATGTTAAACGGCGCGCTGACGATCGGTACGATGGACGGCGCCAATGTGGAGATCGTGGAGGAAGTGGGCGAGGAGAATGCGTTTATCTTCGGCCTCAGTTCGGAGGAAGTGATCCGGTTTGAAAATTACGGCGGTTATGATCCGATGGAGATCTTCAATAATGACCAGGATGTCAGAAGAGTGCTGATGCAGCTGATTAACGGAACATATTCTCCCGGAGATACGGAACTGTTCCGCTCCCTGTATAATTCACTGCTGAATACGCAGTCTACCAACAGGGCGGATACTTACTTTATCCTGAAGGATTTCAAGTCCTATGCGGAAGCGCAGAAGAAAGTGGAGGCTGCTTATCGGGATGAACAGGGCTGGGCGAAGAAGGCTATCATGAATGTGGCATGTTCCGGCAAGTTTACGTCTGACAGGACGATCCAGCAGTATGTGGATGAGATCTGGCATCTTGATAAAGTGGTTTTGCCTGTTAAAAAGTAAGGTGTGACAAAGGAGTACGCCCGGATATTTTATATCCGGGCGGCGTTGTTACAGAGAACTTATTTTTGTAGGCGGAGGGATTATTGTTTACAGGAGGAATGTGATATGTACAGGCTTATAGAAGTTATAGCAGTGGGTTTATGTTTGTGCGGTCTTTTGTATTTCAGTAAAATGAGGAAATCGTATGGTACTTCTTCTTCCAGAGAAGAGATTATTAACTATTTTAAAGAGCAGAAAGCTTTTTCTGTAGAGACAGGCATTAAAATTAAGGATTTGCCGGAACATATTGCGAAAGATGAAAACCTTATAATGATGGCAGGCGATAGGACATTGAAATTTAAAAAGGGAAAATATTATTTGAATGCTGATCGTTAAAAGTACATTTGCGGGATAAAGCAGAGAATGGTTTTATGTTGGAAAATTTTGTAGAAAGGGAGTAAATATGGTTGAATTGTATAGCGGCGGCGCATGGCTGGTGAATGGGAAGGAATTGATCCCGGACGGGCCTGGGGCGTGTGTGGAAGTAAAACAGAAGACGGGACTGGAAACAAAGAAAGAGAAAGCGGCAAAGGAGACCATTGCCTATGGAATATTAAAGGAGCATAATACTTCCGGCAATATGGAAAAGCTAAAAATCAGGTTTGACAAGCTGACCAGCCATGATATTACTTTTGTTGGAATTATACAGACCGCAAGAGCGTCAGGGATGGAAAAATTCCCCATGCCCTATGTATTGACGAACTGTCATAATTCGCTCTGCGCGGTGGGTGGTACGATCAATGAGGATGACCACATGTTCGGGCTGACCTGTGCGAAAAGGTACGGCGGCGTTTATGTGCCCCCGCATCAGGCGGTGATCCATCAGTACGCAAGGGAGATGCTTGCCGGAGTCGGAAAGATGATTCTGGGTTCGGATTCCCATACCCGTTACGGAGCGCTGGGCACGATGGCGATGGGAGAGGGCGGCCCGGAGCTTGTAAAGCAGCTTTTGAACCAGACTTATGATATCAACAGGCCGGAAGTGGTGGCAGTGTATCTGACGGGCGCGCCGGTAAAGGGCGTGGGACCGCAGGATGTGGCGCTGGCTGTTATCGGGACGGTGTTTAAAAACGGCTATGTAAAAAATAAAGTAATGGAATTTGTGGGGCCCGGCGTGGCTTCTCTGAGTGCGGATTTCAGGATAGGCATCGATGTGATGACGACAGAGACAACCTGTTTATCTTCGATCTGGGAGACCGATGAGCAGGTTCGGGAATGGTATGACATTCATGGCAGAAGTGAGGAATACGCGGAGTTAAAGCCGGGGAAGGCTGCTTACTATGACGGGGCGATCGCCGTGGATCTGAGCAGTATCAGACCGATGATCGCGATGCCCTTCCATCCAAGCAATACCTATACGATAGAAGAACTGAACGCCAATCTGGCGGATATCCTGGCGGATGTGGAGAAAAATGCGGCGGTGAGCCTGGACGGAGCCGTTGACTTTACCTTAAAGAATAAGGTGAGAGACGGTAAGCTAATGGTGGATCAGGGTATTATCGCAGGCTGTGCGGGCGGCGGTTTTGAGAATATCTGTGCGGCGGCTGATATCTTAAAGGGCAGCTATATCGGAGCGGAGGGCTTTACGCTCAGCGTATATCCGGCATCCATGCCCGTTTATATGGAACTGATCAGAAACGGGAAGGCAGCGGATATTTTGGAGACCGGCGCTGTGATGAAAACGGCATTCTGCGGGCCCTGCTTCGGCGCGGGCGATACGCCGGCAAACAATGCGTTCAGTATCCGTCACTCCACGAGAAACTTCCCGAACAGGGAGGGCTCCAAGCTGCAGAGCGGCCAGATCGCGTCGGTGGCGCTGATGGATGCCCGTTCCATCGCGGCTACGGCGGCGAATAAAGGCGTTCTGACGGCGGCGACGGACTTTGACGGAGAGATCGGAAAATATAAATATCATTTTGACAGCAATATTTATGCCAACAGAGTATTTGATTCCAAAGGCGTGGCGGACGAATCCGTGGAGATCCAGTTTGGACCGAATATCAAGGACTGGCCGAAGATGGGTGCGCTGCCGGAGAATCTGGTGCTGCGTGTGGTGGCGGAGATTCATGATCCGGTGACGACGACGGACGAACTGATCCCTTCCGGGGAGACTTCCTCCTACCGTTCTAATCCGCTGGGACTTGCAGAGTTTACATTGTCCAGAAAAGATCCGGAATATGTGGGACGGGCAAAGGATATTCAGAAGGCGGAAACCGCAAGAATGGCGGGGGAACATCCCTGTCAGGCACATCCGGATGTGAAGCCGGTAATGAATGTGGTGAAAGGGACGTTTGCGGATGCAAGCCATGAAAATACAGGCTTTGGCTCCACGATCTTTGCCGTAAAGCCGGGAGACGGTTCCGCCCGCGAACAGGCGGCTTCCTGTCAGAAGGTATTGGGCGGCTGGGCAAATATCGCCAATGAATACGCCACAAAGAGATACCGCTCCAATCTGATCAACTGGGGCATGCTGCCGTTTTTGATCGGGGAGGGAGAACTTCCGTTTAAAAATCTGGATTATCTCTTTGTACCGGGTATCAGAAAAGCGGTGGAAGAGAAGGCGGACGTTATAAAAGCCTATAAGGTGGATACGGAGGCAGGAAACCTGCGGGAATTTGAACTGACGTTGGGTGAACTGACAGATGAGGAGCGCCGGATCATCTTAAGGGGATGCCTGATCAATTACAACAGGGTTTGATCCGATAATAAGACAGGTATTTCATGATATCTGTGAAACAGTTTAAACAGTGGAGGGCAGGTATGGACGGAATGAAACCTTTTACGATCATGATGAAAGACAGGGAAGTGATGAAGGTGGATTTTGACGCGCTGCAGTATGAAGTACTGCAGGAGAAATACCTGCCCTATCCCATGCGCGGGCGGCTGCAGGAAATCCCGGATGCCGGCAGTATAAAAACATCCTATGATATGACAAGATTCGTAGTGGCGGCAAGGAAAAACGAGGAGACTGTCGTAAGCTGGCTGGCTAACCGGGTGCTGCTTTTAAGCAGGGCAAACGCGAAGTGGATCTACAATCTGTTTCGCTTTGAGCAGGCGGGGACGGATGAACAGAAGGTTAAGATCGCTATGACCTGTCGGGCAGCGTCTGTGGAGGACCCTTATTGGCTGAAGTTTGAAGGGGATGAAGATATCACCTGGGATCAGGTCGATGTCAGGCAGAATCCGCTGAATGAGATCGTGGCGCAGGTGGCGCTGCACGGGAAATCCCTGACGCTGCAGGGTTCTATGATCACGCCGGAACTTACGACAAACGGCGCCTATGCCAAAGCCTGGAGGCGGCATGCGGATCAGCTTTTATGGCTCTATAAACTGGGAGCGGACGGCAATACGGAATCCAGAATAGAGGTGATGTGCTCCGATCTGTTAGATAAGATGAATGTGGAGCATGTCCACTATGAAGCCGGAGAGGATGAGGGGAAATATGTCTGTATGTGTCCCTGTATGACGACAGAGTCAAAGGCGATCCTGACCGGTATGGAATTTATCTCCTACTGTAATGTAAACGGGCTGAGCCCGGAGGAAGAGATATTCCGCATTGATTCGGAGAGCATTTATAAGATGTGGATCGTAGATTTTCTGATCAGTAACCGTGACAGACACGGGCAGAACTGGGGATTTTTCTATGATACGGAGAGTATGGATATTCTGGGATGCCATCCGCTGTTTGATCATAATAATGCGTTCGATGTTGATTTTATGAAAGATATGGATGCACCGTATCAGTTCGGGGAGATGACGATCCGTCAGGCGGCACTTAAGGCGATGGGGAAAGTTGATTTCCATTTTACAGCCCCGATTACGCGGGAGGATTTTATCACGGAGCGGCAGTATGCGAGTTTTAAAAAGAGGGCGGGGTGTCTTGGGCTGAAGGTTGAATAGCAGGATGCCGGCTGGAAGGATCATGGAGTTTGATTGCGGATATTTCCCGAAAAGTTGAGCGGAACAGAATTTTCTCAAATGCTGATCATAAATATTTCCCCAAAAACTTCCGATATATTTATTACAGGATGAGTAAAAGGCCACGGAAGGTACACAACACATAATGTGCACCTTTTGTGGTCTTTTTTGGGCCCGAATCCTATAGAGGAACTTGCATGGTATTTATGAAGGAAGGGGATGGAGTATCGGATGAAGATTGAGAACAGCAGTTATTTTATGGCATCGCAGGTAAAAAAGAAGGAAACGGTTAAGATCAAACAGAGTATGACGCGTACTACAGGCAATTTCCGTGCCTTGACATTGAGAGGCAAGAGTGCAGGGCAGGAAGAGGATGTTTCAGGCAAGATGCGGCAGAGAAGCGTATTATTTCTGCTGGATATGCTTTTCGGGGAGCACGCGAGAAGGCTGCCGTCCTTTGGGGAGAGCGGCTTGTCTTCCTCATGGGGATTTGAAAATCTGCACTATGAAACGGAAACTTATTATATGCAGGAGCAGAGTGCCTCTTTCCAGACGCAGGGACAGGTGGTGACGGCGGATGGCAGAACTATTGACTTTAATCTGAATGTACATATGAGCAGCCGGTTCGAGGCATATTATAAAGAAAGCTTTGATATACAGAAAGCCGTAAACCTGTGTGATCCGCTTGTGATTAATCTGGATTCTTCGCCGGCAACTGTCTCGGATCAGACGTTTTATTTTGATTTAGATGGCGACGGCGTGGAGGAGGATATCCACAAACTGAACAGCGGCAGCGGCTATCTGGCTCTGGATAAAAATAACGACGGCAAGATAAATGACGGAAACGAGTTATTCGGGACAACTTCCGGCGACGGTTTTGTGGATCTTGCGAAGTACGACGAAGACGGCAACGGTTGGATCGATGAAAACGACGCGATCTGGAATCACTTAAAAATATGGGTGCAGACGGAACAGGGGCCGCAGCTTTACAGCCTTGCGGATAAAGGCGTGGGTGCGATCTGTCTGAACAGGATGCCGACTTATTATACACAATACGATAAAGACGGTGAGGTAAGCGCCGTTGTCCGGAGTACAGGAATGTTTCTCTATGAAAACGGCGCAGCGGGCAGTATGCAGCATCTTGATCTGGCAACCTGACATGCAGATCATATAGATTGATTAAAGAAGCAAAATAATTTTTCCTCCAAAACTGCATAAAACAGGCAGCTATGGAAAAACTAAGGGCATAGTATCAAATTTAGTATATATGTGGTTTGGAGGAAAATAGAATGAAGAAGCGTAGCGGTAAAAGCGGGCAGAGAAAAGAAAGAGCAATCATGATTGCCTCCTCGGTGCTGGTACTGTCAGCCCTGACGGTGACCGGGGTTTATGTACGGAACGGAAAAGAGAAGGAGGAGGACGGAGGCTATACAATCGACTTCAGTTCTCTGGAAGACGGAAAATCGTCAGGGATCGTCGCGGAAGATATTCCGGTAACGGACAGCGATCTGGATTATGATCCGGCATCTACAGAGGTGGATTCCTCTACGGTGAAAAATAATTACGGAAAATCAACAGAAAGTTCCCAGAGTGCAGATCCCTTTGATGAAAAAGCGGAAGCGATCCGTCTGAAGGAGGCATCTTCCGACCTGATCATCGGAGAGGGAGAGACAAAGGACGGTATGGCAGAGGATGAGGTGACAGAGGCAATGGTGGAACTTCCGGCGGAGGATGAAATTCTGGAGGCGGATTCCGAGGCGGTGGCGGCACAGATACAGCCGGAACTTACCTTCAGTGAGGCGGATTCTCTGGTCATGCCTTTTGCCGGAAATATTCTGATCAACTATAGTGCGGATAAATCAGTATATTTTCCCACGCTGCAGCAGTATAAATGCAATCCGGCCCTTGTGCTTGCGGCAACCTCAGGAGAATCCGTGAAGGCGGCGGCAGCCGGTATGGTGAGCAGGATCTATAACGATCCGATGACAGGACAGACGGTCGTGATGAATCTGGGCAATGGATATGAACTGACTTACGGCCAACTGCAGGAGGTGACGGTTTCGGAGGGGACTTATGTGGCAGAGGGGGAGATATTTGCCGAGATAGCGGAACCTACACGGTATTATGCGGTGGAGGGAAGCAACCTGTATCTGAAGCTGACAAAGGACGGAGTGCCGGTTAATCCGGTGTCATAGAAATAGAAAGAACAAAATAGAACCTGTTGACATGCAGGGCTTAAAGGAAGAGGTTGCTTGGGCAGCCTCTTTGCTGTTGTGAAAAATATACAAAAATACGAAGATGAGTTAGTGGAAAAGTACATATTGTGTTTTGAGAAAAAAAGAGTATAATTAAAATATAAAATCGGTTTTATAAAATGTCAGGAAGTAAATGGAGAGAATATGGCAGGACGAGAGAAAAAGAAATCTGCTGTTGTATCGATATACGATGTTGCAAAATTGGCGGGTGTTGCTCCCGGAACTGCCTCCCACGCACTTAACTGTGTCGGTTATGTAAAAGAAGAGACAAGGGAAAAGGTGTTACGGGCGGCAAAAGAACTGAACTATGTGCCGAACAGAGCCGGGCGTATCCTGAAGACAACAAAGACCGGACTGATCATGTTGGCAATTCCGGATACTTCAAATGAAATATACTTTGATATGATAAAAATGGTTTTGCGGACAGTGAAGAAGAAGGATTATTCCATGCTTCTTTATTATACGGGGGGTGAATATAACGAGGAGATGAAGGCGCTGCGCATGCTCCGGGAAAAGGTGGTAGATGGTCTGTTTCTTATTAATTTTTCCTATGAGCAGGCTTTGCTCGAAGAAATTCAAAGAGCACCAGGGCCGGTAGTTCTGTGTGGAATGTGTAATCATTTGTGGGCAAATAAAGGATTGCATTTTGATACGATCTCTATTGATGTGTATAAGGGAATATATACAGCAGTGAAACATTTGGTTCAAATGGGACATAGAAAGATCGGGTATTTGGCAGGACGGCAGGGAGTAGAAGTCTATCGTCAGAGGTTTGAAGCTTATAAGGTGGCTCTGAAAGACAGCAATATTGATTTTCGCGAAGAATATGTCATGTGGAACGATTATTCTGAGGAGGGCGGTTATAATTCGGGAAGAAGTCTGTATCAGTTGAACGATCGTCCGACTGCAATATGTGCTTCCAATGATCAGCAGGCGATTGGATGTTGGAAAGCTGTCCGGGATTTAAATGGCGAAATCGCGCTGACGGGTTTGGATAATTTGAATATTTCAAAGATTATCGGGATTACATCATTTGATATGAAGGAAGGGAAGATCGGGGAAGCAGCGGCAGAAATATTGCTGGAACGGCTTCACAATGAAAATATTCCGTATAAGGATATGTGTTTTATGCCAGAAATTATCATACGGGACAGCAGTATTGGAAAAATGAGGGATACATAATCCCTCTATTTATAAGATATTTATAAAACCGATTTTATAAAATGAATATTGTAAATAAAAATAATGATAATAAAATAGCATTATTTTTTGAAAATTTAATATAAAACCGATTTTATATAAGGAGGAAAAGATGCAGAAAAAAATCAGGGAAACATTTAAGAAGGGGGAAGGTATTTTTCGGATGGTTCCGAATTTTGTTCCGGTAAAATTCGGCGCGCCGGGGCGTCGGCTGAAAATTCATCCGGATGATTATTTCGCGTACGGGGCAGACGCAGGTACAGTCATGGAACGGTGGTTTTGTACTGTCAGCGGGACAAGAGTAAAAAATCTGAATCGTCCTGATCAGGGACTGAGTTATGTACTTGGCGCGGATGGAGGGAAATTTCTGTTCAAAGATGCGGTAGCAGAATTGAAGGGAGAGTTGATCGGAAAGGAGCTACAGGAAAAGTACGGAACGTTTCCGGTATTTGCCAAATTTTTTGACTATGAAACACCCTTATATTTCCATTTCCATCCAGCAACAGAGGTGGCAAAAAACGTGGGATGTGAAGCAAAACCCGAATGCTATTATTTTCCGCCTCAGCTGAACAATTATGCTGGCAGGCGTCCTTCGACTTATATCGGATTTAATCCGGAGGTTACCAAAGAGGATGTGAGAGAGTGTATAGAACATTTCGAAGACTATGATACCCATATAACAAGGCTTTCCAAGGCTTATGATCTGGAAATTGGTACAGGATGGTATATTCCGGCAGGTGTTGTGCATGCACCGGGGTCTCTTCTGACATATGAGCCACAATGGGGAACGGATCTGAACTGTGTTCTGGAAAATGTGGTATGTGGAGAAGTGTTTGATGAGCATTATATGACAGATATCTGTCCGAAAGATGTGGAGAACAAGACGGATTATATAATGGACGCCATTGATTGGGAAACAAACTTTGATCTTGAGTTTAAAAAGCATTATTTCAGGCCGCCTGTAGAACTTCCCAAAGTGCAGAAAGGGATGACGGAGAAATGGGTATGCTATGGTAATGATTATATTACGTCAAAAGAGGTTACGATCAGACCGGGAACAGAGGTAGTGCTGAAAGATAAAGCGGCATATGGGTGTGTGATTGTGCAAGGATTTGGAAAATTCGGCGTATATGATGCGGAAGCTGTAAACCTGATGCGTGTAGGAGATCAGACGGCAGATGAATATTTTGTCAGTAAAGAACGGGCAGCGGAAGGGGTAAAGATCATAAATAGCAGCACTACGGAACCTATGGTGATTCTACAGCATTTTGGACCGGATAATGCGGTGTATGTAGATTGACGGGAAAATCAGGAGAAAAGGAATAAACAATAAAACAGATTGTTTTGAGATGCTTTTCCGTTCCTTCAATCCCAGATATTCTAAAATTCCACGTTTCAGCACTATTTGTGTTCATATTCCAAACCGGTTTCGCAATTACCTATTGATTTTTAATATACAGGGAGGTGATAGATTAAAAAACAGAAAAGAACGTTAAAACAGGAAAGAAGCAACGAAAAATGAAAAAACAAACACCAAAACGATAGGAGGAAAAAATGAAAAAGAAAATTTTAGCAGTAGTTATGAGTTTGACACTGGTTATGGGTATAACCGCATGTGGAAGTACCAATCAGGAAGCGGCAAATGAGCCAACTCCGACAGAAGAAGCGGCCGACGGAGAAGCACCGCAGGAGGAGACGGTAGAGGAACAGGAGCCTGCAGCAGAAGTGGAAGAGGCAGAAGTGGAAGAATTTAATCCTGATACAGAGACAGATACGATCACATATGCGGAACTGGAAGAGAAATTCGGACCGGTGCCGGAAGTAACAGGTGAAGTTACGATTGGCGGTATCTTGAAAAATAATGCAAATGAAGCGTGGCTGACAATGGCAGACGGTATGGAAAAAGCGGCAGAAGATTTTGGTATCTCCGTTGATATCCAGGCAACACGTACAGAGACTGATACAGCAGGGCAGCTCTCTATAGCAGAAACAATGCTTGCCAATGAGTATGACAGCCTTGTGTTATCTCCCCTTACAAATGACAATCTGAATGGTGCAGTACAGACGGCTGTCGGAAACGGGACACCAGTTGTAAATATGAACTGTGAATATATTGCACAGTGCAATACATTTGTAGGTGGCATCCAGATTGAAATCGGCAGAAAATCGGCAGATTATATAGCTGAAAAGATTGGTGGAAAAGGCAAAGTCGCCATTTTGGAAGGTGTATCCGGAACATTTACATCTATCCAGCGTGTAAATGGATTCCTGGAAGGTATGGAAAAATATCCTGATATTGAGATCGTTGCAAGTCAGACGGCGGATTATGAAGTGGAAAAAGGTATGGATGTTGCATCCAATATCCTGACACAGACACCGGATCTTGATGCATTTTACTGTTGTAATGACAACATGGCTCTTGGAGCAGTGGAAGCACTCAGAGGTGTAAATAGAGTAGGTGAAGTGGTAGTAGTTGGTGTGGATGGAACAGGCGATGCTTACGCATCCATTAAAAAGGGTGAGATGACGGCGACTGTAGATCAGTTCTTGTTTGATAACGGCTATGCGGCAGTGGAGGTTGCGCTTCGTATTATGGGCGGACAGGAACTTCCGAAAGTAGTAAGCACACCGATTGAAGTACTGGATGCAGATAATATGGCCGAATATGGTAAATAAAAAAGTTTGCTGCAAAAAGTAGACAGGGTAAATTAATGACAGAGACAGGGCTGACGTATTGCTGATCATTTTGTTTGACGTCAGTCCTGTTTTTAAAAAAACAGATAGGATGCGAATTTGAGGTGATAAGCGGGTATGGAAAAGGAAACAGTTCTCCAGATGAAAGGAATCTCAAAGTCTTTTGGAACGAATAAGGTGCTCAATGATGTACAGTTTGAACTGAGAAAAGGTGAGATACATGCGCTTTTGGGAGAGAATGGGGCTGGCAAATCCACACTTTTAAATATAATAACAGGTACTTTCAGAGCAGATAGCGGTGAGATCATAATTGAGGGCAGGCCGACAGAAATTAAAAATTTGACAATGGCAAGAGATCTGGGGATTGTCAGGGTGCATCAGGAACTGCAGCTTGTTCAGGGGATGACGGTAGGACAGAATATTTTTCTGGGAAGAGAGCCAAGAACGGGAACCGGCCTGATAAATTATGAGGAGATATTTAAAAGAGCGGATGAAATATTAAGGAAGCTGGATGCAGATTTTTCGAGCAAAGACATTGTATCTGACTTAAGCATTGCGCAACAGCAGATGATAGAAATATCCAAAGCGTTGCTTCAAGATTTTATTGTGCTGGCATTGGATGAACCTACGTCCAGTCTGACAAATAATGAGATTGAAAAACTGATGCAGACAATGGACAACTTACGAAAAGAAGGTAAGTCCATTATCTATATTTCTCATCGTATGGAAGAAATCTTCCGCATTACGGACAGGGCGACGATCTTCAGGGATGGCCGGTATATAGGAACAGTAGAGACGGCAAAAACGGATAAAGCAGAGCTGATTAAAATGATGGTTGGGAGAAACATTGCGGATCAGAGGTTTAATGAGGTATGCAATGTGCGGGAGAAAGTGGCACTGGAGGTGAAAAATCTGTCCGGAAAGGGATTTCAGGATATATCGTTCCAGCTTCACAAGGGCGAAGTGCTTGGATTTGCCGGTCTTGTGGGAGCAGGAAGAACGGAAGTCATGCGGGCTGTTTTCGGAATTGACAGACATTCATATGGACAGATTTTTGTAAATGGGCATGAAGTATCTGTCAAAAAGCCTTTGGATGCTCAGAGAGAAGGTATTATGCTCATACCTGAGGATAGAAAATATCAGGGAATGGTAGGCATACTTTCCAACAGAGCCAATATTGTACTGTCAAATCTGAAAAAATATGTAAAATATGGCATATTGGATCATGCATATATCAAAAAAGACGCAAGAGAATATATGGACCGTCTCCAGGTATCTCCAAGGGATGATGAGTATGAAACAGGACGTCTTTCCGGAGGAAATCAGCAAAAAGTTGTCATTGCCCGAACGATGAATGCCAATCCGGATATCCTGATATTGGATGAACCGACAAGGGGCATTGATATCAATGTGAAATTTGAAATATATAAACTGATCAGACAATTTGCGGATGAAGGAAGAGCAGTCATCATGATATCATCGGAACTTCCGGAAGTTATCTCCCTGAGCGACAGAGTTATTGTCATGTATGAGGGCAGGATCACAGGGGAATTAAACAGCAGTGAATTGACGGAAGAGAGAATTATGATGTATGCCATGGGAGGTGAAAACAATGAAAAAAATGAACACAATATTTAAAGGGGCTTCCTGGAAGAGGAAAGCCGGAATCATTGCAAGCCTGGTGCTGCTTTGCCTGTTTTTTACGGTTATGTCCGATAAGTTTCTGACGAGAGGCAATATAACCAATATTTTATTGCAATCCTGTATTAACGGAACGATTGCTATCGGGATGACGTTAGTCATTATAACTGGCGGGATTCAGCTTTCAGTGGGATCGATCGTGGCGCTTTCCAGTATGGTGGCGGCAAAAATGATGGCAGCAGGCGTTACTTTTTATGCAGCTATTTTTGTAGCGGTGTTAATCGGGCTCATCTGTGGGGCGATGGACGGACTTCTAATATCCATATTGAAGCTTCAGCCTTTTCTTGTAACGATGGGAACAATGAGTGTATACAGGGGAATCACATTGATCATATCTGACGGTTTGCCCGTAAGAGGGTTGGATTCTGCTTTTCTGAACGGAATGAATGCGTTAAACGGCAGTGTTCCGGTACCGGTCATTATGCTTGTCGTGTTGCTCGTCATTTTTATGTTTGTCTTAAAATATACAAGATATGGACAATATTTGTTTGCGGTAGGGGGAAATGAGGAAGCGGCAAGATTTTCCTGCGTTAATACAATATCTGTAAAAACAAGAACCTATGCCATATCAGGATTTTGTTGTGCTATGGCCGCGATTATTTATATGGGACGTCTGGCGGCGGCGGATCCACAGGCGGGCGATGGCTATGAAATGAATGCTATTGCGGCTGCTGCAATAGGAGGAGCAAGCCTTGCAGGTGGAAAAGGAAGCTTGCTCGGAACAATGATCGGTGCATGCATTCTTGGAACATTATCTAATGGCCTGACGCTTTTGAACGTGCCGTCTTTCTACCAGACATTGTTTGTGGGGCTGATCATACTGGTGGCAACGGTAATCGACAGATTTGCGAACAGATCATAAATTGGGCGGACTGGTCCGAGACGCGGAAGTGATAGAGAGAAAAGCAGAAAATATTGAATAAAGTGAAGAAAGCTGAATGGATATTGTGGAAAAGCAGGAAGAAATACTGTACTTTGAAATATTTTTCAGATAGGACGCTATG
>Ga0137308_101995_pt1 | contig 16054 bp, 19 predicted proteins | sample Inofrocosms_June_FD_97181 | JGI IMG/M metagenome (GOLD analysis project Ga0137308, IMG submission 97181) | Mouse cecal microbial communities from Vienna, Austria - N-Acetylneuraminic and N-Acetylglucosamine D2O microcosms_June | ecosystem: Host-associated > Mammals > Digestive system > Large... | reverse complement strand
GCAATGGCAGTAGTGATATAAAATTTTTTTCTGTCCATTCGTTTTACCTCTGATTTTCTGTTTTTATCAGATTAGCACAGGAAGAAAAAGAAGTCAATGATTTCCCTGTTATACAGATATAAAACAAGATAAAAAATGGAAAATACTTCCAAAACGCGTAGAGAGATACTTCAAATAAATGTGAGTATCTACAGGAATAAACGTAAAATAAAAAGGTAAAGGAGTACAAGATGGAGAACAGGATTAGAGAACTGAGAGAGAAAAGAAGAATGAACCAGGAGACTTTGGCAGGTTTTGTCGGAGTATCACAACAGACGATCAGTAAGGTAGAGCGAAATACGGAGGCTTTGTGCATTGGGTTGTTGATTGAGATCTCGGATTTTTTCTCGGTTACTACCGACTATCTATTAGGTTTATCAGATGAAAAGAGAAATCTTCTGATGGAAAATAGGGTAAACCGTAAAATTGAAAATTATTATGACCTGATCGTTGAATTTGAAGAATTAAATGAAAATAATAAAAATACTGTCAATGTCATGATACGGGCGCTTAAAGCGGCTCAGACAGATGGCGTACTATAGGAAATGTCGCCTTTTGCCAGGTTATCAGAAGAGCAAAGGGAACAAATCCGGGAAATCTATGAAAAAAATTATATAAAACTTTATCAAAAGGCATATGGAATTTTAAATCATTCGGAGGATGCAGAGGATGTGTTGCACGATTCTATAATAAAATTGATGGAGCACTATGAAAAATATCAGCATCTCGACAATGAGAAGATGACAGCACTGTGCAAGACGATTGTAAAAAATCGTTCGATTGATATATTAAGACAAAGATGCCGATTTGTGGACAGAAAGGAGATAGAGACGCTGTGGGATAAGACAGAGCCAGATGTCTATTCCCATATAAAAAAGAAATATGAAGAAGAGTGGTTTCGAGAGGAACTAGAAATATTAAGTCAGCCACTACAAGAAGTAGTGGTCTTAAAATATTGTTATGAATATCGCAATCCTGAGATTGCCAAGATTCTAGGGGTTACGCTTCGGACAGTTGAGATGCGGCTTGAGCGTGCAAAGCAGAGAATCCGAAGGGAAACAGAGGATTAAAAAAGGGGCGCATAGTTAATGATGCGCTCCTCGTTTTTCACTGTTTTTTAGTAGACTCCCAATCCATGAGAGTAATCCGTTTTCTTTTTTCTGAATTCTCTGGTCTAGCATACGCACATCATATTCGTGAATTCTTAATTGCCGGGTGGTGTCCTCAATTTCTTTTTTTAAATCCATAAGGCAATATTCGGTTAATACTTCTAGATACTGTCGTTCGACACAAAGTGGATATTCACGGTTTTTTTGTCTGCGCTTTTTTAGGCGGGCGCATAGTTCTTCCATTTCACTGCGGGATAGATGTGCTTTATATTTGTCTTTTTTTAAAATCTCATATTCTAACCGGTTGATATAGCAGACTGGAACTTCACGAAAATGGTCTTTGACATTGGAATGGTCGTTTGCCCACAGAATAATGGGGTGGACGGCCAGCTTTTTCTTCATCTGCGGCTGTTTTTTATAGATTTCTTCTAAATGCTGATTGAGGGAATTGGTATGCCGCCGTATCTGCTCGATGAGATTTTCAGAGTGGGAACCGCTTTTTAGGATTCCTTTTTCTGTGATGGTGCCATTGTGTCTTTTGTTCTTTACTTCCACAGAGAAGATGCCTGTGGGTGCGATAATCACCAAGTCGTGCTCAATATCGAGCTTGTTGTGTTTGAGTCTTAGATTTTGCAGTGAGATAACTTTGTTTCCTAGAAGCTTGACTGCTTCTGCCGCTTTTTCTTCCCCGCGTTGCCCAAATTCGAGACCCCGGCTGGCATCTCTTATGGAGCGGGTCTGTCGGAGGAATTCTTCGGGAACTTGTTCCATATCAACCTGGTATTTTTTTAAAAGCTGCATCAGGCTGTTGTATTGTTTTTGGGCATGGGTATTGTCATACCGGGATTCCTCTAACAGATGAAGAGAGCGGATGTAATCTTTTCTTTTTTTGATTTCCCGGTTTATATGGGCGAGACTTGATTTCTCTGCCTCAATCTGCCGGATTAGGTCAGCTCTTTCTTCACTTAATTTGTCCATATATATCCTTTTCTAATTTATTCCCACAAGGGTCATTGACTTACAGTGTAATAAACTGTTGAGTTCTATCATAACATTATTTCTTGAAAATAAGAAGGGGGGAATGAAAATATTTTTTCGCGAGGGCTGGTAGGGACAAGAGAAACTTAGCGAAATCTTTACATAAAGGGGGATTTTTAATATAATAGGGGGAAATATAAGGAAGTAGGTGGTGAGATAGATATGGTTGCTCGGTTAAGAGGGCGTTTGACGCATACACAGTGGATTGCGGTGGGATTTTTGATAATTATTTTGTGTGGGACGTTTCTTTTGATGTTGCCGGTCTCTGACAGAAGGATGCAGGGGACCGATTTTTTGTCAGCGCTTTTTACCGCGACAAGTGCAACTTGTGTGACAGGGCTTGTGGTGGTGGATACGTATCAGCACTTTAGCCTGTTTGGGCAGATAGTGATTCTTCTGATGATTCAAGTGGGGGGACTTGGATTTGTGACCATTGGAGTGCGTGTGCTTTTGATGATGGGGAAGAAGATTGGTCTGGCAGACAGGGGACTTTTAAAAGACAGTGTGAATGCACTGGCACTTGGAGGGATTGTAAGGCTTACAAAACTGATTATAAAGGGTACGCTTCTGATAGAAGGGATAGGAGCACTTTTGCTTTCAATTCGCTTTATACCAGAGTTTGGATTTTGGGAAGGGATTTATTATAGTATTTTTCATGCAGTCTCTGCGTTTTGTAATGCGGGATTTGATTTGATGGGAAGATTTGAGGCGTATTCTTCGCTGGTACGTTATACCAATGACTGGCTGGTGAATTTGACAGTAATAAGCCTGATATTGATTGGCGGACTTGGATTTTTGGTGTGGAATGATTTGATAAAGAATCGCCTGGCATTTCGCAAATACAGTCTGCATACAAAGATGGTGCTGACAGCTTTGGTGGTACTTGTGGTGGTGCCTTCTCTACTGTTCTGGGGGCTGGAAAGAAGCGGGGTGCTAGGCACACTTTCGCCGTCAGGGCAATTCTGGGGAGCGTTGTTTGCAGCAGTGACACCTAGAACCGCAGGATTTAACACAACAGATGTGGCCGGGATGGGGGATGCCGGGAAGATTCTGACGCTGGTACTGATGCTGATTGGAGGGAATCCAGGCTCAACCGCAGGTGGTGTGAAGACAACAACGGTGATGGTGCTTCTGTGTTATATTGTGTCGATGATTCAGCACAGGGATGGGGTAAATGTCTATGGAAGAAGACTAGAAGATGGGATGATTGAGAAAGCAGCTGTGGTTTTTACACTGACATTGACGCTTGCAGTGACTGCTTCTTTTTGTATCTGTGCAGTAGACAGACTTCCAATGAGCGATGTACTGTTAGAGACTTTTTCGGCGGTCAATACAGTGGGGATGAGTACAGGGATTACAAGGCAGACAGGGGTGTTTTCAAGAATGGTGTTGATTCTTTTGATGTACTGTGGAAGGATTGGAAGCCTGTCTTTTGCACTTGCTTTTACGGATAAGCGGCGAAAATCCAGTGTAAGACAGCCAATGGAACGGATTAATATAGGTTGATGGGAGAGAAAAGTATGAAATCATTTTTAATTATTGGAATGGGAAGATTTGGACATTATCTGTGTAAGGAGCTGGCAAATCTGGGGAATGAGATTATGGCAGTGGATGAAGAAGAAGAGTGCCTGACGCATTGTCTTCCGCTTGTGACAAGCGCAAAGATTGGAGATTGTACACAGCCAGAAGTGCTAGAAGAACTTGGCATCAACAATTTTGATATCTGCTTTGTCTGTATTGGAACAAATTTTCAGAGTAGTCTAGAGATTACAAGCCTCTTAAAAGAGATGGGAGCAAGCTATGTAATCAGTCGGGCGAGCACCGATGTACAGGCAAAATTTTTGCTTCGCAATGGCGCAGATGAGGTGGTCTACCCTGAGCGGGACATTGCAGAAAAGGCAGCAAAAAAGGCGAGTGCCAATCATGTATTTGACTTTGTGGATTTGGGAGATTATGGAATCTATGAGGTGCTTCCACTAAAAGATTGGGTGGGAAAAAGCATCAAAGAATTAAATGTTCGGGTTAATTATAATATCAGTATTCTTGGCATCCGTGAAGAAGATGGAACAATGTCTATGCCAAAAGCAAACTATCAGTTTCGGGGAGATGAGCATATGTTGGTGATGGGCAGTGACTTAGACCTTGCAAAATTCTTAAAGAAACTTTCATGAAAAGGGGGCTTTTATAAGCCCCTTTTACGTTACCGAATCTAGCAATTCCGCCTGTCTAAGCAGGAACCGATAGCGCATCTGTACGGCCTTTAATTCGTAGATGGAAGAGTCGACAAGGTCTGGGTCAACCACATTCTCGAAATTAGAATAGGCGCAGTCCAGCGCGAATTTGGTCTTCTTGATATCTTCTAAAAGCTGCCGTCTGCGAGGGTCAGTTGCCCTGTTTTGTTCCGTAGTTTTCATCTGCATCTTCCTTCCTGTTCTAGAGCGGCTTATCTTGCGCTCTGGGGAAATTGGTTATTATCAGTATAGTCGCGTATTGGAAAATTTATACGGAAACGGGAATATTTTTCAGCAGATTTCATATAGTGAAGCAGGAAGGGGGAGGGGTTATGGAAAAACAAACAGGCATTTTGATTATTGTGGGAGCATGTCTATTGGTATTATTTATGGTGACTGTAAAACAAAAAACAGAACTTTTTTTGAATTTTTGTCTTCGGGCAGTGATGGGGGGAATTGCTATCTATGGCATTAATCTGGCTTTGGAAGGCTTTGGGATTCCCTGTGCGGTGGGGATTAATCTTTTGAGCCTTTTGACATCGGGAACCTTTGGTTTTAGCGGGGTTTCTCTGCTTTATGCGGTGGCTGCATTTGCGTTTTTGTAACTTATATCCAAAAATTGTGAACAAATTGTAAACAGCATTTACATTTAAAAGTGGATTGTCTATAATGAAAATCGTGATAAACGTTTATCTAAAAGGTGGCATTCGCCATTGGCTTATCGCAGTATCTAAGCCAAATCCCATTAAAAAAATTGCAGCATAAGATACCGGGATTTTGTGTTGCTGGAGGTTATATTGAAAAGCACAAAATTATGGATTGCGGATTCTGACGTTTCCTATATGGAAGCGTTTCGAGAGTACGTCAATCTTAAGAAAAGTCATTTGTTTCAGGTAAGAATGTGTACGGACAAAGAACAGCTTACGCGTATATTTTCTGAGGAGGAGATAGAGGTTGTGCTGCTTACAGCAGAATGGTATCTAGTCTGTAAGGACTTGATACACAGTGAATGTGTGATTCTTCTGTCTGAGGGAAGTCTGCCAAGAGAACTTAGTAAGCAAAGGGCCGTATACAAGTACCAGTCTGTAGAGAATATTCTTCGGGAGATTTTGTTCTACTACTCAGAGATTGAGACCGAAGAGGAACTTTTTACAGGGGTACACAGGGACAACCGTGTGATAGGGGTATACTCCCCGGCAGATGGAATCTATAAGAGCAGATTTGCGCTTGGCTTAGGACAGGTACTTTCAGAAAACAGGAATGTTTTATATCTAAACTTGGAAGAATGTTCGGGCCTTTTAGAGATATTAGGAGGCAGTCATTGGAACTTATCCGACTTGATTTATTTTCTTAGACAGAAAAATAAAACGCCGTTTCTCTATCGTCTAAACAGTATGGTTCAGAAGTTTGACAAGCTGGACTATGTCCCGCCTTGTGAGTCCTACAGGGATTTTCAGGAGATTACCGTAGAAGAGTGGCAAAAGCTTTTGTATCTGATTCGCACGCAGAGTTCTTATGATTTTGTGATTCTGGATTTTGGACATCAGACAGGACATGAGCCGGAGCTTCTGCGCCAATGCGATGGCATCTATATGCCAACACAAGAAGATATAATCTCACAGGGCAAAATCAACCAGTGGGAGCGATACATCCAGATTTTAGACGGAATGGACATTCTGGAGAGACTGCAAAAGCTGGAGCTTCCAGTCCCTGAGACAGGGACTGAGAGCGAAGAAGACCTTATGCTGCTGCCGCAGCAGGAGCTTGGTAGTTATATCCGGGGACTGCTTAGGGAGGAGTAGAAAAAGGCCATGGGACAAGCCAAGCGCTTTTTAGAACTAAAAGAACAGATTTTAGAGCGGGTGGATTTAAGCCGGGAAGTGCCGGATGAGGAGATGCAAGAGCTGATTGATGAGGTGGTACTTACCTATGGAAAAGAACAGCACCTCTCGCTTAATGAGCGGTGCAGACTGAAAAAAGAGCTGTTTTATGCGCTTCGCAAGATGGATGTTCTACAGGAACTTTTAGAGGAGCCAGATGTGACAGAGATTATGGTCAATGGCATGGATGGTATCTTCTTAGAAAAAGGTGGTAAGCTTTCACACTGGGAGAAGAATTTTTATTCGAGAGAGCGGATTCTCGATATTGTCCAACAGATGATAGGCGCCTGCAATCGGGTGGTCAACGAATCTATGCCAATCGTCGACGCAAGGCTTGAGAACGGGGACAGAGTGCATGTAGTACTTCCCCCGGTTGCAGTCAATGGGCCGATTATCACGATACGACGATTTCCAAAGGAACCCATTACGATGCAGAAGCTGTTGGAGCTTCACAGTCTCTCAGAAGAAGAGGCATATTTCTTAAAGAATGCCGTGAGAGCTGGATATTCCATCTTGATTGCCGGCGGAACAGGCTCTGGTAAGACGACTTTTTTAAATGCACTTTCGGAATATATTCCCCAGGGAGAGCGGGTAGTGGTGATTGAAGACACCGCAGAGCTTCAGATTCAGAACGTGGAGAATCTGGTGCGCCTAGAGACCCGTACTTCAGGGATGGAGGACGTAAAGGAGATTACAATCCGGGATTTGATACGGGCTTCCCTTCGGATGAGACCGTCTCGAATCATTGTGGGAGAGGTGAGGGGCGCCGAGACATTTGAACTTCTGACATGCTTAAATACCGGGCATGATGGAAGCTTTAGCACTTGCCATGCCAACAGTACCCGCGATACAATTAGCCGCTTGGAGACAATGGTTCTTATGGGGATGGAACTGCCCCTTCAGGCAATTCGCAGACAGATTGCCTCTGGAATTGACCTGATAGTTTATCTTGGAAGGCTTCGGGATAAGAGCCGAAGACTTCTAGAAATCACAGAAGTGACCGGTATGGAGGAGGAACAGGTGGTCTTAAATCCCCTGTACCTTTTCCGGGAGACCGGTGAAGTATCTGGCAGAATCTGCGGGGTACAGGAAAAGACAGGAGAGATGAAACAGATTGAGAAATTTCAGCGTGCCAAAATACTGGATTATTAGAAAGAACTGGTTTTTGGATTTGCTTCAGGGTTTTATGCTGGTCTTGACTTTTTCCTGGCTGTTTTATGATTCGCTGTATGCTTTCTTTCCTTTGCTTCCACTTCTATGGCTGTGGCATAAGGAGCGTGCATTGGCAAGAAAGCAGAAGGAGGAAGAACAGTTTAAGAAGATGTTTCGGGAATGGATTCTGTTGTTGGCTTCGTCTCTGTCAGCAGGATATTCAGTGGAAAATGCAATGAAGCAGTCTATGACCGAGTTAAGTCTTATGTTCCCCGAAGGCGGTGCGATGCTAGAAGAAGTAAAAAGTATGTTAGCAAAGGCAGAGAACAATCAAAGCCCGGAGATGCTTTTAGAGGAATTTGCAAGCCACTATCCGCTAGAAGAAGTAGAGAGTTTTGTAGAGGTATTTTGTACAGCAAGAGTCAGTGGAGGAAGTCTCAATGCGATTATACGCAGTACAGCGGCGCAGATGGCAGAGATTATGGACACCAGAAGAGAGATTGCAACACTTCTGGCGTCTAAGGTATATGAGCAGAGAATTATGACAGTCATGCCTTTGGCAGTCTTACTCTATCTTAGGATTGGCTCCCGTGAATTTTTGGAGGGACTCTATCACAATATTTTTGGTGTCTGTGTGTCAACTGTCTGTCTGATTATCTATCTTGGAGCCTATTGGATGGGAAAAAGGATGGTGCAGTTTGAAATATAAGAATAAGTTATCTTTGGTTGCAGTGATAGGAGGAGCTTTAAGCATAATTTTTTTTCTGATTAGCTTAAAAGACAGAACTTACGTTCGAGAACTTGCACGTCCCATCAGTGGTGATGGAGCAGTAAGACAGGAACTTCAAGTGGAGATAGAAGGTAAAAAGTATCCTTTTTCGGTAGTGCTTGAGGAACTTCCCTGGGAGGAAGATGCGATTCAGGGATTGCTTGAGGAAGCACTAGATGGCATAGAGGAGATATTTTTAAAAGATAATACAGACCTTTGGCATATCACAAGCAGAGTATCGATGCCTTCGGCCTATAAAGATACACCGATTGCCATACAGTGGTATCTGGATTCCTGGAAATATATTGAACCTGATGGGAATGTGAGAAATGAAGGGTTGACAGAGCCAGTAACTATCAAAGTACAAGCAATCTTATCTCTAGAAGGACAAAGCCTTATATGGGAGCATGAAGTGCTGGTGTGCCCTTTTGAGCATCCGAATCTGGAACAAAAACTTCGGATGCTTACTTATCAGATACAAAAAGCACAACAGGAGCGAACGGAAAATCTTGTCTTGCCAGAGCGTGTAGCGAAAGAAGAGATTACATGGTATCTGGCAAAAGACCAGCGCTTTTTATGGGTCTTGGCATTGACCGTTCTCTCTCTGGGGGTAATGATTGCCGGAAGACGTCAGGAAGAAGAAAAGGAACAGAAAAAACGTATCCGCAGTATGCAGCTAGACTATCCTGATATTGTCAGTCGTCTAAGTCTCTATATGGGTGCTGGAATCAGTACCAGAAAATCATGGGAACGGATGCTAGAGAAGAAAAAAGAAGAAGGTCATATTGCCTATGAGGAGATGCGTATTACCTTGCGGGAGATGCAAAGCGGCGTACCAGAAGCGTTGGCCTATGAACGATTTGGTATGAGATGTCAGATACCAGCTTATCGAAAGCTTGGCACACTATTAAGCCAGAACCTTAGAAAAGGAACCAAAAATCTGGCTGAGATATTAAAGGAGGAGTCAAGGGATGCTTTTGAAGACCGTAAGGCTTTGGCAAAGCGCATGGGAGAAGAATGTGAAAGTAAACTTTTATTCCCAATGCTTTTGATGCTTCTGACCGTCTTAATCTTAGTGATGTATCCAGCTGTCATCTCGTTTCAGATGTAAGGAGAAAAGATATGAAAGCATTTTTTAAAAATTTTTGGGAAGACCAAAGTGGAATGGGTGTAGTAGAAGTTATCTTAATTATTGTAGTGCTGATTGGTCTTGTGATTATTTTTAAGACACAGATTACAGAAGTAGTCAATGATATTTTTGAGAAGATTGTTTCCCAAAGCAGCAGTGTGTAAAAAAAGGTCTGGACAGATTACCGTCTATCTGGCACTTGTCTTTTTGGTATTTACAGGACTATATCTGGTCTGCTTACAATCTGTCAAAGATAAGCTTCAGAGGTTTCAGGCAGAACAGGCTGTGGAAGCAGGACTTTTTTCCCTCTTTTCAGAATATGAACCACATCTGTTTGCACAGTATAACCTGTTTTACCTGGATACTTCTTTTGGAAGCGGCACAGAGAAGACCGAAGAAATCTGTAGCCATCTGTGGCATTTTATAGACCAGAATATAACAGGAAACTCTGGAAATGGACTTTATGGATTAGAACTTTCGGGTGTCAATGCAGATACATTTGTGCGGGCAACCGATGGAAAAGGCGCCGTATTTTATCATCAGGCAATACAGGTGATGAAAGACAAGGTAGGATTTTCTCTGGCAGAGGATTGGGTTTTGCAGGATATGATGCAAGAGAATATAGAAGAACAAAGTGCAAGATTTGAGAAAGACTGTGCTGCCTATGAAGGAAAGGTGGTAGATTATGCAGACGAAGAAGCGGAACTCTCAGAAGAAGCAGAGGGTTTTGATGGCCTCTGGAAAGGCTTTACCCTCTCCCATGCGGTCTCTAAGACTGATGCGCTTTCAGAGAAAGCAATAAACTTGGAGAGGGTACCTTCTAAAAGGGAACTTTCTGTTGGGTTTGGAGTAGCAGATGGAAACGAAGATAATTTATTACAAAAACAGTGGTTTATCAGCTATCTGTGTGAGCATCTAACACAGGCACAAGAGCGATTAGAAGAACCAAGAGCAGATGGATATCTGGACTATCAGCTGGAATATGTGATTGCAGGAGAAGATTCTGATAAGAAAAATCTGGACCAGGTGCTGCAAAAGCTTCTGCTAGTAAGAGAAGGGATAAATTATCTGTATTTATTGACACACCCTGAGATGTATGAGACGGCTGAAAAGCTGGCTAAGGTCTTAGGAGGACTTACAGGAAGCACTGCGCTTTTAGAGAGTTTAAAGCATCTGATTTTACTTGGGTGGGCCTATGGAGAAAGTGTTGTAGAAGTCCGGCAGCTTCTAAATGGTGATGAACTTGCGGTAATAAAGACCAAAGAAGACTGGCAAGTGCCATTGTCTGGCCTGCTAAAACTGATGAAAAAGCTAGATACCTATGATGCTCAGAAGAAAAAGCAAGAAGGGATAACATATGAGATGTACCTTCGGATGTTTTTATCCTTTCAGTCAGCAGAGACCCTCTCGATGAGAGCGATAGACATTATAGAAGGGGAAATCAGAAGACTCGAAGGCTGCGAACAGATTCATATGGACCATTGCATTGAGCAGCTTACCACACAAGTATGGATGCAAGAACTTTATCTTGAGAGAATTTATCAATATGAGTAAGAAAAGAAAGGAGGCACAAAGGGATGTCCTTCTGCGGCCAAAAAAAGCATAAGATACAACTCCAGATACTCCGGTACAGACGTTCATCAAAAGAAGTAAGAGATGGCAGAAGGGCTTCCCTTTGTGTCTCTAGAAAAGGAAGTGTAACTATAGAAGCTGCACTGACACTACCACTTCTACTCTGTGTAATAACTGCTCTTTTCTATCTCTTTGCCTTTACTTCCATACAGGCACGAGAGAGCAGAAAGCTGATGGAACGGGCGCAGGCATTGGCGATTGTTACAAAGGATGTCAGCAATCCTTATGTTTCGCTCTATGATATGAGTATGGTAGAGCCACCTTTCTCTCATCTGTTTTTTAAAGGAAAGATGGTGATACGAAAGGCGGTTGTCAGAGCATGGGTTGGTTATACAAAGGAGAGTTTTTCCAACGGCGCAAAGGAAGAGATTGTCTATCTGACACCAGAAGGAGAAGTCTGTCATAAAAGTATGGATTGCTCCCATTTAAAGCTTAGTGTTCGTAGTATTGGGGATAAGGAGATAGATGAAGTAAGAAACCTCTCTGGCGGGAAATATACTGCTTGTGAATATTGTGTCAAAAAGGGCTGGTCAGGAGACAAAGTATATATTACAGATTATGGCAACAGTTATCATAGTGTGGCAGGCTGCAGAGGGCTGAAGCGTACCATTATGGCAGTACCTTATTCGGAGGCTGGCGGACGCAGGATGTGTTCTCGATGTGGAAAGTGAACTTTTGGTGGGTGTTGGTACATTTGCTTGTATTGTCTGTAGAGGATATAAAAGAACAGCAGTTGTCTATGTTGTTTATATTAGAGCTTGGTCTTGGCGGGCTTGTCTATGTGCTATATGGCGGACACAGGCCACAGTTAGGATTAGGGATATTTCTTTTGGCGCTTGGATATGGCACAAAGGAGAAGATTGGCTATGGGGATGGATATTTAATATTGGCACTTGGTATGTGGTTACCATATACTGCACTGATGAAGACATTTTTTCTGGGAATCTGTATGGCAAGCTTGTATGGCATCTGTGTACAAAAGAGAGAGCTGCCATTCGTTCCGTTTTTGACTTTGGCTTATATGATAGAGGAGTGGATATGAAGATAAAAGGAAGATATGTACTAGAAGCCACAATTCTAATTCCCATTATCTGTATTCTGTTGGTCTATCTGGTGTTTTTTACATTTTATGCACATGACTATGCAGTTGCTACACAAGTGGCATTAGAAGCGGGTATTAAAGGACTCTACCCGGATGGGAGCCTAGATAACCAGAAGAAAGAAAAGATAGAAAAGGACCTTAAGGCAAAGTTATCGGCCTGTTTTCTATGGATACAAGAAGAGGAAATCACTGTGGAATTAAATCCGGTCAGGCTAAAGATAGATATATCTGGCAGAGGGAATTTTTTGCCAGTTGACGGGATACAGCTTAGAAGGGAAGTCTATCGGATACAGCCCTGTAAGACAATCCGCAGATGTAGATGGATGGAGGAGAAAGATGGAAATACGATATAAGAGGGATTTAAACAGCAACTATATGATATTGACGACGCAGATACCAGAAAAAGAACACTATGAGATACGGATGATTACAGAGAACCGTATCTATGGATTGCTTCCCTGTGTCCATCAGGACCACGAGGGAAAAAGAGAGTATTATTATGAGATTACAGGGCGTCAGAGTATGGAACTTCTATATGAGCGCAGGAAGCTGACCTGTAAGCAGTTAAAAGCATTATTAAAAGAGCTTCTTAGAGCACTAGAATCTGCAAAGGAATATTTGCTAAATCCTGACCATCTTATCTTAAGTCCAGAGTCTGTCTATCTGCATACCAAGACCGAAAAACTACATCTATGTTATTATCCAAGCTATGGAAAAGAGATTCGAGAGTCCTTCTTAGACTTAGCAGAATATCTGCTTGGAAAGTTAGATAAAGAAGATGCAGAAGGGATTGCCTTTGGGTATGAGCTATACCAAAATGCACTAGAGCCTAATTTTAGCCTTTTGGAGATATTATATAAACATGCAGAACCTAAGATAACACCTCCTAAAAAAGAATCACAACCTATGCCAGCAATCTCTGTACAGCAGGAGACTTTGGAAAAGACTGGAAGCTGGATTGATTTCTTTAAGAAAAAATCCTCCAAAGAAAAATTACAGGATTATGTGGCAGAAGCAGAACAGATAGATAGAAGCTCGGCACTTTTCTTAAAGACACAAGAAGAGATTCATGAGACCGCCTGTCTGCAAAAAGAGAAAAGAGAAGGATTGTATCTGCGCAGTCTTCATACAGACTATCCTGATTTTCAGATAAAAGAGGAGACGTTTCTTATTGGCAAGAAAAAGGATAGTGTAGATGGATGCATCCCGGCTTCTACTATCAGTCGGATTCATGCAAGGCTGTCTTTTTATAATTCTGTCTACTATTTGGAAGATTTGAATTCTACAAATGGAACTTGGCTTAACCAGACACAGCTAAATCCTTATGAGCCATGCCCATTAAAGGATGGAGTACATATTGTATTTGCCAGTGTAGAATATGAGGTTCAGTTATAGATAGTGTAAGATTTTTTTCGGATAATTAAAAAGATTGATGATTTTCTTATAGCAGTGTATGATAGAAACGGATAGAAGAGTTCGAATATATGATTTAGAATACATGATAAACGAGTCGTATATTTATTGAAAGGACATGATGCATAATGAAATTTTACAAAAGACTGGTTCCTGTTATATGTTTGGTGCCGCTTATTGTTGGTGCAGTGGGCTATCTGTTATCTGGGGAGTGGGTGAGTGATGCTCTGTATGCCAGCTTTGGGCTTTATTTTACGAATCCTGTTTCGGACGCGTACAATGGCTGTATTGAGTTCGCGAGATGGACAGCACCGCTTGTAACAGCCACAGCAATCTTATGTGCCCTAAAAAGTGTGTGGGACAGAATTGCCTGGAGAATAGCAGGATTGGCTAGGGATAGTGTGGCAGTATATACAGATGAGGACATAAAAGTTCGATTTGACCAAGGCACCAGAGTAATATATCCAGGAGAACGTTTGGTTGCCTGTGTGAAATCGCATATTATTTTATTTTCCTGTGACCAGAAGAGTCTGGGTTTTTATGAGGAGCATAAGGCACAGTTGACAAGAAAGGCGGTCTATATTGGTCTTAGAGAACTGGAGATGGGGCTTATAAGGGAAGTGGAGGGTGTGACACTTTTTGACATCAACAGTTCTATCGCCAGAAATTTCTGGAAAAAGATACAGCTCTGGAAACAGGACAAAAAGGATATCAACATTGTTATCTATGGAGACAGTCTCTTAGCCCAGAATATGTTAAGTGTTGGACTGCAGCTAAATCTGTTCTCAAAAGAGCAGCATATAGTTTATCATATTATTTCAAAGGAGCAGCATTTTCGAATAAAACATTCAAATCTGCTGCTGATGAATGGGGATGAAATCCAGCATTATATGGGATTTAGAGAAGGTGAGACAGACAGGATGCCATGGGAAGTGCTAGAGAAAGCGGATTTTGTCATTGTGGCAGACCTGGTGTCCGCAGAGATATTCCAGACTATTGCTGTGAAGGCGGGAGGCAAAAAGCTGTACTATTATTCACCGGTGAGCGGTGACGCAGGGGATTATATAGCCTATGGGATGCCTGAAGCTTTTGGCGAGAATGAGGAGATTTTCACCAATGAGAACATCCGCAGGCAGAAGTTGGTACAGACGGCTATAGCATTGAATGAGCAGTATGCGGCGAAGTACCATACAGAAAGGGACTGGAACAGACTTTCCGGTTTTTTGAAAAGTTCCAATATATCATCAGCGGATTTTCAACAGGTGCTAAGAGAGCTTTCTTCCTCGATGCCAGAGGAGGAGCTGGCTGAATTGGAGCATATTAGGTGGTGCCGGTTCTATAGCTTGAATTACTGGAGACAAGGAAACCCAGAAGGCAAAGAGAGAAAAGATGAGCGCAGAAGAATCCACAGAGATATGGTGGCGTACAGTGCACTGAGCGAGGAAGAACGGGAGAAAGACAGAGAAGTAGTACAATGGGCTATGCGGCAGTAGACTTTAACGTTGCAGCATCACTTTGTAACGCCATAATGAAAAAAGTGCAGTACAAAGCCATATGAAAGCAGTTGCCCACCATATTTCCCATTGACCAATAAAAGAGATGCTTGTTAATGTAAAGGCAAATATAAGCCGAAAGATAATTTCTAAAATACCATTCGTAAAATAATAAAATCAGACTTACAGGGCTTTATCCAATAAAAGGATAAAGCTCTTTTTTGTCGGAAAGAACAATTATAACTGTTTTTTGCCTTTTGCTATTCCGCTTATGTTTGGAACAACTGGCTCTGTTTTAATGGCACTTACCTAATGGTATGATATAAATATCGTATAATCATACGAATTATTATTGAGAAATTAAGAATTACATAGTATAATAACATATAAATTTGATTCATTGGGTTTATATGTATCTGGAGGAACAATTATGGCAGTATCATATAAGAGATTGTGGATAATATTGGCAGAAAAAGAGATGAGTAGAGCAGAGCTTAGAAAAAAAGCTGAAATAGCTCCTAATACTATGACAAAACTTAGTAAAAATAAATATGTTGCCATGCCAATTCTGGATAAAATATGCAGAACATTAGGAACAGATTATGGGGACATTATGGAATATATTCCAGAGAAGGGAAAGAAGAGAGTATAACTTAGGAGAAAACTATGGCGAATTTATCACAGATAAGAAGAGAAAAAATGTTGAATTTCCTTGAAATGTTGAAAGAACAACATAGTGATGATGTATCACTGATTGCAATCAATCAAATAGAGAAGGCACTTACATCAAAAAAATATGGTCTTGTATGGGAAGAACACGAGGAAGAAGTGGATATAAAAATGCAGACTTATATTCCTGTGTTTAAAGAAGTAGAAAGTAAAGAAATTGTAGGTAATCCAGATAGCGAACAGTATAACTTCCTTTTAGAGGGAGATAATTTACATTCTCTTAAATTGCTTGAGAAGACACATAAGGGGAAGATAGATGTTATCTATATAGATCCGCCGTATAATACTGGGAGCAAGGATTTTATTTATAATGATAGTATTATAGATGAAAATGATGG
>Ga0137308_101993_pt1 | contig 16118 bp, 14 predicted proteins | sample Inofrocosms_June_FD_97181 | JGI IMG/M metagenome (GOLD analysis project Ga0137308, IMG submission 97181) | Mouse cecal microbial communities from Vienna, Austria - N-Acetylneuraminic and N-Acetylglucosamine D2O microcosms_June | ecosystem: Host-associated > Mammals > Digestive system > Large... | reverse complement strand
GACTGTGGAGAAAGGGCCGTTTATTGTCATTTCCGGACATGATCTCTTTGATTTGAAACAACTCTTGGAGCAGACCAAGGACAAGGGCATCAATATTTATACCCACGGTGAAATGCTCCCGGCTCACGGTTATCCCGAGCTGAAAAAGCACCCCCATCTCAAAGGAAATTTCGGCACTGCTTGGCAGAATCAGCAAAAGGAATTTGCTTCTATCCCCGCTCCGGTCCTTTTTACAACAAACTGTCTCATGCCGCCGAAAACAAGCTACGCGGACCGGGTGTTTACGACGGAAGCCGTCTCATATCCGGGGCTGGTTCACATTGGGCCGGAAAAGGACTTCTCGCCGGTAATCCAAAAAGCCTTGGAACTGGGCGGCTACCCCACGGCCATGCAGTTTACTGGTATCAATGGCGGAAGAACCGTCACAACCGGCTTTGGACGCCACGCGGTCTTGTCCAATGCGGACAAAGTGGTCGAAGCAGTCAAGCGCGGAGCGGTCAGACATTTCTTCCTGGTTGGCGGCTGCGATGGAGCAAAGCCAGGGCGCAGCTACTATACTGAGTTTGTAAAGCAGACACCTCCTGACAGTATCGTACTTACTCTTGCCTGTGGCAAGTACCGGTTCAATGACCTGGACCTTGGCACCGTTTCCGGACTTCCCCGCCTGATGGATATGGGACAATGCAATGACGCATACAGTGCCATCCAAGTGGCTGTGGCCCTGGCAGAGACTTTTTCATGTGGTGTAAATGATCTGCCGCTGTCAATGGTTCTTTCCTGGTATGAGCAGAAGGCTGTGTGCATCCTGCTGACGCTTTTACACCTGGGAATCCAAAATATCCGCTTGGGGCCTACACTTCCGGCGTTCCTGTCGTCCAATGTGTTACAGTATCTGGTAGAGCATTATCACATTGCGCCGATCACAACACCGAAGAGTGACCTGGAGGTAATGCTAAAATAATGCTGGTTATAACCGCCGCCTCTCTGTATGAGTGGCGGCGGTTGCCTTTGAAGGAATAAAAAAGTAAAAGGTAAAAACTCAATCTTACATTTCCCCTTGACAACATCTTTAGAAATACTCCTTCGATGACCAGCTCCTCATTTACGCCCAGCGCCCGGACGCCACCGCCTGTGCCAGTATGGAGCTGTGGAACAGGGCCATGCGGCGGTGGGTAAAGCCTTTCTCCAAGGGCATTGCCCTGATCCGCAAGGACAGCGGCAGGCCGCGCCTGGAATATGTCTTTGATGTGGAGGATGCCCGCCCGGTGAAGGGAGCGAGGACGCCCTACCTGTGGGAACTGCGGGAGGAACACCGCGCCGCCGTCACCCAGGCCCTGGACCGGCTGTACGGCCCCACGGAGGCGGGAGACTTCGGCTGGGCACTCATGGAGCAGGCCAAACGGGCTGTGGGCGAGACCTATCGGGACCATCTGGAGGACCTGCGCTATGATGCGGCGGACAGCCTGCTGGAGGAGTTGGACGACCTCAACCTGGAGGTCCGCTTTCGGAATGTCCTGACTGCCAGTGTCCAATATGCACTCCTGACCCGCTGCGGCCTGGACCCCGGCGGCTATCTGGAGGACGAGGACCTTCTGGGGATCACGGAGTTTTCCACCCCCGCCGCCCTCCACCACCTGGGTGACACCGCAAGCAAGGTATCTATGGACCTCTTGAATGAGATCGGCCGCGCCGTCAGAGCCTATGACCGGGAGCAGGCAAAAAATAGAGAGAAAACTATGGAAACTCCTCTTGCAAAACCGCCTGTGATCGACTATACTAAGGCCAATGGAGAATTTAGCACTGTAAATCGTGAAAGTGCAGAAAGGAGTATCAGTCATGAAGAAGGAACTGACTTACAAGCAGGCGGGGGACTACCTGATCCCGGACCTGGAGCTGAATGGAGCGGACGAGCTGGAGGAGTATCCCCTGGGCAAGTACGGCCTGCTGCGGGAGACCTTTCTGAAGGAGCGGCACCACGGGACCTACACCTCCATGCTGCTGACCGGGCGGCTGGAGAAGCACCTGCGGGAGATCGACCGGCAGGCGAGAGAGCAGGTGGACCAGATGGTGGCCAGCCTGAAAAAGCAGAACGGCGTGGACGAGGCGATGAAGGCCCGCGATCAGATGGGCTGGGTCCAGGCGGTCAACAGCTTCATCGCTCAGGCGGAGGAGACCGTGCTGGAGGAGATCGTCTACAAGTAAACACAGCAGGTGAGCAGACGGCGGGCGGGGAGCCCGCCGTTTTTGCGTCTGCGGAGGGTCCGCCCGCCACTGCGGTGCCGGACCTCTCGCGGTTCTCCCTGTTCCCCTCAGTGGAGGAGCAGATCGAGAATATTGTCCAGGCGAAGGAGGAAACACCCAGAACGCCCGTGCCCCAACGCACGACTGCTGAGGCCCCGCCGGATTCCCCTGACCAGCTTGCGGCAGCGGCCCGGACTTTAGCAGAAAAGAGGCCGGCAGTAGTTCAGGAGGACCAGAGCGGTCAATTCAGCCTGTTCTCCACGGTAACATCCGCACCGTTGGAACCAGAGCCGCCCGCTCCACCGCAGCCCGGACGGACCAAGGTGGAGCTGAATTACCGCAATTTTGCAAAGATGTTCCCGGAGATCGCCAGCGGCGAGTACCGCTATCTGCGCATGGAGGCGGGCGGGGCTATCCTCATATAACGGATCATCCATTCCTTCAAGCCCGGAGAGATTTCCCCGGAGGAGGCCAACCGCCTGGGATACGAGCTGGCTATGAAGTTCACAAGAGGAAAGCATCAGTTCGTGGTCTCCACTCATGTGGACCGGGCTCATGTCCACACCCATATAGAGTTCAACAGCACCAACCTGGACTGTGACGGCAAATTTCAGAACGTGAAGGACTCCGCCTTGATCCTCCGGCGGCTCAACGACGAGCTGTGCCGGGCGCACGGCCTCTCCGTGATCGAGGACCCAAAGCCCAGCGCCAAACAGCAAAAGGAGCTGGCGGCGGCGAAGTACGGCAGCAGCTACAAGGAGCGGCTGAGGCAGACCATCGACCGGGTGCTCCCCGACTGCCGGAGCTTTGATGAGTTTCTGGCGAAGATGCGGGCTGAGGGATATGAGATCAAAGAGGGAAAGCACCTGAGTTTCCGCGCTCCCGGGCAGGAGCGATTTACCCGCTCTGACCGCCTGGGGGCCAACTATACCAAGGAGGCGTTACAGGAGCGCAGTACCTTCCGGCGCGGGCGGCCTGGGACAGCGAAAAAGGCGGTTCTGCCCGATGGGCGGAAGGTCAATCTGCTCATCGACATCCAGGCGAAAATGGCGGCTGGAAAGGGCGCTGGCTACGAGCGCTGGGCGAAAATTTTCAACCTGAAAGAGGCGGCTAAGACGCTCAACTTCCTGATTGAGAACGGCCTGGCTGACTATGACGAATTGTCCGCACGGGCACAACAGGCTGGGGAACGTTTTGATGATGTTTCCAGCCGCATCAAGCAGTTGGAGGGGCGGATGGCTGAGGTTGCCCGGCTCAAGACGCATATCATCAACTACTCCAAGACGCGGGAGGTCTACGCCGCCTATAAAAAATCCCGGCATAAGAAGGAATTTCTGGTGGAACATGGCGCGGAGATCGCCCAGCATGAGGCGGCGAAGAAAGCCTTTGACGCTCTGGGCGGTAAGCCCGTTCCGAAGGTGGCCCAGCTCTCTAAACAGTATGCTGCTCTGCTGGCTGAGAAGCAGGAGCACTATGCGCAGTATAAGGCTCTCCGTCAGGAGATGATCGACTACCGGACTATGAAGCAGAATGTGGATAAGATCCTCGGGATAGAGCCGGGGGAGCAGGAACAGCAGAGGACAGAACGATGACTTCAAAAAAGCTCCCGTGCCCGAAATGGCATGGGAGCTTTTTTTACTGCTTTTTACAAGCCTGGGCGTATAGCCGCAAAATTTGGACAGCATCTTCCCGCTGGCGCGGGGACAGGCCGTTGATGATTTCAGCAATCGGGTCTTCAAGAGACAACATAGCTCCAAGCAGCAAGTAGTCAATGCTGATGGTCAAGGCCCTGCTCAACCGAATTAGTGTATCCAGTGATACGCTCTTTTCTCCGCGTTCAATCATCTGATAGAACCGCAGACTGATGCCAATCTTTTCTGCAACATATTCTTGAGTGAAGGAGAGCAGGTTTCGCCTGTTTCGGAGACGTTCACCGAATAAAAGCAGCTCCTCATGTGTCAAACAGCACCACCTCATCTGGTTCGTAGTCTACAACTGTCAGTTCATCTATGTAACGAAATAACAGTTGCTATTACGAACTATTAGGTGTATAATATGAACTGTCAATATTTGACGCAGCCACGGAAGCACATAGTTGAGGGAGGCCGTCATGTCAGATCATCTTGAGCGCGAAGGACCAGACAGCATACAATTTCACAACACTTTAGCGGCGGCATTGCCGGTCATAAAGTCCAAGCTGTTCATGAATATTGACTACGACGAATTGAGCTGCTATGCCGAATTTGTGCAGTACAGGGTGCAGAGGGATCTTTATGAACTGTGTGAGGAGAGGTCTCTGGGTGATGTCTCCTGGGACGATTTTGTCCTGCTCATGTGCGGCGTGGAGGAACTGCGGGATATCAGCCGGTCGGTTATCTGTCGAAGGATGAAAAATGCGTTCTTTGATTTTGACTTTACAGAGAAAGAGATTCAGCTCTTTAGAGAGAGCGACGCTGCCGGTGACCATCCGGGGGGGCGGTCCTTTTTTCTAAAGGCGAAGGGATCATACTGATGAGCCTGCTTCTATATTTTGCAGAATGTGCGCACTTTAATCGGTTGCAGGATACTGTATGCCCCGGCTACAGGTGGGAAGATTATTTTCATGATCTGAAACATGACCCCGCGCTGTGGCACACAGTCCTGACCGCATTTCGTGACGCGATACAGCGATTGGATTTCAAGGCTGACTGGTTGGAGGTTGGGATCGATCATGGACCGTAAAAATGCCGTCGCGTTCACCGGCCACCGCCCGCAGAAATTCCCATGGCGGTATCACGAGGCCGACCCCAAGTGCGTGGCGCTGAAAGCGGTGTTGGCAGAGCAGATTGCGGCGTTAGCTGACGCCGGAGTTACGCAATTTCTGTCCGGGATGGCCGAGGGAACAGACATATGGTCGGCCCTCTCCGTTCTTGACCTGAGAGAGAACTCTCCCCAATTGAAGCTCCACTGTACCCTCCCCTGCCGGGAGCAGGCGGACAAATGGACAGCTTCCTCCCAAGCCCTCTACCGCTCCATATTGGAACAGGCCGATTCTGTCGTCTATGTCAGCAGGTCTTATCACAAAAATTGTATGCTGGAGCGTAACCACTTTTTGGTAGACCACGCCTCCATTCTGCTGGCCGTCTACAACGGAGAACGGCGCGGCGGGACAGCGGCGACTATGCGCTATGCACAGAAAATGGGCCGGGAGATCATCGTGATTGACCCTCTTACCCGGCTGATCTCCCATGGTGATATTGTGCCGGAACCGGCACACCCTTGACGGGGCGCGGCTGCGCCCCATTCTTCCTGCGCGGATGTGCAGGAATGAGCGACCGAAGGGAGCGGAAAAGCCACGCCGTCAGGCGTGTTCGACTGGACGCAAAGCGGACAGTCCGGGGCTTGGGGTGCCCCCAACAAGCGACCGGCGGTATCCGAAAAGGATATCGCCGGTCATTGCTTGCCCAGGTTATCGGAACGTTCCCATAACGTAGGTTATAGGGACTTCTGTTTTATAGGAACTAATGCCCGGAACCATTGAAATTACAAGACAGAAGGGCAAAAAAGTTCCGATAAAAAATCGTCTTGGGATCGTAACCAGCAAAGCCGTATCCGCAGGAGCAAAGAAAAAGTTCCTATAAAAATATCAACCACATGTGAGTGCCAATAGATCAAAAAGCCTATAATCGCTTTATCTCAGAACAAAACGGGTTAAATGCCTCTCCATATCTTATAAAACAGCTCTATTTTTATAGGAACTTTTTCTGAATTTGAAATTGTTGCTCACAAACAATCTCCTGATCTGAACAAATTTTTATAGGAACATTTTGCAGGCGAACGCTTGCATTTTCAACGGTTTTCAAGAAATGTTCCTATAAGAATTTTGTTCCTATAACACGCAAGACTGTTATCAGTGCCCTCTATTTGCTAAATTTTGAAAGCTAAAAATTCTAAGATTATCCTTCACTATGTAAAATAGTATGCAAAAGCTGTAAAAATTTACGACAACTTATCTTAGGCCGAACTCAATTTGTGCAATTTTACAATTCACTTTCAGAGCAATTGACAATTATGGATTAATGTGTTAAGCTAACTTCATTCAGTTTATTTGATAAGATGAAACCAAATGGGAGGAGGTGCTAAAGAATGTTATCAAGCAACGAGTTGGCTGTTCTCTCTGCACTTTGGAGTGTTGACAGGCCGCTGACCCGCACAGAAATCTTACAGCGGATTACCAAAACTGACTGGAACCCTGGTTCCATCCACATGGTGCTCAACAACCTGATCAAAAAGGGCTTCGTTCAGGTGGGAGAGACCGTCCGTTGCGGGCAAAACTACGGGAGGACCTACTACCCGCTGAAAAACAAGGATGAATGTATTGCTGACCTGACAGAAGATATACTGCCAGACGCTTCTGTGGAAGAGCGGGCACTGACGTTTATGTCCGCGATGACCAAGAGCAAGGGCATCAGTGAAGCGGCAATCCGGGAAATGGAGCGAATGCTGGAACAGCGGCGCAAAGAGATACAGTAAGAGAAGGTTGAACAAAAAAAGAAGGAGTAGCCCATGCCTGCCACACCGTATTCTGTTGTGATGGCCATGATTTGGTTCACGCTGGCCTCTCTGGTTGGATATTTTATCCTGCGCCGAGCGGAGAAATGTGGACTTGCTTTTATCGGCATGGTCTTCCTGCTGACAACGATCCGCATTTTTGTACCGTTGGATATTGCGGGAAGCATCATTATCCGTTCGCATGTCGTTTATCCCGCAATCCAAAATTGGATGAGGTGCTCTATCGTTGAATCTATTACGGTTGGAGGCTGTCTGGTTTTTCTGTGGGCGGCTGGAGCTGTATTTCGATTTATCGGACTAGTGCGGAAGTGGACGCAGCAGAGGAAATTTCGGCAAGAGGCAACGATACAGAATGGCGATGACTGGCTGAGTCCGCTTTTCCAAAAAGTAGCAGAGGAATTGGGTTATCATGGTGCTTTTCATCTAGCGGCTGGGGAGCACGTATCCTCTGTTTATCAAACAGGGTTTCTCCATCCGTACATTCTCCTCCCGACGCAAATCGACATGTTTTCGGATGAGGACATCTGCAATATGTTTCGGCATGAGCTATGTCACTTCCTGAGCAGAGACCTGTGGATCAAGGCGGGCTTCCAGGTGATCGGCTGTGTCCTGTGGTGGAATCCGGTGATGCCGGTGCTCAAGCGCAGCGTTGAACAGCTCCTAGAGCTCCGCTGTGATCGGAAGGTATGCAGGCAGTTGTCGGAAGAGAAGCAACTTTCCTATATGACAACTTTGTCAGCACTGGTAAAACATGGTTCAGCAAGTGTTGCTCAAGTGTATATGGGATATTTGGGACAGGATAACGACACCGATATGATGCAACGTTTTCGGATGCTGCTCCTGGGGAAACCAAAGACGGCCGAGCGATGCCGGCAAATTATCATCTGTGTTCTTTGCCTTGCGTTGTTTATTGCTTCTTACTGTGTAATTTTGCAACCTTGGAGTGAGCCTGCCATTGGAGATGCAAAAACAGTGGTTGCTGAAACTGATATGGCATCGTCTAATTCGAGCTATATCATTAGTAAGAAAGATGGTACATTGCAACTTTATTGTGGTGACGTTTATTTAGGCACAATATCACCAGAGTCTCTAGCCGATGCTCCCCTTTGTGAACTGCCAATCATATACAAATAATCTAAACATACGAAAATGGAGATGTATTTATGAGAAAATTCTGGAAAACTAAGAGAACTGTGTTATGCGCCATTGTTACGCTTTTCTTACTCTACATAGGCCCCGTGGCATCTGCGGCTTCCTTTGCAGATACCAGTGTAGTTAGCAGTCATCAAGGCGAAGTTGTCTCTCCCCGTACAGAAGAGACAACGTGGTATTTCAGAAATTACAATGGCAGGGCCCAGAAGCGCCTGTGGTCAAATACTCGGGGTATCTGGTTGACAGACTGGATTTACTGCTGATATTTTAACATCCTGTATCTAAGAGAGAAATAGGTGATTGATTTGAAAAAGCCGTTCATTCAACTGTTCAAAACGCCTCGTAGCCAGTATGTCTTTGATGTCAACAAGAATGAGATGCTACCTGTTTCCGCAGAGTCGTTTGACTTTTTGAAACAGTGCATGGCTGGGCAGGCAGATATCGAAACAGCAAACATTGAGGAGATTCAGGATCTGATACGGGAAGGATATCTGCGCACGGAGAGTGTTGTTCAGGAGGTTTATCATCCGTATACGCCGTATCTGGAAGATTTATTGAATCGCAAGTTACGAAAAATCACATTGCAGGTAACACAAGGATGTAATTTGCGGTGTAAATACTGCATCTATTCTGAGAATTCAAGCGCGAACCAGAGGCCCCATTCCAATAAAAGGATGGAATGGGAGACGGCTAAGCGAGGAATTGATTTCCTTTGGGAGCACTCAGTTGACAGCCCGTATGTTAATATCGGATTTTATGGTGGGGAGCCACTTTTGGAATTTCCGCTAATTAGGAAGTCAGTTTCGTATGCCAAAAAACTTTTTGATGGCAAGAAAATTACATTTTCTATGACGTCAAATGGGACTTTGCTTACAGATGAGATCATCGATTTTCTAGTTCAGGAAGACATATCCTTGCTTATAAGTTTAGATGGTCCAAAAGAGATCCATGATAGAAGCCGAATCTTTGCAAATGGAGCAGGTAGCTTTGACATTGTCATGCAAAATATTGAAAAAGTCAAAGCAAAGGCTCCAGAGTATGCGAATCAAATTGGATTTAGCATGGTTATGGATCCTTCAAATGACTACGATTGTATCAATGAAATTACGTTATCTACTTCTGATATGAACGACCATAGATTTCTTGCGTCTATTGTAGACAAGGAGTATGATGAGGAGGCAGTTGTATTTTCTGAAGGATATACTTGGAAATACGAATACCACCGTTTTTTAGGACTACTGGCCCTATTTGACCGTTATCCAGAGAATCAGGTTTCGGCCATTTTGAAACGTAGTATTGACGAGCTGAATTTTGATAAAAAAGGGGAATACGCCTCAATGTCTTTACGTTCAACGGATGCCCCTGGCGGCCCGTGCGTTCCGGGACAATTGAGACTGTTTATGAGCGTAGAAGGGAAATTTTTCCCGTGTGAGCGAGTCAGTGAAAGTTCGGAAGTGATGTGCATTGGTGACCTTGAGACTGGATTTAATATAGAGAAATCTTCTGCGATACTGAATGTTGGAAAAATAACAGCAGATAAGTGTAAAAACTGTTGGAGTTTTCGCCACTGTTCTCTTTGTGCGAAAAGGGCTGACAATAATTCTGGTGAGCTCTCGGCTCAATTCAAGCTAACGCATTGCCGAAATGTTCAAATGGATGTGTACTCTAGATTACGCCAACTCATTCTTCTTGACGAAATCCAGGCATATTATGCAGATCAAGTACGAACCTTAAGGGAGGAGTTTTAATGCCCAATGCGGTGTTGTTTCCATTTTTGAGAAGCTCATTGCCGTTTGTTCGCCATTTTAATGGTGTACAGAGTACTTACCGCATAACTGGTGCTCTTACGTGGTCCGGTATGGGGCTTGTTGGAAAAGATGTAGCCTTTGCTTCCAACTATCCGGCGGTAGGCGTTCCGGTCTTAGCACAACTGAACTACTCGGATATGAATTGGGATTCGTTGCTGATTGACTATCAATCGATTGCCAATGAATTTTCCGTTATGGATACACTGGATATGTTTTCCCAGTGTCTAATTGCAGGAAAGGAACTTGTTTTTCTCTGCGATTCGATGGAGTGTTTGGATAAGCAGATTATTGCTCTCTCCCAAGAATTCCTGGGGCAGGTTCGATTTAGAGCAGCGAATGCATCGGTAAGAAAGTCTACACAATATATAGGAAAGTACTCTCCTATATCTGTGCCTATTGTGCTTATTGGTGGTTTGGTTAATACGGATGATGTGACAGAGGTGTTATTGTCCCTCAAAAATCGTTTTACATCTGAAAATTATCACGTATCGTGCATTACATCAAGTAATATTGGGTTGCTCTTTGGAATGCACAGCTTTAGCCATATATTTAACAATAGAGCGCTTTCTGAAGAAGAGAAAATACTTGAACTGAATCAATTGGTTACAAATATTATTCAAATGGAGCGCCCTGAGTTGATTTTGATTGAGGCCCCGGATGCAATTTTTAAGTTCAATCCTGTTGTCCCAAATGGTTTCGGCATTCGATCTCATATGGTCATTCAAGCAGTAGAGCCAGACCATTTTGTATGTTGTGTGCCAAGTGAACTGATTGAGTCTGAGTTCATCAACGGCTTGAGTCAGGGACTATATAATAAATATGGGTTTCCAATTTCCGCAGTACATGCAACCAATGATATTGTTGATATGATGACTACTTTGGAAGATGAAGCGGTGACATCAGTCCATATTAGTATGGATGCAGTATCTAAAATGTTGGATAAGATTCCCAGTGACTTCCCCGTCCCGGTTTCAAACGTAATAACACATGGGGTAGGGAATATTTTCCAGCATCTTTGTGATGTACTTATATAAAAGGGAGGAGCATAGGTGGCAACGATTCAATCAGATGTAGTATCTCGTGTGTTTTCAGTCATTAAAAAGTGTAGTAGTATACCAGATAATCAGCTCGATATTGTAAATTGGGATAAGCCTTTGACCGGGGAATTCTACAGGTTGACGGATATTGACTTGGTGTATATCTTTTTTGAGATTGAGCAAGAATTCGATATTCAAATCTGTTCTGAAGAGTTAGAATGCTACCATTTTGGAACAATTCATGGTATTTGCGAAATCGTTCAGAAGCTACTTTGATTCGGGTATTTCCTGCGTTCAAACTGTGTTGATTTTCGCAAATGCGGTGTATTGGAAATAGATAAAGGAGGCAGTAAAATGAAGCTGAAAAAGAGAACCAGCAAGTTGAACTCTGTTGAGGCGTACTTGTTGCGCTATCCCGTTTGCGCTAACTGCACGTGTGGTGGTCCCGCTTGCCAGTGCCCCTGTGTTGGTGTTTCTAGCAAAGAGCAGGCGTCGTCGTATCTCCACACCAAGAACTCCAATGGGGTTTATGATGATGCTGCTCACTACACGGCTGAGAATGGCCGTAGCCTGTAAGCACAGCTGTACCTTGAGTCCCCTGACCTGAGTAACCCATAGTTTGAACGCCGAAGATAGACCAACAATGCTCCCGCAGTCGGGAGCACTGTTGGTTTATACTCCAAGAGTCCTACGTCGGTAGTCCTATAATTTGGTTGAGTCAAGAGGAGGGAGAACGACAGTGACAAACGTCTTTTTACGATCCACCCGCCGCCAGCCGGTGCGGACGGCATTCCTGCTGGTGGTGACAGCACTCATCACCTTCGCCTTTGTAGCCCGGGGGGCGGAGTACCTGGTGGTCAAGCAGGAGACCGAACGCCTGGCTGGGTATTACCGTTCCATTGGAGCGGTCCCCGCAATTTCTGGGGAACTCTATAAAGATGCACGGGAGGCTGCCGCTTACCTGGAGAGCAACCCCCTGGTGAAATCCGTCAATACATACAATTATGTCCCCACTGTGATGGAAAACGACTTCTGCAATGTGAACATGGAGCCCTATAGGAGCTATGCAACCTCATATTTTGCGTTCTATGGGACCTTGGCGAGTTGGAGTCAGCGCGAGTTTGAGTTCCTGTCGGATACGGTCATAGAAGGCTACCCGGAGTGGATCGAGGCGGGCCGAAAGGTGGTCCTATCCCGGACCAAGGGGATCAACCCGTACCTCCCATCTGCGGAACCCAGTCAATATTATGCGAACACCCTCAAGACTGGTGATCCGGAGAATTTGGATGCCGCTTTTGAAAATCTGGAGATTGGACAGCGATATCTGGTGGTTGCGCGGTATAACCATCAGGAAGTTCCCATCATGTGCCGCGTGGAGTATGATGATGAGGATGATGTGTTCATCACCCACGCGATTTATTCCCACCCTCTTGCGGACAGCTTCTTCTACCCTGTGCCGGAGGGGGAGGCGGACTGGTCCGACCCCCAGCTCAGCGAGATCAGAGGACATCTGGACCGCATCCATGCCGACCAGCATTCTCTGAATGTAGTGCCCCTTCAGGATATGAGTGCCCTGCCCCTGACCAGGGACACCCAGGGCGGTATCTATCTCACGGAGGGCCGCTGGCTGGACCTTCAAGACAATGAGCAGGAAAACCGGGTGTGCGTCATCGGCAACACCTTTGCCGCATCCCGGAGATTAAAGCTAGGGGACACGCTGACGCTGAAACTGCAAGACGCGCCGTCCTATTTCGGCCTCCCCAAGGACCAGAGCTGGGACGCGGAGAGTCTGGACAGCGTCACAGACACCTATGAAATCGTAGGGATTTATGACTATCTAGACACCTATCGGACGATCTATGTCTCAAACGACGGCCCTAACACCGATGTGCAGAGCTTTGTCTATGTCCCGGAGTTCGCCCTGCCGGAACACTTCCAGCTGGACTACGGCGATCCGGAGTATTATGACGAGATCACGACCATAGATCCCTGGAATACTGTTGGAAGCTACTGTATGAAGTTCAAAGGAACGGCTTCCACCCTGCCCTACCCCGGGAGCGTCTCCTTTGAGCTGGTGAGCCCGGAGGTGGAGGGGGAGTTCCTCAAGGAGGCGGAGCCGCTCCTGTCCGAGCTGGGCTTCAAGCCCGAACTGCTGGAGAGCGGCTGGGTCAGCTTCCAGAGCGCGGCCCAGCCCATGCGGGAGTCCTCCTTCTATAATGTAGTGGTATTTTCGGCAGTATTGCTGGCGGCGCTGGGTCTGGCGGTGTTCATCTATTTTTTCTCCCGCCGGCGGGAGATGCAGATTGTCCGTGACTTGGGCTTGCCCGCCCTCTGTGCCGCCCGGCAGGCGGCGGCACCGCTGGTGCTGTTGGGCTTCACCGCAGTCCTGACCGGCGCGGGCGCGGGCTGGTGGTACGCCAGAGGCAGCGCGGAGACGCTTCTGTCCGCTTTGCCCGCCGTGGGCGAGGTGCAGGCCAGCGCGGAGCTCCCGGTTTGGTGGCTGGTCCTGTTGTGCGGCATTCCGCTGGCGCTGGTCACGGTACTGGCGGTGGGAGGCGCGGCCTACATGGCCGGACGGCCCCTGCTCCTGGGACAGCCCGGCGCGAAACGGAAACAGGCGGCAAAATCTGCCAAGGCAGTCCCAAGCGCCGCCGTACCTGCCGTCGCTGCCGTTCCTGCGGCGAGCGCTGTACCTACCCAAAAGGCCGTGGAGAAAGGCCGGTCTCTGAATGTGCGGTTTGTCCTGCGCTTCGTCTGGCGGCACATGGTCCGCTCCTGGGGAAAGAGCCTCCTGTCGGCGGGCCTCGCTATGATGTTCACGGTGAGCCTTGTGGCGATCCAGCTCTCCATCGCGGGCAACCGGGAGGAAGTGGACCGGCTCTACGAGCGCACTTCGGTGCGCCTTGAGCTGGTCAAAGCCAACGCCTCCCAGAGCACCCAAGCCGGAGGATTCCTCTTCGAAGACACCCTGCAAACGATTCTGAACACAGGCTTCATCATCGACTCCCATGTGGAGGGGGCCAACTACTGCTCTGTATTCCTCTACGACGAGGACTGGAAGCCAGGGCAGGCGGTGTCCGTCCGGGACCAGCAGCAGACCAGCCGCACAATCCGCTCAATCGATAACGAGGAGAAGTTCCTGTCCGATTCCGGCAGCGGGCAGTACGCAGAGATGCACTACGCCGGCGGTTGGGACGGCGGGTTGTTTGCCGAAGAGTGGGACGCCTCCTCCGGTGCGGCCTTCCCGATAGTTCTGCCCGAATCGACCTGGGGGGAGTACGGACTGGAGGGCGGCGAGCTGATGGGTGTAGCCTGCAAGGGCGTCTTCCGGATGTGCGAGGTGGCGGGCTATTACACCGGAGACATCGTAGGGGCCTACGGGGGACTTGTACGGGATGACTACAACGAGAGCGAGCCCATCCTGATGCCCACCTCGGCCCTGCGGACGATGGTGCCCAATATGCTCTACAGCAAAGCGGTCTTTACTGTGGATCCGGCTCGGAACCAGGAGCTGGATGCGCTTCGTGCGGGGATCGATGAGCTGGCCAATACCCCGCGGATTGGCGGCGTACCAGTGCGAATCGTACTCTGGGACGAGGAACTGCGCATGGCAGTAGAGCCAGTGGAGGCCAGCATCCGGCTGATGCAGGTGCTCTACCCGGTGACGCTGATTCTAAGTCTTCTGGTTTCCGGTGGACTGTCCGCGCTGTTGGTGGTGCTCTCGGCGAAAGAAGCGGCGATGATGCGGGCCCAAGGTACCACCAGAGGGCGCACAACCATGATGCTCGTCTTACAGCAGATGCTTACCGGTGCGATAGGGTTAGTGATCGGACTGACTGGCGTTCTGCTCTACATGAAGGGCACAAGGCCGGACCTTTTCCAAAGCATCGCCCCAGGCGCGGTTTTCTGCGCGGCATTGTACCTGGCTGCGGGCACGACCGGTGCGGCGGTTAGTTGCGCTGTCGTCACATCAAAAAATCCCCTTGAGATGCTACAAGTCAAAGAGTAGGAGGCAGGCATGAGTGAACTGGTGATTGAAAATGTCAGCTATAGCTATAAAAACGCGGACCGCCTTGCCCTGAGCGGCGTGAGCTGTGCGTTCAAGCCCGGTCAAGTAACGGCGGTGGTAGGACCCTCTGGGAGCGGCAAGACGACGCTCCTCTCTATCATGGCGGGCCTGGACCGCCCCGAGGAGGGACGGGTACTGCTTGATGGGGTCGACCTTGCGGGCATGGACCTGGATGCCTACCGGCGGCAGGATGTGTCGGTTATCTTCCAGGCATTCCAGCTTTTCCCGCTTTTGACGGTGATGGAGAATGTGTGTTACCCTATGGAGCTGAACGAAGTAGCCCTGAAGGACGCTAAGGAGCGGGCGAAGACATTGCTGTCCAGCGTCGGACGTGGTCTATCGCATGGCGGATGGGATCTTGTTACAACCGGTAATCTAATCTGATATGGAGCAAAAGAGAGAAAGTTTGAGTCCCAAGAGCCTTCGAGAAAATATCTCCGCATTTTTCTCCGCCATTGCGGACTGCATGGCGCTGTCTTGGCGGACCTCCAGGTTTTATACAGTGCTGCGACTGCTCTGCTGTCTGACCCCGCCATTGCTGACACTAGCGGCATCGCTACTGGGAAAGTACATTCTGGACCTGTTGGCAGGGGGCTTCACCGCTCCCTCGCCAACGGCGTATCTGCTGATTTTTGCCGGAGGGCTCCTAGCCGTCAACATCATCCGTTCTTTACTGCAAAAAGCACAGCTCTATGCCCAGACGGTGCATGGTGATATCATCAACAAAAAGCTGGCGCTGTACATGATGGACAAAGCCGGAAAAGCAGACCTGGAGTACTTTGACAACGCAGATTACTATGACAAGCTCTCCTCCTGCACCCGGGACGCCTCTGTCATCGCCCATCTCCTATGGAATACCATTTCTGCCATAAGCGCCGCATTTTCCGTGCTCATCTCCTTTGTTGTTCTGGGGCGATTGAATGTGTTCTATGGCATCATCACCCTCTGCGCCTGCGTCCCCTCATCGGCAGTTGCGGTCAAGTATACCAAAGCCATCTACTCCCTGAGCCTGGAGCAGATCAACGGTGAGCGGCAGAAGAACTATCTGCAACATCTCCTCCTGGACCGGCGCTTCTCCCAGGACCTACGGCTCTTTGATGTCTGTGAGCGAATCAAAGAAAAGTACCAGCGTCTCTGGACCACACTCTTTCAGGAACGGAGGTCTGTCAACAGACGGAGAAGCATCCTGACCGGCCTCCTGGAGTGTCTGCCGGAGCTGGTGGTGACAGCCATCGGTATCGACATTGCGCTCCGGGTGCT
>Ga0137308_101992_pt1 | contig 16124 bp, 19 predicted proteins | sample Inofrocosms_June_FD_97181 | JGI IMG/M metagenome (GOLD analysis project Ga0137308, IMG submission 97181) | Mouse cecal microbial communities from Vienna, Austria - N-Acetylneuraminic and N-Acetylglucosamine D2O microcosms_June | ecosystem: Host-associated > Mammals > Digestive system > Large... | reverse complement strand
GAACTCGATGTAGTTTCTGCCGAACCGGGACAGGTCTCTTTGTGTTGATAAAGCACCAAATTTTTTACGGATGCCAGAGGCGGCTAACGGGTCTTATTCAGACCGCCTCCGGCATCCGCTTTATGAGGAAAGCAATCACAGATCGGCTTTGTTCTGCACAGTCTGCATCATCCGCAGAAGCCACCCCGTATCCAGAGCAGAGAGTTCACCGTTCATGCAGACAATCTCTACACCATGCTCCACCAGCCAGTCAATAAATTCAAGTGTGGCATAGGGGTCGCGCCCCAGCCTTGAGGCGCTGTGAACGAGCAGGATGTCAACCCCGCCCCGGAGTACCGCATTGGCGAACTCCACCAAACCGGGGCGGGCCATCTCCACGCCGCTCTCATGCCTGGCCGTGCAGCCCACGACCTCATAGCGGTTTTTCCCGGCAAAGTCGTAAAGCGCGTTCTGCTGAACCCTCAGCGCAAAGGCGTCCGGCCTTGCCGTCTGACAGTATATCCACGCCCTGGGCGCTCTCGCAACCCGCATATAGATTGCAACCTTTCTTCTCTTATCCATCATGTACTTCCTCCTCATTTGTATCGGTGTAGTCCTCAAACACATCCCGGAACTTCCAGACGATCTCAATCGACCTGGGAGAGGACACCAGAACCTCCTTGATGAATGTCCCCGCCAGCTCCGCCGTCAGTTCCGTTGCCCCGGCATAGGCAGTGAACACATCGTCCTCCCGTGCGCTGTCCTGAAAAGCCATACGCTCCAAATCGGTCAAAAGCTGTTCCTGATGGTCCTGCTCGGCTTTGACTGCGGAGAGCTTGCTGTCTATCTCCGCCCGCTGTTTCAGGTAGGCGTCTTTGGACAGTGCGCCGCCGCTGAAATTCTCATATGCACGGAGCTTTTCCTGCTTATACCGCTCCTGTTCCTGCTGGAGCTTTTGCAGCTCCGCGACACAGGCGGCGATACGCTCCCTGCGGGTCAGTGCCAAGGCGGACTTCTGCGCCCTGCGTTCCTGGCACACCGCCAGCATCTGACAGACCTGCCGGAACACAATGCCCTCGATCTCTTTCTCGGTGAACAGCTTGCCTTTGGGACAATCGCTGTTCTCGTCCGCCTTGCTCTTGGTGCATCGGTAGTAATACCCGGCGGAGCTGTGGATGCGGCTCAGTGTCCTGTGGCAGTTGCCGCATTTGAGAAGCCCTTTCAGCGGGTACTCCTGTGCCGGCCCCCTGGCCCGCCTCGGCCTCTGCCGGATGACCTCCTGCGCCCGGTCAAAGTCCGCCTTGCTGATGATGGCGTCATGCGCCCCCTCATAGATGATCCAGTCCGCCTTATCCTGTGGGACTGTCCGCTTCTCGTGGAGGCTGGCCTTGTACCGCTTGCGCCCCACCAGCGCCCCGGTGTATTCATACTGGTGCAGGATGTTCAGCACCGCTGCCGCTGTCCAGCCGTTCTTTTCAGAGGCTTTTTTGAAACGGTTGCTGCCCGGATTTTTCATGCGGAAGTACGCACCAGGGGTAAGGACGCCCTCGCTGTTCAGTCGGCGGGCGATCTCCGTGCTGCCGCTGCCTTGCAGGGTCATAGCAAAGATACGCCGCACGACTGCCGCCGAGTCCTCGTCTATCACCAGCTTGTTCCTGACCGTGGGGTGGAACCGAAAGCCATAGGGAGCGAAACTGCCTATGTACTTGCCCTGCTTCATCATAATGATCTTCGCCGTGGTGGTCTTGACGGACAGGTCCTTGCTGTACGCCTCATAGATGATGTTCCGCAGCACCACATCCATGCCGGAGGTCACGCCCTTGTAGTCATCGCTGTCGTAGCCGTCATTGATGGAGATATAGCGGACGCCGAGGAACGGAAAGACACATTCCAGATAGTTGCCCATCTGGGTGTAGTCCCGGTGGCATCTGGAAAAGTCCTTTGTGACCAGCACATTGATGGCCCCTGTGCGAAGCTCCTGCATCAATGCCTGGAACTGCGGGCGGTTCTCATTCGTCCCGGTGTAGCCGTCATCCACGAACTCCGACCGGGGAGCGGCTTTCAGCTGGGGGTGGCGGTCCAAAAACTGGTGGATCAGCTCCCGCTGGTTGCCCACGCTGTCGCTCTCTGCTTTCCGTCCCCCGGTATCCTCATCCGCCAGGGAGAGCCGGATATAAATGCCGACCCTGTAATCCGTCATCTCAGCCCGCCTCCTTCATTTGTTCAATGCACTCGCACATGGCCTCAAACACATCGTTATAGTTCAGTTCGACCTCGATGTGGTCCTTGTCATAGACCAGCACCCTCTTGATTATCGCGTCCACCAGCTCCTGCGTCAATTTTGTCTCCCCGGAAACGCCCCGCATCATGGTGAGCCACTTGTTCTCCGGCGAGATGGATTGCAGGAACCGCTCCCGGCGCTCCACCGCCTCGTCCAGCAGGCGGCCCAGTGTCTCGTACTGCTCCTCGTAGGTCTGCTTGGCAAAGGAGTATTCCTCCTCGTTCAGGATGCCCTCCACATAGTTTTCATAGAGGCCCGTCCGTTTCTTTTTCAAGGCGTTCAGCTTCAGCTTGACGCTGGACACCGCCGCGTTGTACTTCTCCCGGATGTTCGCCTCGCCGGCGCTGCCCCGCATGGATTTCAGCAGCTTCTCATAGTCGAGCGCCACCCGAAGCTGGTCACGGACGATGTTGGACACCTTTTCGTTAAGGGCGTCCTGCCGGATGGAGTGGCTGAAACAGGCTCCATGCCCCCGGCGCACATGGGTACTGCAATCGTACACGCCCCGGAAAACAACGCCCTTGCACTGGATACGCTGCCGCTTATAGTACATCCGCTTTTCACAGTCGGCGCAGAAGATTTTCCCGGCAAAGAGGTCAGTCATGCCTGCCCGGATGTCCGCCGACCACTCCATCGCAGCCGCCCGGTGGGTACTGTCCTCCTGCATCTGCCGCTCCACCGCCTCAAAGTCCGCGAGGGAGATGATGGGCGGGTGTGCGTCCAGTACCACGATCCAGTCCTCCTTTGCGGCAAGCTGTTTTTTCAGCCCCTTGTAGAGCGCCGTCTCGGACTTCCCGCAGATCAGCTCCCCGATATATGCCCGGTTTTGCAGGATGCCCCGGATGGTGGAGGGACACCAGCCCTCGCCCTGAATGTTGTCCCCGTTGCGTGTGCCGACCCTGCGCTTGTGCCGCTCCGGGCTTTCCACGCCCTCCGCTTTCAGCCGTTCAATGATGGCGTAGACCGATACCTCCTGCCGTTTCCACTCAAAAATCTGCCGGATAACGGCGGCGGCCTCCTCATCCACCACATAGGCGGTCTTATCCTCGTTCCAGAGGTAGCCGTAGGGGAGGTTTCGGTTCCGAAAGGTCCCCGTTTCCATCTGCGCCCGGAGCGCCGTGGAGACCTTTTTGGAGATGTCCCTGGAATAGATGGCGTTCACCAAGTTCTGCAAGCTCACCGACAGGGTTTCCGTGGAGCCGCCAGAGGTGAAGTTATCGAAGTTCTCCTTGACAGAGATGAACCGCGTCCCCAGCGCCGGGAATATCTTTTCCAGATAGTTGCCCGTCTCCACATAGTCGCGCCCGAACCTGCTGAGGTCACGGACCACGATGCACTGTATCTTCCCGGAACGCACATCCTCCATTAGGCGGTTCCACGCCGGACGGTCAAACACGGTTCCTGTTCGGCCGTTGTCCGAATAGACCTCCACAAGCTGAAGATACGGGCATCCGTCCAGGTAGTCCTTGCAGACGTCGATCTGGTTTTGCAGGGAGTTCCCGTCATCGTCCTTGCCGCTGTTCTCCACGGACAGGCGGGCATAGATGGCGGTGGACAGCGCCGATGTTTCTTTTTTGATTTCCGCCACAGGCGTACTCTGCACCTGTGCTTTTCTGCTCTTTCGTGCCATATCTTATCCCTCTCAGCCCGCCGCCGGTATTGGACAGCCAGCGTAATTTTCAGCGATCTCCCGCGCCCTCTCGAACTCATCCCGATACCGAAAGACGATCTCCACACGCTTATCCTCGTAGATGAAAACCTTATCCACCAGAGCCACCAGCAATCGGCGGTCAAGCTCCCGCACATTCTCATACTGTGCGAAAACCTGTACCCATGCCCGGTTCTGGCTGCCCATCGCGGCGGCGTCCTGCTGTTCCCGTTTCAGCCGCCGGAGCGCCTCCTGTTTTTCCTCGATCTGCCCCCGGTAGTTCTCCCGGAAGTCGGTGTACTCGGCCTTGTTGATGATGCCGTCCACGAAGTTCTCATACAGCCCAAGCTCCAGTTTCTTGTACCGCTGTATCTCCTCCTCCAGGCGGGTCATCTGCGCCTCGTAGCTGAACACCCTGCGGTCCCGCTGGGGGAGGGCGTCGATGAACCGCAGGACCTCATCCAGATGCAGTACCACCTCAATCTGGTCATGGATGGCATGGAACACGATGTCCGTCAGCTTTGCCTCGCTGAACGAGTGGGGGCTGCACTGATGGGTGCGCTTATTGCCGCCGCAGTTGTAATAGACATACTGCCTGCCGCCCCGTTTCTGCGTCTTGCGGGTCATGGACGCCTGACAGTCCCCGCAGAACAGGAACCCGGAAAAGAGGCTGTGCCGGTCGCTGCCAGAGACGCAGTGGGTGTCCCGGCGCATCAGCTCCGCCGCCGCCTCGAAGTCGGTGCAGGAGATGATCGGCTCATGGGCGTTCTCCACCCGTACCCAGTCCGTCTCCTCCCTGGGGCGGACGGAGCGGACCTTGTGGTTGGGGGTCCCCCGTTTCCCCTGGACGAGTACCCCTGTGTAGACGATGTTGGAGAGGATGCGCTTGATGGTCACATACTCCCATTCCGACCGCTCCCTGGTGCGGAAAGCCGTCTGGAAGTTGACGCCCTGCATCCGCTTGTAGTCCATCGGGGTGGGGATGCCGCTGGCGTTGAGCCGCCCCGCTATCTTCAGGATAGGGAACCCGTCCTTATACATCCCGAAGATCATGGTCACGACCTCGGCGGCGTCCTCGTCCACCAGCAGGCGGTTCTTGTCCTGCGGGGCTTTCTTGTAGCCGTAGGGGGCAAAGCCGCCCACATACTCGCCCTTTTTCCGCTTGACCTCCAGGCTGGAGCGTATCTTGATGGAGATGTCCCGGCAGTAGATGTCGTTCACCAGCACCTTGAACGGCAGGGTGATGGTGTCGGAACCCGCTCCGGGCGCCATGCTGTCGTAGTTGTCGTTGATGGCGATATAGCGGATGCCCATGGCCGGGAAAATCTTTTCCAGATAGTTCCCGGCGTCGATATAGTTGCGTGAAAACCTGCTCAGGTCCTTGCTCACGGCGCAGTCGATACGGCCGGAGCGCATATCCTCAAGCATTTTTTGAAAGCCTGGACGGTCCGTGTTGCTGCCTGTCCGCCCATCGTCAATATAGGTGTCCACCAGCTCAAGGTCCTCATGGCTTTCTATGTAAGCCAGACAGATGGCCCGCTGGCTCTGGATGCTGTTGCTCTCAATGCTGTCAGCATCCTCTTTGGATAACCGGGCATAGATGCCGGTCTTATAAATCTTTTGGGGCATGGGAAACCTCCTCTCGTTTTTTGGTCAGCCAGCCCCGTTTCAGCGGGGTCCCCGGCTATGAGAGCATCATAGCGCCGGGGCCCCGGAACACACAAGGATGTCAGGCCCCGGCAAGGTAAAGGGCGTTGATGCGGTCCTCGATGGTCTCGCCCCTGTCCGCAAAGCTCAATTTCACCACCACGCCGCCGTCCAGGTAGACATAGGGGTTGCCCAGCTGCTCGATCCAGGCACGGATGCGCTCCTCGGTGGGGGCGTCCGGGTCAATGAGGACGGTGCTGCGGTCACGGAGCGCCGATCTGTCCACCTTGCGGGGGTCAACATTCTTCATCGCTTCGGTCATAGAGATACCTCCAATCCCCCGGTGGGACGGCGCGCCGCTGGAACGGGGTTGCCATCCTTCGGGTATTGCAGTTTGGCTGCTTTCAACATCTTATGGGGTGGACAAACCTGAAAATGACAACGGACAGGCTATCCGCGCATAGGACAAGGTTATTTTTTCTCCCCTCCCAGTTTTTTCACAGGTTCGTAGTCCGCAAAGTTCTCCACAGTGCGGAAAATCCGCTTATTGTTCACCCACCGCTGGAGATGCCGGGTGATGGGCGGCGCGGTGGGGCGCTCATACACCATGACATAGGGGTCAAAGCCCATCCGCCGCAGGGTGTCCACCCGGTAGAGGTCCTGCTCATGGGTGCTGTTCCAATTCGTCAGCACATAGACCCGCTTGCGCCGGAAGTCCCTGATCTTGGACAGCTCCGAGAACCGCTGAAAAAAGCCGGTCAGGTCGGCGTTGGGGTTGTCCCACGCAAAATGAACGGTTTTTGTCCGCACCTTGTTCAGGAGCGCCACATTGTCCGGCGTGATGAGCCGGATGTCCAGCCCTTGGGAGAAGTCCACATAGGCACGGCTGGCGGCAAGCTGTTCCAGCAGCCGCTCATGGTCGGGGCAGGCCAGCAGATTGGCGTCCATCAGCTTGATCTCATTCTCCCCGCCCCAGAACTCGGAGAGGTCGGCCACATTGACGCTCCGCACCCCCTCCTTGCCGGACACGATACAGAACCCACATCGGTTCGGGCAGCCCCTTGTGAGGAATCCATAGGCGGTATCGGGAAACTGCGGGTACAGGCCGTAGTCCGGGCGGCTATGCTCCACAGCGTCCGGCAGGTCAGGTCCCGGACCGTAGCCCGTGCCGCCACAGATAAGCCGGTCGGCGTTGGTGACAGAGGCCGTATCCTTTGAGTAGGTGTCCGTGAACACCCGGCTCTTATAAACGATGTCATACAGCCCCTCTGGAGTCCACCACTCCACAACATCGCCCTGGGCTTTGTGGTAGGCGGACAGTTTCATCAGGCACAGGTTCGGCCATCGGTGGCTGTCCACATCAATAAGCCCGATCTTCATAAACCCACCTCCCCGTGGAACAAGGAGAAGCGCCCACCCCCAAAGGCAGACGCTTCGCTCAGATTTCTCAAAACTTCATCGGCAGGGCGGTCTTTGCGCTGGAGCCGTTGTAGATACGGTACACCTGATAGAGATACCTCTTGTACCCCGGCAGGCTGGTCATGGCCCGCCCCTCCCGGAAGATGATGACCGGATCGACCTGGCGCAGCCTCGTCACCAGCCGCTTACGGCTGTACTCGCCGTAGTAGAGGTCCACGAACTCCACAATGCCCTGCACTGTCTCCGCCCGGAGGGAATCCGGGTCGCCTTTCCATGCGTCCACAATGGTCTGCATGGCCTCCCGGTAGACACCGCTCCCCACTTTCTTGTAAAGCTCAAAGGCGGTGCTGATGCAGGCCAGCCGCTTCACACCCCTGGTCTGCTTGCAGTCCACGCACAGACCCACGGCCTCGGTCACTTTCTGGAACGCCAGCGCCTCCTTGTCCCCGCCGTAGACCAGCGCACGGAACCGCGCCCCGGCGGTCAGGCTGGCGGACGCGCCCGTCTGCTGGGCGAACAGGAGCGCCTCGTCCCGCTCGGACAGGCCGTAGAACACCTTGCAGCGGATGGGCAGGTCCCGCCCACCGTTGAGGAACTTCCGGGCGGCGATGGTGTGCTGGCCGTCGAACACATAGTAGCGCCCGCCCCGGCTGCTGACCTTCGGCTCGTTGGCGATGCGCTCATCGAACTCGGCGGCGATCTTGCGGACCCGGTCCTCGTTCAGGGTGCGCTGGTAAGTAGTGCGGGGGACAGTCAGTTCCCGGCTGTCCAGCGTGATCTCCCGGCAAAAGAGATTTTTTGTGTTCATTTTTCGTTTCCTCCCTCGATGGTTACGATGTATTGTTTCAGTGTCTGCATAATGCGGATGATTTCCCGCTTGTAGAGGTCATCCGACAAAAGCCTTGGATACTCCCGGAAGAAATGGTCGCACAGCTCGATGAACGAGCCGACCTCCCCCTCCAGCGAATGGAGCATGGAGTCCTCTGTAACAAGGAACCTGGGACGCTCCATCTCTGCGGATATTTCCGCGATCTTCTGTATCTCCGCCCTCTTTGAGGGTATGGGCGGGGCCTTGTGATAGGCAGGCTGCGGTTTCTTTGACCTATTTGCCCTGCCGTCCTTGGTGACTTTCAGGGCGGCGGCAAGTTTAGGGCGTTCCTCCGGCTCTGCCTTTGCGACAGCGGCCACCGCCGTTTCCGTGGGCTTGATTGCTCCTGTGAGAATTTCCTGTTTAATACCGGGTAGGACTTCCTCGGCAGCATCCACGCCTTTTGCATAATAATTGGCGCGTTGAACATATCCCTGACTGGTATGGGTTTCCTCGGCAATCTGCGCCCGTGTATTTTTGGTGTCTGGTAAGTGACCAATTTGGTCACTTACCACGCAAGAGTGCTGATTGCCACGGAACCCATCATTTGCCCCGTATGCCTTTTTCTCTGCCTCGTACCTCTGCCCAATCAGGTACTTCTTCTGCTGGGGCGTCAGGTTCCGCCTGCCAAGCTGGTGCTTGCAAATCCAAGCTATGGCCTCGTACCGATTATCAATGGGCAGCTTTTGGACGGCATAGGTCAGCTCCGGGTGCCTCTGGATGATCTCATAGCGGTTGTGGCCGTCCAGGATGATGTTGTCCCAGACGATGAGGGGCGAAAAGACCGCCCCATCGGTCAGGATGTTTTCCTCCAGCAAGGTAAACTCCTCCTCGGTCAGCGGCGGTATCTTGTCCCGGAACTCCGGGTCGATGATGAGCTTGTCCATTAGGGCGCCTCCATGTCCACAGGGAGGAAAGCGTCCTCGTCAAGCCGGAGGCTGACCCGCAGGGCGGCGTCAATACGCTCCATCTGCTCCTCGGTGAGTTTCCCCACATAGTTACGCACCCGCCGCTTGTCGATGGTACGGATGACCTCCAGCATGAACAGGGACGGCTCCAACCCCTCCGCGTCATCCAGCACCACATGGGTCGGCTGGGTGGGCTTCTTGAAGGTCCTGCGGGTGGCCGCCGTGACGATAACGGTGGGCGAGTAGAAGTTGCCCACATCGTTCTGGAGGATCAGCACCGGGCGCGTCCCGCCCTGCTCATGCCCGTACACAGGGTCCAGGCTGGCGAAGTATATCTCGCCACGGTGAAAGTCGTGAAATTTGTTTTCCATATGGTAATTCCCTCCTTTTCCAGGTATGTAAAAGCCGCCCCACAACGTAAAAAGCATATGGGGCAGCCTTAAAAATCATAAAGCGTGTTTTCAGCCCCTATTTGTCCTCGACACCCCGGAACCGTGGGAACCATCAGGCTCGTCAGCTTGCGAAGCTGCTCTCATAGGCGTCTAACCTCCCCGCCTTCTTTGTGGCCGGGCCGCGAATTACGGAAGTATCATTATCGCTGTCCGTTGTCATCGCCAAACCAAGAGCAACTTGGCATTTTCAGTCAGATGTATCGCTCCTCCCAAAGCCGGGGATCGTGGCGCTCCGCTGCACAGGCTATTCCAGACAGTAACGTGGTCTTGTTTCCAAGACTTCCTGATGGCTGTGTATTCAATTTTCAAAGTCCCGCCAGCCAGGTCGCCCCGGCCGATGATTTAATTTTAGAGGAATTTTCGGCCTTTCCAGAGGGACGGGAAGGGCATCTTTGCCCCCATAACCGACCCTCTGAGGGCATCCTGTCTTTTACAGCGAGGTTTTAAGGGCCGCTCCATGAAAAACGCTCCCGCCGATTTTGGCAGGAGCGAGGTTGATTTTTTGAAATTCTTTGATGGCTGGTGGTGGAAAAATGGGACCCAATGTGGTAAACTGGATACAAACAACGGCGGAGGAATTTTCATGTATATGATTAAATTCAAAAGGCGATTGAGAATGGCGTTCTCATTACTCCTTTGTGTGTTGCTCTGTGGCTGTCATATAAACCTTTTTACATCGGAACACACAGAGCTGATTGTAGACGGAGAATACAAGCCGTTCAATGTTCCAAGAAAAACAATGGAAAAGCTGATGGAACTGATAGAGGCGGAGGATGTCGATTATATCTATGCGGTATTTTCCCCTGATGTGCGGGAAAATGTGGAGAGGCTTTCTGAACAGATTCGGGAGTTGATACGCTTTACAAAAGAAAATGTCACAGCCTGGGATTTTATCAGCGGTGGTGGGAATGTGGACAGAAGAAGTGGGATCACGATTTCAAAAAGCGTTGCCTTTTATGAGTTTCAGACAAACAGCGGAACTTACAGGTGTGATATTTCGGATGTTATAAGAAATGACACCCAAAAAGAAACGATTGGTTTTTCAAGCATCTCCATTTATCCGGAGGAATTATCCTGGGAATATGCGCCGAAGGCGTTGCCAGGGAGTTCTATCGTATATCGGATAGAGGACCTACCGCCGGATATTTCCGTGGGTTCTTCGCCCGTGGAGATGCTGATGCAGTTGAGTGAGGCGGGGAACCCGGATGAATTTTGTGACATATTTTCTATAACAGCAAAGAGAAATGCGGAGGGCTTGCAGGAGAACGCATCCGAATTGATGGATTTTTTAAGTGAACAGGTTATCTCTTGGGAGCCTTATACATGGACGCAAAACATTGAAACGATAGGCCGAACCAAGATCACAGTACGGGAGATGTTCTTTTACCTGCATACAGACAACGGACTGTATCGCTGTGATATTCGGGAGGTGCTGGAAAGCGATTATTCTGTGGACACCGGCTTTTCCAGCATTTCCATCTTTCCTGCATTATATCCCGGAGATGAGCCAGAATATGAAGATGAGGTCTATAAGGGATACTGCACCTGGGAGCGAGAAAATATGGGCATTTCGATTGTGTACCAGCAAGACAGCCAGACACGGTGAGGCCGCTGTTGCCCATGCGTACCTCGGTCACGCAGTCCGGGCAATAGAAATTTTAAGATTTTGGAGGGCAGCGAATGTATAACCGATATTCAGATGCTACAAAATTTGTTACTGACCCCAGCAAATTGCAAATAGTAAATGGGTCAGAGGTATATATTTCAAGCGAAGAAAATTACGATATTGTGGTTGATTTACAAGGCCATACAGAGGAATTTGAACGGCTAAAGCCCTTTATTACTTTGGTAGCACAAAGTATTTGCGACCTTGATAATACTACTCAAAAGTTCGATAATCTACATAGTAAGAGTAGCCAATTTCCTTATGTTGTAGCGATTGTTTTTATTGACGAGCCTAATGTCATTCTCGAATATTGGGGAACAGAGGAAAACACACAATTTGATGTTGTTTTCGAGCATAACGATGGAATATTTACGCTCAAAAGTTTTGGGACAATCTTGAACATTTCACCAGATTGGGAGCAAACACTTTCTGCTGACCACAATGAAAAAACAAGTTCTCCAAAGGGCTTTTTACGAAGATTGATAGATTGGCTGTGACAGATACCAGTTCTCTACTGATACCCTCCGACGCACGATAGCGGTGTGGCAACGCTCGGCAGAGCCGGGGAGAGGAAGTACACGCCCCGCCCCGGCGAACCTCCGTTACCCCTGCGCCGCGCCCCCGTCTGCGCTGCCCTCCTGCGGCGTTTACGGTATTACAGCGATTCTTTCAGAGCCGCAAGCCCGTCTATCAGGGACTGGAGCCTGTCCTTTGTCTCTGCGGCGGTTCTGCCCCTGCCGAGTACGAGGAAGTCCATGCTCACGCCAAAGGTGTCGGAGAGGACAACCAGCAGGTCCACGGAGCATCCGCGCTGTCCGCCCTCGATCTTCCGCAGATGGTCCAGGCTGATGTTCAGTTTTTCCGCCAGCTGCACCTGTGTCATGCCGTGTTCTTTGCGGAGGGACTGGAGCCGCTTTCCGCTTTCATGGGTGTTGTAATACATAAAAAGTCCTTTCCCGAACAAGGCGGGGCAGGACTTCCAATGCGGTACAAGGCAATCGGGCAAACAAAAAAAGCGCCGTACAAATCGGAATGGATGGGTTCGTCCCATAGCCATTCCAACCTTGTACGGCGCTTGGCAGTCTCCTCCGGCACACAGCCGGACTCTCTCCGCTTGCTCGATCAAAAGTCATATTGCTTATCTATTTAGTTATCTGCGCTGGCGCGGCCTCCCGCCGGTATGGGGGCGGGGACGCCCGTGCCTGACGCGCCGGAAGTACCCCAGGTTCACGGGGTATTCCTCCTTGCATTTCTTGCAGAATACCATCTTGTGGCCCGTGGCGTCCGAGAAAACACGCTCCACAAGATAGCCGCAGTAGGGGCAGTGGATGTCCCGCAGGAAAAGTCCCTCCGTCTCGGACTTGGAAAGCCGGAGTTTATGCAGGTTTTCTTCGCTCACGGCGGACTGGTGGTATGCCCTGACAGCGTTCATTGGTGCATCCCCCCATTCCCAAGGCCGATCTCCCGCGTGATGTACTCAGAGACCTCACGCCGCTCCACCAGCCGAAGCTCTTTCAGCCGGATCAGGAAAGCGGTGTAAGACACGCCCATCACGCAGGCCATCTTCTGTACCAGCAGCTTATCCTCCAGCCGGAGGAGATTGTCCCCATAAAGGGAGATTGCCTCCGCCCCGGCATACTGCCCCAGCACGTTCCGCACGATGTACGCCGGCATGAGAAGCGCCGCCGCCAGCCTGTCCACCTTTGCTTCTTGGACGCTGAGAAGCTCCCGAAGCTCCCCCGGCCCGTATGCGCCCCCTTTATCCTGTTCCCGCCGGAACGATGCCAATGCCACTGTCCTGTCCATGATGTAGTGACTGGCTTCATGGGCCAGGGTGAACCGCCTCCGGCCCTCCTCGTTTTCGCTTTGCAGGCTCTTTTCCAGCACCACCGTCCCCTTGGGGAACACCCGCTCCACCGTCCGCCGCCCCAAAAGGATCAGCAGCGGGGTGGCCCCGTCCGAGATGAACCCGATCTTGCCCAGGTCATCCTCCGCGAAGCTGTGGTATTCCAGAGGCAGGCACAGGTAGCCCGTGAGGAAGCCGTCCATATCCACCCGCAGCGGCGGCTCCCGTTGTTTTCCGAGATACTGGCGCACCATGCCCTCCGCCAGCTCCTCGACTTCATCGACTGTAAAACATGATCTCAAAAATTCCACCTCCTATGTGGCAGGCCGCAGGGACAAAAGGACTCCCGCACCCGATGCGGGAGGTCCTGTCCCGGCAATCCGATCCCTTAAATATGCCCCTTTTAGCACATTTCTCCTTGACAACCGCGGTTATTTGCCATATAATTTGCTTGTAGTTGCTACTACTTGCTCATACTTGCTATTGAGATTATAGCAAGAACACGCAAGGTTGTCAATAGACACTGGCATGATTTCGCAAGTTTGGTGAACGGAGGAGAAAGAGATGGCATCCTTTCAGGAAAAAGTAAAAGAACACCGTGGGCTTTTGGGGCTTACACAGAAACAGTTGGCTGAAAGGGCGGGGATCGGGTTTCGGACAATCGTGACCTACGAGTCCGGCAAGAGGTTCCCACAAGCGGCGCAGCTCTATAAGCTGGCAAAGGCCCTCGGCGTGTCCACGGAATTTCTAAAAAACGATGCGGTCGATGACCCCTCGTATGGCATCGACCGCATGGAATATGTTGAACAGATGAGGCAGGAGGCGGGGACCGGGGAGGCCATGAGCCTTGAAACGATGCTGGCCCAGAACCAGGCGATGTTCGCTGGAGGCACAGTCAGCGAGGAGGCAAAGGACGCCTACTTCCAGGCTGTGATGAAAGCCTATCTGGAATGTAAAGAGGCGGCGAAAGAGACCTATGGCCGCAGGAAGAAGCGCAAGGCTTGATTGGCCGCAGGTTTTGGGGATGTCCCTGCCGATGTGCCGGAGGCATCTGTGTGGGTCCCTGATCCGGGGACAGGGAGGAAGTGGAAACAGTTGTCTGCTATCAATATCAGCTATATTGCCGATGAAGTCAAACGGGTCATGCGGAAGTACGATGAGACCGACCCATTCCGGCTGGCAAAGGCAATGAAGATCATAGTCAGTTACGAACCGATGGGGCTTTACGATGGATGCTGCAAGGGCTTTTTTATCGTGCATCGCCGGACGAAGCACATCACCATCAACAGCGACCTGCCGGAGGAATTGCAGAGGGTGGTCCTCGCCCATGAGATCGGACATTGTGTACTGCACAATTCGGCTGGGGCGATGGCGGCTTTCCATGAAATGGTCCTGTTCGATACCGTGGATTTCAGGGAGTACGAGGCGAACATATTTGCCTCTGAACTGCTCCTTTCCGATGAGGATGTGCTGGAGACACTGAACGACGATCTGTTCTTCTTCCAGGCGGCAAGCGTCCTCTGTGTGCCGGCCGAGATGCTGGACTTCAAGTTCCGGGTGATGAAGCGCAAGGGGTATAAGCTGGAGTCCCCCATTGTTTCGCATGGGGATTTTATGAAGAACATAGAGCGGGGCTGGCCGGCATCCGGCGAGCCTTGACGGAAACAGGGAGTGGGCATATAAGTCCGCTCCCTTATGTTTTATCAATGGGGAACTCTAAATCAGGACAGCTTGAAAACAAGAAAAAGCGGCTTATCCAGGAGCAGAAAGAGCAGGAGCGCAAGGACAGGACGAACCGCCTCTGCAAGCGCATGGGGCTTTTTGAGAAGCTGCTGCCCGACAGCATCACGCTGACCAAGGAACAGTTCAAGACCTTTTTGGAGCAGACCGCAGCCGCCGGGCATGGGCGCAGGCTGTTGGCGGAAATGACCGCCCAGAACGCCGCCGCAGCCTCCGCACAGGGCGCGGAACCGGTAGGGAGGGGCAACACCCAGCCCGCCGCCAAAACCGCCCAGACAGCGCAGGAGGACGGCGAATAATGATTAGGACTGTTTAATCTGAATAATCTCTACAATATACTTGCTTCGTTTCATGTAGCGAAACTTGACCGGCCCCGCACACAAATCAACAGGTAACTTGTTGGCAGGATAAATCAATCCCATTCTGTCACTATATATTTTGAATTTGCTAATGGATTTTCCTTCGCTTATCTCAATCAGTTCCCATTGCGCTCCCTCGCAAGCCTCAACTTTTGAGCCGAATATCTGTTGTCCGAGAATAACATGACCTGAGAATATTTCTGTTGATTTGAATAGAATGTCCAGTGAGTATTTCCAATTCCAGATAATCCCCAAAATCAGAACACCGGGACATACGCCAACCAAAATAAAACTATTTTCCCTGGGCATATTGGGGAAGCCATGATTTATAAGAAACCCAATAGCAACGATAATTGCCAGGATTAAAAACAAAAAGTATGTAAGAAATAAAGTTGGTAGAAGTCGTCCCCTTGTCCTTGAAAACAGTTCTTTTCGGCTCATTGTCCTCCCTCAATCCTATATGTCAATACTTCAGAAGCTGTATTCAATTTACTACAACAGTCGCCGCTATATTTCCACCACTATCCCGCTCACCGCCCGGACTGCGTGATCGAGGTACGCATGGGCAACACCGGCCTCACCGTGTCTGACGCTTCTGCCAACGGCGTAGGCCAAGGGAATAATCTAATCGGTAAAGCACAGGCATTCCTACCATGAACAGAAAAAAATAATGGTTTAGAAATAACATTTCCTCAAAAGATTTCAGTTCAGTCATAAATTGGGAATAAACAAATTCTGACTCTAAAACAGCAAGGATTAAAAACATTAAAGAAATCAGAATTTCACAAAAAATCCACGAGAAAACAACTACACAATAAATAAATCCTATAAGCGGCAACTTATTTCTGTCCTCAAAGGCTGTTTTTCCTTCTGATGATCTTGTAATCTGCGGAGAAATCAAAATGGTACGCAGCCATCGAATCTTTATTACATAATAATACTTTGCTGATAGCAGAAAAGGAAAGTAACAAGAGCAAAGCTGCTCCAGAAAATATGCTATTAGCAACTTGCAAAATGTTCCAAGGACGAGGGGCAAACAAACCTCAACAGTTATCATGATTAGCTATCCTTCCATGATGTATCATACTCGTATTCAGTTTACCACAGTAGCCGCCATTTTTCCACCATCATCAATCAAAGAATTTCAAAACATCAACCTCACTTCTGACAAAAATCGGCGGGAGCGTTTTTCGTTGCAACTGCCGCCAAAACCGCCCATCCAGCACAGGAGGGCGGCGTAGGCGGAAGCCAAAACGGGATAGGGGCGCAAGGGTAACGGGCTTGCGCCCCTACTTTTTCCCCGTAGGGCGC
>Ga0137308_101991_pt1 | contig 16132 bp, 12 predicted proteins | sample Inofrocosms_June_FD_97181 | JGI IMG/M metagenome (GOLD analysis project Ga0137308, IMG submission 97181) | Mouse cecal microbial communities from Vienna, Austria - N-Acetylneuraminic and N-Acetylglucosamine D2O microcosms_June | ecosystem: Host-associated > Mammals > Digestive system > Large... | reverse complement strand
ACATTCCAGCCTGTGCCGCAACCTCTGCCGCAAAGTCGTCCACTTTCTTTTCCAGACCTTCGCCTGTCTCGAAACGGATGAACTTCTTCACGGTTACGTTTGCATTGTTTTCCTTTGCGACCTTGTCCACGTATTTTGCAACCGTCAGATCGCTGTCCTGAACATATACCTGGTCTAACAGGCAGATCTCCTTCAATTCCTTATTCAAACGGCCGATGATCATCTTTTCGATGATGTTGTCCGGCTTCTCCGGATTCTCTTTCTTCGCCTGCGCAAGAAGGATCTCCTTCTCGTGATCCATGTATTCCTGGGAAACCTCTGCGCGGGATACATACTTCGGATACATCGCCGCAACCTGCATTGCCACATTCTTTAAGCATGTCTTGATCTCATCGTTTACAACGTCCGTATCTGCCACTACCAGTACACCGATACGTCCGCCGCCGTGGATATAGGATACCACACAGCCGTCTGCCTGAACCTTCTCAAATCTTCTGATATTCAGGTTTTCTCCGATCACCGCAATCTTCTCGACCAGGGCTTCCTTCACAGTCTTGCTGGTATCTTCCTTCCATGCCTCTGCCATGAACGCGTCAATATCTGCCGCGTTTGTCTCTACAGCCTGAGCGGCCACTGCCTCTACAAATGCCTGGAAATCTGCATTTTTAGCGACAAAGTCTGTCTCAGAATTTACTTCCACGATCGCCGCAACCTTATCATCCTTCACAACGGTACGTACAATTCCTTCCGCGGCAATCCTTCCTGCCTTCTTCTCAGCCTTTGCCTGTCCGTTCTTTCTCAGGTATTCGATTGCAGCATCAATATCTCCATTTGTTTCTGTAAGAGCCTTCTTGCAGTCCATCATGCCCGCGCCTGTCATCTCTCTTAACTCTTTCACCAAGCCTGCTGTAATTGCCATGTTTTTTTCCTCCATCTATTCTTCTACGTATTCGTCCGCAGCTTCTTCCGCTTCCTCATAGTACTCCTCGGCAGCACCCTGATTTGCTTCGATGACCGCATCCGCCATCTTGGAAACGATCAGCTTGACTGCACGGATCGCGTCGTCATTACCCGGGATAACATAATCCAGTTCTTCCGGATCACAGTTCGTATCACAGATTCCGATCAGCGGGATACCCAGGGTATGTGCTTCCTGAACACAGATTCTCTCCTTCTTCGGGTCAACGATGAAGATTGCGTCTGGAACTCTCTTCATTTCCTTGATACCGCCCAGATTCTTCTCAAGCTTGCTCCATTCCTTTTTCAATTCAATGACTTCCTTCTTCGGCAGTACGTCAAAGGTTCCGTCCTCTTCCATTCTCTCGATATCCTTCAGTCTCTGGATACGGCTCTGGATCGTTTTGAAGTTGGTCAGCATGCCTCCCAGCCATCTCTCATTCACATAGAACATACCGCAGCGCTCTGCTTCTGTGCGGATCGCGTCCTGAGCCTGCTTCTTGGTTCCTACAAACAGAACGGTACCGCCGTCTGCCACGATATCAGCCACTGCCTGGTAAGCCTCGTCAACCATGCCCACAGACTTCTGCAGATCGATGATGTAGATGCCGTTCCTCTCTGTGTAAATGTACGGAGCCATCTTAGGATTCCATCTTCTTGTCTGATGTCCAAAATGTACACCTGCCTCTAAAAGCTGCTTCATTGAAATAACGCTCATGTTTCTTTCCTCCATCTGGTTTTAGTCTTCCGTATGCTTCCTTTTTTCCGAAACCGGCCCGCTCAGGTTAAAAAGTGTACATCCTGACGCAGACTTAGGCACCTGCGGAAAACCCGCATACGTGTTTTTTGCAACGGTAGTAGTATAGCACAGAACCCCGCACAGCGCAAGGATTTTTGTAGACGGATTTTAAAAAACCCCTGTCCGCATATGCGGCGCAGGGGTTCCTTCTCTTTTGTCTTTTATAAATCTTTTGCTGCTTATAAAATCTTTTGTTTCTTAATCAATCTTTCGTGCCTGATCAATCTTTTGTATCTATATGATGAGAATTCCTCTTTAGTAGCGTACATAGATCATGCCAGCCTGTACAGGGCCGACAACTACACCAACGCCCTCTGTTGCCGCATGGATCATCTGGCCTCCACCGATATAAATCCCGCAGTGTCCTGCGTTGACACATACATCGCCGGGCTGCGGATCTGACACCTGCGGCCATGCGAGGAATGTATATGTAGTACCCAAACGGGAATAACTGCCTGTCAGACAATAGCTCACAAAACCGGAACAATCAAAGGATCCCGGAGAGCAGGCTCCCCATACATATTCCGCATTCCCGACCCAGCCATACGCGCGATCCACAATGGAGTTGCCCGTAAAGACATCATAGCTTGGCTCCGGGGTGGGAGTCGTCGTATCCTCTTCAGGCGTATCTGTCGCGTTGTCTGTGTTCTCTTCCCCTGTTGTATTCTCTCCCGGTGTATTGGAATCTGTATTCCCCTCTGCCGGAGTATCCGGAGTCGATGTAACCGTGGGCTGCGCCACAGTCGGCTGCTGGGTACGCGCTGAAGCTGTACGTGCCCGCTCTGCCGCTTCTGCCGCCCGCGCAGCGGCTGCTGCTTCCTCCGCCGCGCGGATACGGGCTGCTTCCGCCTCCTGAGCCGCGATCCGGATCATCTCGTCCAGGTTATCAACCTCCTCACGCTTGGATTCGATCGTAGTCTCCAGTTCTGAAGACTGAACCTGATATTCTGCCTCTATATTCTTCAGGGTAGTGGTTTCCTCTTCCAATGTAGCCTTCAGGTCTTCTACTTCAGTCACCGTCTGAGCGTATTCCTCAAGCTTATCCCTGTCATAGCTATGTACCTGCTCTACATATTCCCCCTGCTTCAATGCTTCTGCCATGCTTCCGGAGCTCATCACACGCTCAAGCGCGGAAACGTCTCCCTCTTCATACATATACTTGATACGAAGCTTCATATCTTCATACTGCTGCTGCTTCTTATCTTCCGCAACTGCCAGATCCTGCTTCGCCTGTACAAGCTCCTGACCTTTGACAATCAACTGCCCCTCCAGTTCATTCATCTTGATCATTAATGTATTCAGCTGCGTCTGCAAATCATTTACTTCACCTTCAACTGCTGCTTTCTGATTCTCCAGATTTGCCTGCTTCTCCTCTTCCGGTGAAGCACTTACAGGAAATGCCGGAGTGACAACCATGGAACAAGCCAACGCGATTGCCAGCAACAGACTGCGTACTCTTTTAAATTTCATCTTGTCACCTTTCCTTATTAATATTTAATTATTTATATGTCCCCACATATAAATATCATTATACAACATCAGTCATCCTTTTTCAATATTTTTTAAAAATTTTTGACAAAATGATTCCAACGTCATGATTTATTCTTAATGATACAGTCGTATTATAAAGTATATCCTCAAATTTTGCAATACCCTTTTAACATTTTTGTAATAATTCATCTGATTTTTATTCGGCTTCGAAACCGTTCCTTCCGTTCAGCCCTGAAAATGAATAAAAAACTGATAGCTATTTCTGTCAAACCGTGGTATGATAAGAATATGAAACACATTCGTTTCTTATAATAAGAAAAAGTGACGGCTGCCGAAGCATCTATGCAGGCAGTCCAGGGAGTCTATATGGGAAAACGATCCGTACTGATCACCGGCGCCTCTCGCGGCATCGGCCGGGCCTGTGCATTTCGCTTTGCGCGGGCCGGGTATTTTGTATTTATCAACTGCAGGCTTTCTGTTACAGAATTATATGATATCAAGAGGCAGCTGCTTGCCTGCGGGCATTTGTGCGAAGCCGTACCGGGAGACGCGGGCGATCCTGCCGACACGGCACAGATTTTTTCCAGATTGCGTGAGATCTGTGACGGACCGGACGTTCTGGTGAACAATGCCGGGATCTCCTATGTCGGACTTCTGACTGATATGACGGACCAGGATTGGGAAGACATTCTGCATTCGAACCTCTCTTCCGCCTTTTACTGTTCCCGTGCCGCCCTCCCCTACATGATTTCCCAAAAAAGCGGGAAGATCATCAATATCTCTTCCATGTGGGGGAGGGTCGGCGCCTCCTGCGAAGCTGCATACTCCGCTTCCAAGGCCGGCCTCAACGGTCTGACCATGGCCCTGGCAAAGGAACTGGCCCCAAGCAATATTCAGGTCAATGCCATTGCCTGCGGAGTCATAGATACTGCCATGAATGCCGGATTCTCCGAAAAAGAGCGGCAGGCTTTGAGGGAACAGGTTCCGGCGGGACGATTCGGCACACCGGAGGAGACTGCGGAACTGGTCTATGACCTGGCTGAGAACCACCCCTATCTGACCGGGCAGATCATCGGACTGGACGGTGGAATGATATAAGCTCCTGTTCACACCCTGACCCGGTGTTCACAGGAACTGATATGAATATATGAAAGAACAGGGAGAACAACTATGAAGAAAAGAGCAGTCATCGCACTTGGGCACCGCGCTCTGGGCACTACGCTCCCCGAGCAGATGGTGGCCGTAAAGAAAACCGCAAAATCCATTGCCGATCTTCTGGAGGAAGGCTATCAGATCGCGATCACACACAGCAACGCCCCCCAGGTCGGCATGATCCATACCGCCATGAATGAATTCGGCAAGGCACATCCGGACTACACTGCCGCGCCCATGTCCGTATGCTCTGCCATGAGCCAGGGCTATATCGGATATGACCTCCAGAACGGCATCCGGGAAGAACTGCTGAACCGCGGCATTTACCGCACGGTCAGCACGATTTTGACCCAGGTCATCGTAGACCCCTATGACGAGGCATTTTATACGCCCACCAAGGTACTTGGACGGTATATGTCGGTCCAGGAAGCCAATGAGGAACGGAAGAAAGGCAATTATATCATCGAGGAGCCCGGCAAAGGCTTCCGGCGGGTCGTATCCGCCCCCAATCCGGTTGAGATCGTGGAGCTGGATGCCGTCAAAGCCCTTTTAGACGCAGATCAGCTGGTCATCGCCTGCGGCGGCGGCGGGATTCCGGTCATGAAGCAGGATAATCATTTGAGAGGCGCCAGCGCCGTCATCGAAAAGGATCTTGCAGCCGGCAAGCTTGCGGAAGGCGTGGGAGCCGACATTCTGATCATCCTGACAAGCGTGGAGCAGGTATGCATCAACTTTGGACAGGAGAATGAGACCAAGCTGGGAGAGATCACAGTCAGGGAAGCCAGAGAATACATGGAGCAGGGGCATTTCGGCATTTACAACATGTATCCGAAGTTTCGGGCTTCCGTGGAGTTCATTGAAAAGGGGGAGTGCCGCAGCGCGCTGATCACCTCTTTTGACAAAGTAAAAGACGGCATCCACGGAAAAGCAGGAACTATCATCCGATAACGCAGCCCTTACAGAAAACGGCATTTACTCAGGACAGAGCAAGGACGCTTTGTCCTATATTTTTTTGTTGTAATCTAGCAAAATGGTATAAAATCAAATTACCTTTTTCTGCATATATATGATATAGTAATATTTAGCGGTAAAGTCAAAGGTAACGTTACGATGTAACCGGAAAACCATGGAAACTGACTCCCCAAAGGGTGTGAACAGTAACCAGCCATAAACCATTTACTGTATTTTATGAAATGTCATTCTTGACAGATATGATACTCAGTCAGGGGAGGAGAAGGGGGTTGCAGAAACAACGCGCAAAGAATGAAGCCTTGACTGCGGCAAAGGAGGAGGATTTCATTATGGAAAATCAATTGGTATGGAAGGACGAGTTCAGTATCGGAGTGGATATAATCGATAAGGAACATAAGCGTCTTTTCAAGATCATCAACAAGCTCTTCTCATTCAGTGAGGAGGACAAAAAAAGCCAATGGGCATGCCAGGAGGGGATCAAGTTCTTCAAGGACCATGCGATGAAGCATTTTGCGGATGAAGAAGAATATATGGCATCCATTGATTACAAGGATATCCTGGTACACAAGCATATCCATGCCGGTTTTCGCAACAATACGCTTCCGGCATTGGAGGAGGAACTGGAGCGGTCGGATTATTCCCCGGATGCTGTTGCCCATTTTCTGGGAGTCTGCGCCGGCTGGCTGATCGGGCATACTCTGACGGAAGACCGCGCGATCAAGGGAGAAGACAGCAGCAAGTGGAGAAGTCTTTTGCCAAGTGATGAACTGAATGCCATGCAGAAGACGATCGTCCAGCTGATCTATGATATGTTTCAGCTGGAATCCAGCATGATCAGCGACGCGTACGGCGGAGAAAAGTTTGGAAAAGGGGTCTACTACCGTCTGGTCTACGGCACAAAGCAGGATGAAAAATGGGAGATCATACTGGTCTTTGAGGAAATGCTTCTGATCAATACTGTCGGAAAGGTACTGGGCCTTCAGACAAACAAACTGGATTCCATGCTGATCAATGCTGCCAGATATACGGCGCAGCAGTTTGTCGGACGGATCAGAGAGCATCTTCCGGATGCGGACCTGCAGGAAATGCAGGAAGAAAATCTCCTGACATATGAGCAGTTCCGCAAGGTATTTGAACGCCACAATCCCCAGGTCAGCCTGTTGTTTGATACCGGCGCCGGTTATTTCGCGTTTTGCGTCATTGCGCCCCACTTGCTCCAAAACGGCGTGGGAACCGCGATCAGCATGGATAATGCCATTTCCGAGATTGAAGAATACCTGACCCAGAGAGAGGCCAGCAAAGCGGAGGAAAAGCCAAAGATCCTGATCGTTGACGATTCCATGACGATCCGTCAGGGCATGAAGCAATTGTTGGAAGAGGACTATGAGATTGCCGTGGCCACATCCGGAGTCGCCGCGATACGCTCCATCACTCTGGACAGGCCGGATCTGGTTCTGCTGGATTACGAGATGCCGGTCTGCGACGGCAAGCAGGTATTGGAGATGATCCGTTCCGACGATTCGCTGGCCGAGCTTCCTGTTTTCTTCCTGACAGGCCGTGTGGATCCGGAAAGTGTAAAAAAAGTTATTCCTTTAAAGCCTGAAGGCTATTTGTCAAAATACTTAAAGCCTGAGGATATTAAAAGTAATATTGATAAATTCTTTGAGCGAAGGCAGGCTTAAAAGCAGGCTGGAGGCTCTTTAGAACCTCCAGCCGTACAGTCAGAAAATTTTTATCTGTTTACGATTCCACGCAGCGGCCGGCAGCAGACTCTGTGTCAAATATACCGACTGCCGCGCGGAATCCGAAATTTTCGGTCATCAATACCGGTTATGCACGTCCTCCGCAAAGCACATCATATCCTTCACTTCGAGTACCCTGCCGTCATCCAGCACTGCCCTGCCGTTCATCCTGCCGAATACCTGATGCTGGTCCGTTTCGATGAGAACCGCAGCCGTTCGGGCAGCCCGGTCAAGAACCGGCTGAAACTCCATCTCGAATCTGCCGTCGCTGGAGGAAAATGTCCACGGCTTCATATAACTGTCCGCGGGAATGTGAAATTCCACGTCATCCAGCTTATGCCCTTTCCCGTCATAGAACAACATATTCTCCGATGCCGCCGAGGTATCACCGAACCCATATCCGATATTGAAGCCAAATGCTTTTTCACCGATCATCTGATTCCCGGAACCCCAGTACCACCGGTTGTCATAGGTCCACACGCCCCTGCCCCAGTCCAGCGTACCGAAGTCTGTTTCCCTGGAAAAGGCATAGGTCCTTCCGTCAAATCTCATGCTGCCGGATGCGGGCATGCAGTTGATCTTCTGATTGTAATAAAAGGCAGTCTTCTTTTCCTTCCACGGGGTCGCGATCACCATCGTATCCATATCCGGCTGCTCCAGCTGGATATCGCAGGAAAAATCCTTTCCCTGATAAAAATTCTTGAAACGACAGCGGATCTGGCGTTTTCCGTCTTTTATAAAGTAACCCATGTGGAGGCGGTTGTCCCGGTATACCACATCCCCTCTCTCTGAGGTCTCCGGCATATGGAATCTGCCCATGGGAAATGGATTGAGTATGGTCTCCGTGTGCTCCCAGCCCTCCTTAAAATTCAGCAGCGACACGGACTGCAGTCCGATGTAGCCGTCATCTGAGAGGGTGAATGCCCCGGCAAAGTCTTCATTTAATACGAGATAATAATCCCATTCCTTGATCCGGAACTTCGGTGCCCGGATCCTGTCTCTGGAATACGTCTGAACCAGCTTTCTGGACCAGCCCGGCTCCATAAGGCTTCCGTCTGAGTTCAGCAGCGGGTGTGCCTGTGTCACTTCATGGTTTCTCATTCATGTTTCCTCCTGTTCTGTACTGATTCGTATTCTGATATCTGTCGTAACAGTTTACTGACCAGCCAGCGAACTGTTACTATATGTAACCTCTAAATTGATAAAATGGTAATTTTTCTCTTGCTTTTTAGGAATAACCGGTGTAATATATGAATATAATCATATGTAGTATTTAAAACTACTTATCGTTTAATTATAAATTTAGGAGGCGGTTTTTATGACAAAACAACACATCAAAGATCCAGGAAGCGCAATCACCCATTTTATCGGCATGCTGATGGCGATCTTCGCCGCAGTCCCGCTTTTGATCCGTGCAGCTCACGAACCGGGACGGATCTACGTGATCTCTCTTGCCATCTATGCGGCGAGCCTGGTCTTATTATATGCGGCAAGTACAACCTACCATACCTTCGATCTGTCAGAAAAAATTAATACTGTTTTAAAGAAAATCGACCATATGATGATCTTCGTCCTGATCGCAGGCAGCTATACGCCGATCTGCCTTCTGGTGCTCAGAGGGCGGACCGGGCTGATCCTGCTTTCTCTTGTCTGGGGGATCGCCATCGTCGGGATCCTGATCAAGGCATTTTGGGTCTTCTGCCCCAAGTGGGTCTCTTCCATCCTGTATATCGGAATGGGCTGGACCTGCGTGCTGGCTTTTACACAGCTCTTAAATTCCATGAGTATGGCAGCTTTCGGATGGCTTCTGGCGGGCGGCATCATCTATACGATCGGAGGTGTGATCTATGCGCTGAAGCTTCCGATCTTCAACAGCAGGCATCAGAATTTCGGCAGTCATGAAATTTTCCATCTCTTCGTCATGGGTGGAAGCGCCTGCCATTTTGTAGTGATGTACGCGTATCTGCTTCCATAGGACCGATGCAGGACCTGGAATCTACATTTTAGGATTCCAGGCTTTTTGTTTTCTTTTTGGTTTCCGGAAACCAGCCGGTTACTGTTCACACGGAATCGTGCACCCTGCTGCACGGTGTCCGGCAAATAAAGTAACATTTGCTATAATATCCAGCCTCTCGCCGAAGGCGACTTAAAATAGGCTGGATACTGTTACTGGAGCACCCAAAGGGTGTGAACAGTAACACCAGCCGCACCGGGCCGGCTCAGATCCGGCCTATTGATTCGCAGACCGCTCCCGCGGCTTCTGGTTTTTCCACTCGGGATTGGAATACAGCCTTTCCAGTTCCTTGATCCGCTGATCAATCCCGCGCTTCCGGATATAGTCGCTTACCGTTTTCGGCACATACTGGAACCATTCCTTGTTCTCCGCCACCATCTTTCTAACATCATACCCTGTCGGTCCGCATTCCTCGCCCAGCCGCTGCCAGAGGATCTCCGTCTTCAGTCCCTGCCGCTGGACGGCCTGCGCCTTCTCTTCATCCCATTCCCGGCAGATGCTCAAGTAATACGTAGCATCCCTGGGCGCATACTGAGGAATCAGATCCGACTGCGTTACCGGAAACGGAATGATGTCAAACTCCTTGCGCCTGACCCCGAAGTCCAGCAGCGCCCCCTGGATCATCTCGTAGCGCTCCAGATAGGTCAGCGGATTGTCCCGCTTCGTGACCCCATGCCGATCCAACGACGAGGTTGCCGCAAAGGAAACGATATCTGCATGCGTGATCCCGATATACAGCTTATGGCAGCGCATCTTTGCCGCCAGGATATATTCCATATGCTTTAATGTAAAAATCTGAAATCTGCCAAAGGCTACCCCTGTTTCAACCATAATTATTTTCCTCTCTGATCTTTTCTGGTATTTACTCCACTTATCATAACAGATTCTGCGTTTTTTTCAAACTGTTTCAACCGTACAGGCAGAACTTTTTTATTACTTTTTTATTCCCGATTATTTTATAGACTTTGTACCATGATTGTGCTATACTTACAGAACCACGTAAACAGATTCCCTGAAAGGAGGCAGTAAAATGACCGACAGCCAAAAACTTGATCTCATTCTTTCCGAAATCTTAGGTGTCAAAGAAGATGTAGCTGGTCTCAAAGAGGATGTCACTGGTCTCAAAGAGGATGTCACTGGTCTCAAAGAGGATGTCACTGGTCTCAAAGAGGATGTTGCTGTACTTAAAACCGATGTCGCTGGTCTTAAAGAGGATGTCGCTGTACTTAAAACCGATGTCGCTGATCTCAAAAAGGATGTCGCTGTACTTAAAACCGATGTCGCCGTACTTAAAACTGATGTCGCTGTACTCAAAGAGGACGTCTCTATCCTCAAGCAGAGAGTAACCGCCATTGAGGTGCATCTTGAAAACCAGACAGATAAGAACATACAGCTGATCGCCGAGAACTTTATCGAACTTACCAATAAGCTCAACCAGGCCATTCCGGTGGCCGACAAGAACCTTGCCTATGAAGTAAAGGTAAACTACCTCATCGAAAAAGTACAGTTTCTTGAAAAGGATTTTGAAAAATTTAAGTGTCAGATGGCGTACAGCTGAGATATGCCACGTGTTTTTTATTTTTTCCGCCTCGTCATTCCTTCGCAGTTTCAAAATATTTTCTGAAAAATCAACTAAAAAATCTTACTCCACTTCGTTCATCTATAGTATTGTTTCACCCAAAAAAATATGTTAAAATATAAACGCTTTTAAGGAAACATATCATAATTCACTACATAAGAAAGGAATCATAGTATGTTACACGAGAATAATACCATTGGAGAAGTAAAAGACGAAGTGCTCTACCAGGTTGCCAAAGCGGCCTTTGAGGGGAACCTGCACAAGATCGAGGCGACACTGCCCTACGAGATCCTGCCAGGGACCAAACCGAAGTTCCGCTGCTGCGTCCACAAGGAGCGAGAGATCGTCCGTGAACGGATCATGCTTGCCAAGAACATCAACCCGGCAGATGGCGAGCCCTGCCACAACACGGTCAAGATCCTCCCGTCAGCCTGCGAGAACTGCCCCATCACCCGTTTTTCCGTGACAGACAACTGCCAGAAGTGCATGGGCAAGAAGTGTATGCAGGCGTGCCGTTTCGGAGCCATCACCATGGCAAGGGACAAGGCATACATCAATCCGGAAAAATGTAAAGAATGCGGCCAGTGCTACGATGCATGTCCGTACAACGCGATTGTGGATATTATGCGCCCCTGCCGCCGCGCCTGCCCGGTAGACGCGATCCAGGCGGATGAGGACGGAAGGGTATGGATCGATGATGAGAAATGTATCCGCTGCGGTTCCTGTATCAGCAAATGCCCGTTCGGCGCGATTTCTGACAGCTCCCGTATGATCGAGGTCATTGACTACTTGAAGGGCGACCGTCCGGTATACGCGCTGGTAGCTCCTGCCGCTGAGGGACAGTTCGGCATGGATATCACCATGGAATCCATCCGCAAAGGAGCCAAGAAGATGGGATTCAAGGACATGGTAGACGTGGCGATCGGAGCGGATTTCGTATCTGATTCCGAAGCAAAGGAATGGGCGGAGGCACATGAGGCCGGCAAAAAGATGACCACCTCCTGCTGCCCGGCATTTGTGCACCTCATCCGGCGGCATTTCCCGGAGCTCTCTGACCACATCTCCACCACGGTATCCCCGATGGCCGCAACGGCAAGACTGGTCAAGGCCATGCATCCGGGCGCGGTATGCATCTTCATCGGACCATGTATCGCGAAGAAGAGCGAGGCCGGACAGGATCAGGACAAGGAAGGCGAAAACGCGGATCTTGTACTGACCTTTGAAGAATTCCAGGCGATGCTCCGCGCAAAGAAGATCAAGCTGGAGCCAGTGACTCTGGAAGAGACTCAGAACGGAAGTATCCATGCCAAGAATTACTCCAATTCCGGCGGTGTGACCAGGGCGGTGAAGCAGGCTTATATCGAGCACGGCGGACAGAGCGGATTGAACGTACGCCAGTGCAACGGCGCGGCGGAATGCCGGAAAGCGCTCATGCTTTTGAAGGCCGGAAAGCTGCCGGAGGACTTTATCGAGGGAATGGCCTGCTTGGGCGGATGCGTAGCCGGCCCCGGCAATATCCAGGAAGAGCGGGCATTCAAGCGGGAGCGTGACAAGCAGCTGAAGAGGGCGGATGACCGTCTGGTTACGGATACTGTATCCGAATACAGCAAATACGAATTTTCCATGCACCGTCATCAGCAGACGGAAGCATAATTTTATATTAATTAGAGGCTGTCGGAAAAAAAATTATATTTCTGCACAATATCTTGCTTTGATATCTAACCAGTCGCAGCATTTATTGTAGGCAGTCAATCTTTTTCCGACAGCCCCTTTTTAATTGTACTCATATCTCTTCAAAAGTATTATTTTCATTTTCTTCTATTAAAGCATAATCTGTGGATGGTAATGCATCAACCTCCATTTTTTCTGCAAATGTATTAAAAAGAACAGTAAAACGTTCTAAAAAATCTTCTTTCATATCAAGATGTTCACTACACCAAAATGAAAATAAAATTTTCTCATCTCCCAGCACCGATACTGTTTGCGAAAACCAATTCTTATAATCTGTCGTAGAGTATTGTCTCACATCCAAAGGCCAATTATTAAAACAAATATCATAGTTAAACCCAAGATTTTTTGAAAAAAAACTTTGAAAGCGCAAAAAAGCAGAATGATCTTTTAACAGTTCAAATATATCCTTCTCAATCGTTAACGGTAAAAACAAAAAATTTCCTAACTCAGCAACTAGCCGGGCTTTTGATCTGTATTCGGGTCTATCAGGTACATCACCATCAAGAATAATTATGTTATTTCGAAATTCAGGAACTTTCTTTTCTGCAAGATGTATATAATTTGTCCATCCTAAATTTATATCAATAAATGTCATAAATAAATCCAGATTAATATCCAAAGCATCCGTAAGTATATACCTCAAAAATGAAATTGCGCGTGCATCCTCACAATAGATATTTATTTTATTTCCACCAATAGATGTAGTAAGATTAATGTCATTAAGAATTCTGCTTAGTTCATCAGTAGAAGATATATTTCTAGGCATGATCGTTCTTTTCCCCTCCTCATTATAGCAGGGCTCTAAATACACTATAGAATTATCATATGCATATAGAGGAAGATTTATACCTTTTTCTTGACGCTCTTTTCGATAATACTTATTAACGCATTTTAAAATAAGAGGTGAGTGTGTTGTAAAAATAATTTGAATTCTATAATCTCCGGCAGCTTTCCATAAATATTCTACTAACTTTCCTTGCGAAAAACCATACAAGGTAGCATCTAATTCATCTATTAATAAAATTCCGCCTTTATATTTCCGCCCATATTGCTCTTTTAAACGCTTAAACGACAATACTGCCAAAATAATTTTAATTACATTCCCCTCACCTGAGGAATTAGTAAAAATATCATGTACACTATCACTGACTCCTGCAAATATTTTTGAGGATGTCCCTTTTTCAAGGCCTATCTCCGGATTATCTCCCATACTTTGTATAGACAAAATTGTCCTATAATTTGCAATACAGTATTTTAATTCATCTTGAGTAAGATCAAATGCCATTGCCTGGGTTTTACCGGTTTCTCCTATGGGAAATAATCGGCTCAAACTCAAAAAATAGGCAGGTAATTGAATATAGCCTGCACCTTTAGCACGACTTTCAGCATTCCAAAATCTTAATGTTGGCTCATATCCCCTTTGTCTTCTTGCAATGCTCTCAATGGAAAAATAATCTTGTTCATAGATTCCCTTATGTAAATATAATTTCCATTTATGCTCACCAATCACATCATATTGTGGAGATATTTTAAATTTTTCTCGAAACTGAGAACGAAAATTATAACCATCAATTGTTTTACATCCATACATAGGATGTGTTTTTGAAGAAATAGTAAATGGCTGCCCAATTATACCCAGTACAGTTGTTTTTTGTGTCGCATTTCTCCCTGAAATCACAGTAATGCGCTTCCCCAAATCGAACGATACATGTTCAAATGCACGGAATTTCTCTATTTCTATACTTTTGACTATCATCTCGTACCCCTCCTAAATACATTCCCGAAAATCTACGCTTATGTGATGTTCTAATAATTGTTGGTTAGATGGACACAATACATTATCTGAAAAAATCAATAATTCTGAGGCCTTCCCCTTATTTGCCGCACTGTAGATCAAATCAAATTTTTGCATTTTATAAGATGCATATAAGCTTTCAATTTCCTGGACATCATCATAAGTCATAATCCACGGTGCAACAATACTGTCAGTTATAACATCATGTATTTTCTTATGATCCGCTGGTGTAAGAAAGTTTTTATATAATTTTTGCCCTTTATTATAATACGGCGGATCAAAGTAAATAAAGATATTTTTTCCAAACCGCGGAATATAATTTTTTAACAGGCTTATAATATCTTTATTATAAACACTTATTTGATTTCTATATTCCGAAATTTTTTCTATTTTTGAAATCAGATTACTGCGCTTAAATCGAACGTCCAGTTTCCATTCACCTGCTTGTGAATAACCGCCAATAGGACCAGCTGTCAAAATTCCAGAACGATTGGTTCTATTTAAAAATAAAGTTGCAAATGCCAAGTCTATAGAATATGTAGATTGTGACAAATAAATTTTCTTCTGTCTATACCATTCATCTATTGTTATTGGTGTGCTTTTTATTTTTTCTATCAACTGCTCCGGTTCTTGTTTAACTGCACGCCAAAAAGAATAAATTGCCTTATCAAAATCATTTATAATTATATTTTCTACTTTTCCATCAAATAAAAGCGCCAAAGCTACTCCCGCGCCTCCAGCAAATGGTTCGACATAAGTACAATTAGGTATATCTGCATTTTCTATCATTAATCCAATAAAATCTGATAAGCGTTTTTTTCCGCCTGGATAACGTAATGGTGATGGATTTGACATGATACGCTCCTCCAATCTTTCCATAATACTCTCTTTTCTCAGGGAAATATTGCAATAAAGGGACTATATCTTATGAATCTGATTTAATTTTCCTATTCATAATTATTTTTCTCTGAACACAGATATGATATTAGTATCCTACCATGCCCCTACTTTTTTTTCAACTGCTTTCTCCATTTTTCTTTGTTTTCCGCAAACTATGGTATTTATTTATCCTGTTTCTTGATTAGCCACATGTCTTGTTGACATCAAGAATTAGAAACGCTATGATTATCATAAAAGTACAGGCAGTTGTTTTTTATTTTCGAATAACTCAACAACTTCTGTATAGTAAAAACAGCTTGGAGGGAATCACATCATGGAAGAATCAACAAAACGGATCGCAGAACGTTTTCAGTGCAGGTACACGGTCTTTAAGAAAGGAACCGCCCCGGAGCCGGTGGAGCAGGCCTACCGGAGGGCTCTGAAGGCCGGACGGATGGAAGGCTTTTATCCGGCTATTTTCCTGTTGGACGAATATACTGTGGAATGGCTGGAGGAGGTCGTATCCCAGGACTATGACAGAGACGAGATCATTGCCAATTGCGGGGACAATGGCAAGGAGATCCTGGAGGAACGCTATCAGGAATACATGGAGGATCTGGAGCTGGACGAGGAAGGCCAGGAGGATTTCATCGGAAATGAAACAGAAGGCGAAGTGCTGCATCATTTCATAGGCTACTGCTCCTTCTCCGACGGCAATCTGGAAGCGGACGTGCTGCTCTTAGAACTCCCGGTCCGTCATCCATGGGAGATCATCGGCTGCCTGCCCATGGGAGGATGGAACGAGTGCCCCGGGCCGGAAGAGATGATCTCCATCTGCAAATACTGGTATGAAAAATATCAGGCCATTCCGGCGGTCTTTACCCACGATGTGATGGAATTCTATGCACCCGCTGGACTCAACGGGGCGGACAGCCTGGAGGCTGCCAAAGAGCACTATGCCTTCTGCGTGGACCGGGTGGACCAGGGGACGCGGACCTATAAGCTGTCGGAACTGGCGGCA
>Ga0137308_101988_pt1 | contig 16165 bp, 17 predicted proteins | sample Inofrocosms_June_FD_97181 | JGI IMG/M metagenome (GOLD analysis project Ga0137308, IMG submission 97181) | Mouse cecal microbial communities from Vienna, Austria - N-Acetylneuraminic and N-Acetylglucosamine D2O microcosms_June | ecosystem: Host-associated > Mammals > Digestive system > Large... | reverse complement strand
ATTTCCGGGCGGCGGCGTGAAGAGGCTCTTAAGCCTCCTGATAAAGCTCCAGAATCGCCCCGTCCTTCCAAACGAAGGCCAGCCGGTCCCCCTTGTCATTGGCGGCCATGGGGCCGCAGATCACGCGGTCAGCATCGGCCACGTATTTCTCCAGATCGTCCACCTTATAGGCCACATGGGGATGGCGGTGGATGTCCTCGGGGAAGGGGGTGCCCTCCTCAAATTTCAGGTACTCGATTTTGTAGTCGTAGTCGTCCACATTGCTGACCCAAAATTTTGCCCCCTCGTTATAGGTCATGTTGGGCTTGCGGTTGGTGACGGGAATTCCGATGTGCATATATTCGGCAGACATGGCGTTTCCTCCTGATTATTGATGTTTGACCGCTTGGTAGACCTCATAGGCCTGTTTGGGGGTATATCCCTCGTGAACCACCTTGCCGATGGCCTGGGCCATGCCCGCCGGGGAGTCGGACTGGAAGATGTTCCGGCCCATATCCACCCCGTGGGCCCCCTGCTGAATGGCCTTGTACGCCATTTCCAGGGCCTCCAATTCCGGCAGCTTCTTGCCCCCGGCGATGACGATGGGCACGGGGCAGGCGGCGGCCACCCGCTCAAAGCCCTCGCAGTAATAGCTCTTGACGATGTTGGCCCCGTTCTCCGCCAGCACCCTCGTGGCCAGGAGGAAGAACTTCTCCGTCCGCTCCATCTCCTTGCCCACGGCCACCACGCCCAGGGTGGGCACGCCGTACCGGGCCCCGGCGTCGGCGGTCCGGCAGAGAAGCTCCAGGGACCGGCTCTCGCCGGGAGCGCCAATGAAGGTCTGCACCGCCACGCAGTCCGCGTTCATCCGCAGGGCGTTTTCCATGTCGCTGGCGAAGCCGCCGCCGTCCGACATGTCGTCATAGAGCACCGTGGAGTCATAGGTCACCCGGAGGCAGCGCCCCACCTGGGCGGCTGGGGAGATGCAGGAGCGAAAGACGCCCCGGGTGCCCATCAGTACGTTTACATAGGGAATCAGCGGCGGGATGACCAGGTCGATCCGCTCCAGCCCGGCGGTAGGCCCCATGATATAGCCGTGGTCAAAGGCCAGCATGACGGTGTTCCCGGACCTGGGGTCGAACATCCGGGCCAGCCGGGCCTTCATGCCCCAATCGCAGTGGGCCGCGCCCTTTACATAGAAGCCCTCCTGGGCGGCGGGGACGTCCAGGTGATAGTCGTGGGCGGCCTTGTTTCCGATGTTGTCCGCCATGCCTTACTCCTTGCTGTAGGCGGGCGTGTGGCAGGGGGCGCTCCAGAGGCGGATAAACTCGTCGTCCCACTTGGCGATGTTCATCTGGAAGCCCGCGGCCTCCTGCACGGTGAGGATTTCGCCCACCATGCTGGCCACGACCTCCACACCCATGGCCTTCAGGAACTCCACGGTATCCTTAAACAGCACCAGCAGCTCCATCATGGTGGTGGCTCCGCAGCCGTTGATCATGACGAAGGCCCGGTCGCCGGATTTCAGATCCAGGTTCTTGCACAGGGCCTGGGCCACGGTGGACACGGTTTCCTTGGAGCTCATCATGGGCACCCGGACGCCGCCGCCCTCGCCGTGCTGGCCCGCGCCGATTTCCATCAGATCCGTCTCCCCCAGGTCGCCGAAGGACATGCCGTTTTGGGGATGGGTGGCGTCGGTGGATTTCACGGTGACGGAGGCCATGCTGTCCGCGTAGCGCTGGGCGATGTCCGCCACCTCGTCTAAGGTTTTGCCCTCCCGGGCGGCGGCGGCGGCAATGTGGTACAGGGCCACGGCTCCGGCCAGGCCCCGCTTGTTGTCCTCACCGTTGGGGTCATACTGGATCTCCTCCCCGGTGACCACCTGACGGACGTTCAGTCCCGCCTTCTTTGCCAGCTTCATGGCCTGCTTGCCCGCCAGCTGGTCCCCGGCGTAGTTCAGTGTCAGCAGCAGCACGCCGTGGCCCTTGTCCGCCAGCTTCATGGCGTCAAACACCAGCTGGCCGTTGGGGGCGGCAAAGATGTCGCCCACGGCCTGGATGTCCAGCATGCCCTTTCCCACAAAGCCGGCCTGGGCGGGCTCGTGGCCGGAGCCGCCGTAGGTGACGATGGTGACCCGGTCCGCGTTCGCCAGGTCCTTGCTGATGACCAGATGTCCGTCCACGTCCAGAATATCGGGGTAGGCCAGGCCCAGACCCACAAGCTCCTCGTCGGTGATGGTCTCCGGGGCGTTGATAAATTTCTTCATTTTCATGTATGTACCTCCTAAAAGTTATTATTTCCGACCTTAAAGCTCGAAAATAGTAAATTTGATTCAAGCCGTTTTGCGCACCGCTGTAAACAGCGGCAACCGCAAAACATGGCACATATTACTTCCGGCCTTTCAGTTCGGAAGTAATATTTTTTGTACTTAAGGCTGGGCCAGGCCCTGGAAGAAATAGGCCATGGACATGGCTCCCGCGTCCGGGGTGCCGAGGGTCTTCTCGCCGTAGCTCTTGGCCCGGCCGAATTTGGACACGAAGCCCCGGGTAGCCTCGGCCCCCTCCATAGCGGCCTTGGCGGCGGCGGCAAACAGCTCGTTTTCGTCGTCCCCCCCATAGGCGGCGACGGCCCGGCTGGCGGGAATCAGAGCGTCCATCATGGTTTTGTCGCCCACCTTGGCCCCGGACATGTCGCTTAGCTCCTCCAGGGCCTGGGCGAAGACGGCCTGAAGTCCCGCCACATCAATCTCGTCCCCCTCCGGGGCGGCCTCCTGCATCCCGTCCAGCCAGGTGTTCCAAAGCGGCACGGCGCTGCCGCCGTTGAGGGTCATCACCGCCGTGGCCGCACCGTCCAGCATGGCCTGAATGCCGTTCTCCGGCCGCTCTGCCGCGGCGGAGATCGCCCCGGCGATTTTGACCATCGTCAATCCGTGGTCCGCGTCGCCGAAGCGGGAGTCAATTTCCGTCAGTTCCGGTTCCGCCGCCGCCACAGACGCGCAGGCGTGTTTCAGCCGCGCGGCAAACGCATCCTTTGTCATGGGTAAGCGCCTCCTCTGCAAAATTAGTTACATTTGTTAAAAATGATAGCACATGATGTAACATAAGTCAACGCATGGCGCGGATTTCCCCGTAATGGACAGAGAGGCGGCAGGAAAACTATGGAAACTGCACAAAAACGGCTTCCCGGGCTTTGCCCGGGAAGCCGTAATGCGCATACGGTTGTCATTGTTCCAGCAGTCCCCGCACCAAGTCCTGACGGGCCACAATGTGGGTGAAGAAGCCGGATTTGAGGGCCCCGCCCAGGGCCTTGGCGCTGGTGTTGGCGGAGCAGACGCCGATGATGTTGGGGCAGCGTTTCAAAACGTCAATGGGGATTTGAATGGCAAAATCCTGCTCCGACTGGATGACGGTTCCCGCCTCGTTGAAGTAGTAAATCAGCATCCGCCCACAGGCCCGCTGCCGCTGGAGAAGGCCGCCATAGCGGACCAGAGAGGCGAAGTCGGGGCTGGAAGGGTAATCGCCGATGTTGACCAGGGCGGTGTCCAGGGCTTCCCATTGCTGAAGAATCCGGCGGTAAACCTCGGTGGAGCACAGGATTTGCTTTTCCTCCAGGCCCTCCGGCAGGGCGGGGAGGTAGAGAAAATGGGGAACGGCTCCCAGCTGCTGGGCCATCAGCCGGACGTTTTCGTTGGACTGGTAGTTACGGGCCGGAATGCTGGCGTTGCCCACCAGGGGGCAGATATCGGTGACGGCGCTGCTTGGCTGGGGGTTTTCCTCCAGCCAGGTTACCAGCTGGCCAATTAAGTACCCCCAGCCCACCCCCAGGCGGCGGGCGCCCAATTGGTGCAGCAGCTCCACGGCGCCCTGGGAGAGCAGGCGGTTTGTGGCGTCGTTGTCCGCACCGTCTTCCACCAAGATGCCTCCCCGGACGGAACCGGCTGCCCGCAGACGGTCCAGCATCCGGGCCGCCCGGGTTCCCGGCTCATGGACCGTGATCTCCACAATGCCCAGTTCCCGGGCCTCGGACAGCATCCGGCTGACCAGAGGGCGGGACACGCCCAGCTCCCGGGCGATGTCGCTTTGCTTCCGGTCCTCCAGATAATAGCGCCGGGCCACGTAAGCCAGCTTTTTCCGTTTTTCAAAACCAGCGCTCACATAATCCCCTCTTCCGAATACAGAAGTTACATATGTTACTATTTTGTTTATACCACAAAGCCGGCGGCGATGCAAGCGGGGAAAACATCTTTGAACACAACGAAGAGAAGCTGTTCGGCAGGAGCAGAACGGACAGCGCGGCGGAGGACCGGGAGCCGCCCGGGCATGTGATAGCGGAAGGAGCGGACGCGGCAGAGGTGTACACAATCGGACCGGGCGGCATTAGGCTTTCTGCGTCCACCATTTCTATAACCCCAGCTCATTTTTCCCTCGTTCCAGCATCTTTCTCACCCCTATCCTATCTTACTACATTTACTGATACTGAGAAAAGTCTGCCGGATGGCAGACTTTCTCGACAGCCTGAAAGTACGATTTTTCAATCGTGCTTTCTACGGGGCGTTCCGCTATTTCACATGGACTTTGCTTTCCGGCGGCTGCCTTTGGGGCTCTTCGCGTCATGCTGTATCAGGCCCGCCCGGCCGCCGCGTTTTTAATTATCCCAGTCGATATGCTCGAAGCCGGTGGCGGGGACGATGCCGTGCTCGGGGAACTCCGCGCCCTCCAGCACGAAGGTGTAGCGGATGTGGTCCCGGACGTTCAGCAGCACCGCCAGGGGCACCTCGGAGGCGTTGAAGTCCAGGTAGCCCAAGCTGTTTTCCATGCGGACATAGTAGTGCGTATCGCCGCCGATAACCGCGCTGCGGATTTCCGCCACGACGCCCTCCTGCTCCTGGGTATTCCCGGCGGCGGGCTTCTGCTCTCCCGCGACGATGAGGCCCCGGTGGGCCAGGGTCTGGCGGTAATTGGTCTCGCATTCGCCCACCGTCGAGCCGGTGGAGACAATGTCATACTGCTGGACGTTGACCATGGCGAACATCTTGACCAGCCCATCCTCCCCCTTCAGGGCCATGAAGTAAGTGGGCTGGCTTGCGATGTTCAAAAGCAGGGGGAACGTGGCCCGGTAGCGCATCTGCTGGACCTGGCTCTGGGCGGACTCCTGGGCGGAGATTTCCGTGGCCCCGGCACAGGGATAGAACTTGGTGGCCTTGGTCCGCTGGTTCGTGAGGATAAAGCCGATGTTGGACTGGTCCGAGGTGACGGAGGTGACGCCGGTGTACATGAACACGTCGTCATCTATGGCAATATAGTTCCAGCCGTCGGTGGTGACCGTCACGTCCCGCTGGCCGAAGATGGAGTTCAGGAAGCCGTTGTGATACATGCCGTAGTAATCGTACTGCTGCATGATGATATCATAAGAGTAGAGGCGGTCCACCCAGTTGGGGACCTGCTCGTAATACTCGTGCTCTCCGGTGACGGCGTTGACCAGGACCGCGCCCTTGATGTCGACGCCGCCGAAGAGGCCGATGGTCCGCACGATCCGGGGACAGACCCAGTAGGGGGTGCCCTCCTCGTCGATCTCAAAGACCGGGCCGTCGAACATCATGGTGGGATAGTGGAAGCGCAGATGGCGGTACAGGTTCCGGCCCAGATGCTCGGCGGTGGTGTACTTCATGCCCTCCTGCAAACGGACAATTTCCGCCTCCTGACTCACCATGTCGATGATGATATAGGCGGGGAGGCCGTCGCCCCGGTTGGTGAACCATTTGATGAGGTCACCGTACCGCAGGGAGGTCACCCGCACGGGGCGGCCCTGGTAATTGATCTGGGTATAGTCCGTCAGTATTTCAAACTGGGACACCATGTCCGCCAGCTCGCCCAGCTTCCGGTTGCCCAGGCGGGCGGCGGAATCGTCGTCCAGCATGGGAATCTGGTCGTAGGAAATCTCCTCTACCTCGGCGGTAAAATTGCCGGTTTCCAGGGGGAGGAGCTTGGAATAGCTGCCCGCCCGGAGGACCACCCAGCTGCTGAGGGCTCCCAGGGCCAGGGCGGCGATGAGGGCGACGACCACCAGGAAGGGGACGGCGCACTGCTTGCGGACGAAGTGGAAATAGCCCTTGACGCTGCCGTCCCCCTGGAAGCCGGAGGTGAAGACGGCGCAGACGCAGTACACGGCGCAGAGGAGGAAGGCGAAAACGTAAAACTCCTCGGCGTGGAGGTTCAGGGCGGGCAGCTCCAGGTAGAAGTAAACCGCGCCGAACACCAGGGTCACCAGCAGGTTGGTGACGGTGCGGCTGAAGGCGCTGCCCATGGCACGGCGCGGCTTCCGGGGCTTGCGTGGACGGGGATTGGGGTTCCCGCCCTGGAAGCTCTCGGGATTGAACCCCCCTCCAAAGGCGTTGGGACCGCCGAACTGGAATGTAAAGGGCATGGAAAAAGCCCTCCTTTCTTTTTCTCTTTTCACAGTATTTTACAGAAAAAGTGTGAACAAATCAAGTTTGCCCCATCCGGCGAAAAGTATTTTCACCGGATGGGGCAAGTTCCTTTTCTGGATGTAAACGCTCAGTCGCCGTCAGCCTCCTCGGGCTGGGACGGAGCCAGGCCCTCTACATGGGGCGTGGACGGCTGCTCGGAAACCATGGTGGTCCGTCCATTGAGGCGGCCGCCGTTTTCGATGACAAAGGAAACGGTGGTTACGTCGCCGTTGATGGTGCCGGTGCGTTCCAGCTGGATATGGTCGTGGGAGACCAAATTGCCCTCCACCTGGCCGGCGACGCGGATCACGTCGGCCTCCACGGGGCCCTTCACCTTGCCGGTGGCCGTCACGATGACATAGCCCTTCAGGTTGACCTCGCCTTCTACGGTGCCCTCGATTTGGACCACGCCCTCTCCGCTGAGCCTGCCGGTGACAATCAGGTCCTTGGCGATGACGGTGCTGCTCCGGGGCTCGGGGAGCTCGGGGATGTCGGCGCCTTCCCGCTGGTCATGATCGGTCTGGGATTCCATGGCGGGGGCGGTCTTGGGCTGTCCTCCAAAAAAAGCCATTTCATTCACCTCGTCTGCAAAAGTGAGGTTAGTATACCATAATACACCGGGAATTACAAGCCCGAGCAGGGACAAAGTCTCTGAGAGGCTGCCAAAAAAAGAGGGCGTATTTTGGAAGGGCGGGGGAGAAGAAGGGGCGAAAGGGTCGAAACGCCGTCAGGCCCCATTCCGCCGGATCATGCGGACCCCTGCCGTCAGCATGGGCAGGGCAAAAAGAAGCAGCGCGCCGTAGCAGATAGCGCCATAGCCTTTGTCGATGAGGTCCGTCAGGCCGAAGGTGGAGACGCAGACGCCCAGGGCCGTCACGGCCCCGGTGATAAGAGGCCGGGCCAGCCAGGGCCAAGAGGAACCGGACGGAGCAGGCCCGGAGGACGCGGGCCGGTTTGGCCGGAGGGACCGGCCTCGAAAGAGGGACTGCTCCACCCGGTCCTCCAGGGCCTTGATGAATCCGGCGGCGGTTTCGACAAGTGTGCCGAAAAGGACGATTTCAAAGAGGACGTAGAGCCAGGGTATATCCAGCCGCTCAAAAATGGCGGTCACCGGCGTTTCGGAGGCCAAGACCGCCGGCAGGTCGCAGCCCATGGCCAGCAGCAGCGGCAGGGCGGGGGCGGCCCCCAGGATTCCGGCCAGAACGCCGCAGGCCACAGCCTCCCGGCGGTTTTGAAGGTCCCGGAGGGTGTAGAGGATCATGGAAACGCAGATGAGGTTATAGGAGGCATAGCGCAGGCCGCTGAGGAACCAGCCGGAACCGATCTCCGCCCTCCGGAGCTCGGCGGTAACCGCGTCCCCAAAGCGGAGGAAGACGGCGGCGAAAAAGAGGAGGAAGACGGCGTAGAGCACATAGGCCCAGAGGGACAGGGCTTTTTCTATGGCCTCCGTGCCGTTTAGGACCAACAGGACCACGCCCAGTGAGAGAAGCCCCACCCCCACCCAGGAGGGCAGGCCCGTCAGGGCGCGGATCATGGCGGCAGCGGTGGCGTTGACCACCCCCAGAACCAGGAGAAGCATGGCGTTGAAGCAGAGATCGTAGAGGAACCCGGCCCGGCCCAGGAGACGCTTCATCATGGAGCCGTAATCATAGGTCCGAAAGACCCGGACGAACTCAAAGGTGACGGCGCACAGCGCGGCCCACCCCGCCGCCGCCGCTCCCAGGGCCAGCAGCCCGCCCATCAGGCCGTGGCATCCAAAGTACCGGGCGATCTCCGCCCCGGTGCCGTAGCCGCCGCCTATCAGAACGGACTGAAAAACCAGGCCTGGGGTCAAGTATCGGGTCCACTTCCGCCGTCGTTTCATCCGCAAAGCCTCCTTGTCCTTTGCCCCATACATATGCGGCGGCGGACCGGGTATGCAGGGAAATTCGCATAGGGGACAAAGGACGGGACATAGGCTTTTCCGAAAGAGGTGAGGTCTTATGACAATCCATGTAGTAAGTCCCGGAGAGACCGTGGACTCCATTGCCGCCGGATATGGAGTGGCCCCAAAGCAGCTGGCGGCGGACAACGAGCTGCCGCCGGACTATGCCCTGGCGGTTGGGCAGACGCTGGTCGTGCGGTTTCCCCGGGCGGTTCATGTCGCGGCGGCGGGGGAGACGCTGACCTCCATCGCCGCGCAGTACGGGACCACGGTGCGGCAGCTGTGGCGGAATAACTGGGCCCTGGGCGGACAGGAATCCCTGGCGGCGGGCCAGCTTCTGGTGGTTTCGTATTTTGGCGAAAAGCTGGGGGAGGGCGTGTTCAACGGCTACGCCTATCCCTTCATCACGCCGGAACTGCTGGCGGAGCAGCTGCCCTACCTTTCAGCGATGGCGCCTTTCACCTACGGAATCACGGCGGAGGGCGGGCTTTTGCCGCTGGATGACGAGGCTATGCTGGAGGCGGCCCGGGAACGGGGGACAAAGCCGGTGATGCACCTGTCTACGCTGACGGAGGCGGGGCAGTTTGACACGGGCCGGGCGGCGTTTATCCTGACGGATTACGAGGCCCAGGGGCGGCTGGCGGCGGAGGTGCTGCAAACGGTGCTGCGAAAGGACTTCGCGGGGCTGGATGTGGATTTTGAGTATTTGCCGGGCCAGCTGGCGGGGGCGTACGCGGCGTTTTTGGGGCGGCTGCGGCAGCTGCTGGCGGCGCAGGGGAAGTTCCTCTGGGCGGCGCTGGCTCCGAAGACGAATACCCGGCAGAGGGGATTGCTGTATGAGGGACATGACTACGCCGCCGTGTCGGCGGCGGTGGATGGGGTGCTGCTGATGACCTATGAGTGGGGCTACACATATCAACCTTTAGGTTATAAGTAATTCTCCAGCCATAATCTTCGGGTACACATACAGCTGCATATCGCTTTCCCGCCAGGCTCCGCCCTGACTCTTGAAGTAGACGACATGATCCAGCACCGTCTTCAGCAGCGCGTTCTTCTCAGCAGGAGTTCTCAGCGTGGCGTACACATCCAGCACGTTCTGGATGCTGGGCGCCACGCTTTTTCTCGTTAGCTCCGTCTGGCGGAGAGCGCCCAGGTGCTTCCTCAGAGTTTCGATCTGCCGCTCCGTCTCCGTGACCCGGGCGGTCAGGACGCGGGACCGCTCCAGGAACACGTCCTTGCTGTAGAGTCCCTGCTCCAGCAGGTCGTACAGGCTGTCCTTCTGCTTGTTCAGTGCGTCCAGTTGATTCCGAGCCCTGGCGATGCTCCGCTCCGCGTCCTGGATGGCCTCGGCGTTTTCATTCTCTCCCTCACCAGACCGCGCGCGGACCTTGTATGCCTCCAGCCACTCCGCCAGCGCCGCCAGCAGGGCTTCCTCCACCACGTCCCGGCGGCTGCCGACGGTAGGGCACTTGGCGGTGGGGCACATGACCATAGGTGCGCCGTGGCTACCCTGGGGCAGCTGCACCAGGGACCGGCCGCAGACAGAGCAGTACAGCAGCCCCGCCAGGGGATTCGAGATGGCCTTGCTGCTGGAGACAGGAGCATGGCCCCGGCTGGTCATCATGGCCCTGGCGGCGGTCCAGATCTCCTCTGTGATGAGCGGCGGGTGGACGCCCTTGCGCAGTTCCGTGTCCCGGTTCACCGGGTGGCTGATGACCACCTTGCCGTCCACCATGCGCTTGATGTCAGGACGATAGGACCAGCGGATGTACCCGGCATAGGTGGGGTTTTTCAGCACGTCCCGGACGGCTGCGGCGGACCATTGGACGCCTCCCGGGGAGAGGATGCCCCGGGCGTTGAGCAGGTTCGCGATGGCGTAGCTTCCCAGGGGCTTGCGCCCGCCGTCAGGCTGCGGGTCTCCCAGGGTATAGAGCTGGAAAATTTCCCGGACCACGCCGGCGGTTTCCGGCACAGGCTCCAGGGTGTAGCCCTTCTGGCGGGGGAGCTTTACCTTCCGGTAGCCGTAGGGCGGCGTCCCGGCGATGTACTTTCCCTCGGACAGGGAGGCCAGGCGGCCCCGCTGGAGGCGGCGGTTGATGGCCTTGTACTCCCGGCGGGACATGAAGAGGCCGAACTCGAAATATTCCTCGTCCGCCTCGTCGGCGGGGTCGTAGATTTTCTCCGGAGTGACGATCTTCGTCCCGCTGTATTGGAAGGTCTCCGCTACCACGCCCTGGTCTTTGGTGTTGCCTCTGGCAAGACGGGGAACCTCCATGACCAGCACGCCCTCAAAGGCGCCGGTCTCCACCGCAGCCAGAAGCTTCTGCATCTCCGGCCGGTCGGCGATGGAATCGCCGCTGACGACCTCCTCGTAGATGTTGGCGATGGAGTACCCCCGCTGCTTCGCCAGGGCCAGAAGTGCGTCCCTGTGGCGCTGGAGGGTGTCAAAGCTGCCGGTCTGGAGCTCCAGGTCCCGGTCCTTCCGGGATTTGCGGAGATACATGAGGTATTGTTTCATGGCGGGGCCTCCTGTGTTGGCTTTGAGAAAACCGCCTCCGGCGCAGAATAGCGGAGGGTAGAAAAATGGTATAAAACTCTGTAAAGATTCGGACTTGTTTGGAAATTGGCAGAATGCTGGATTGAGGCATTTTTTCGCTAGGACGGCGTCGATTACACTTGATATCCGCCAGGCTTCTTGCATGAAACCGCCTTGCCTGACAAAAATCCGCCCCAATCCAGCTCCAACATTCTTCCAATTTTCGAACAAGACCTATAGCAATCCAATAAAATAACAGTGAATTGGCTAAAGGTGTAGAATGTTATCAGAACGTGATGGTATGTTACACAATGAGGCGCGAAGACTGCTGGTACAGGCATATGAACAGACTCACGATGCGCAAACAGCAGCAAAGTGTTTCCAGATAAGTACCAGTACATGGATATGTCTGCAAATCGGTTCTGCCATTTGAATCGCGGCCTCAGCCGACTTAACATCTGCATCGAGCTGTTCGAGCTGTTTTGTAAGAACCGCTACTTGAATTTTAGCTTTCTCTCCCTCCTCCTTGGCTACCGCTTTTTCTTCACGAAATCTTCCTTTGTAATGTGTCCCCTAATATATGCCTCATAATTCCGCATGAGACTTTATGGACGGCGCTTTTTTGCGGTATTGTTTTTGTCGAAAATGCTCTTTCATCTTTGGTGACTGCTGACAAAGTTAGTATTTGCAAGGGTTTCAAGATGGTGCCTTACGAATGTTGACCCGATGGGACCCTGCTGATCAGGAAAGTCTGCTCCGTCAACCCCTCCGTCACCCTCTAGGACGCGGAGTTTAAGGTGGCCTACGCGGACGGTCCCGTAGTGGGCGACAGCAACGGCATCTACAGAACAGACGAGGGGGGCTGATACTTACCCTTCCCCCGCTCCAACGTGAGCGACACAATGGCACTGACGTGGCGGCAAAGCGCACCACCGCGCCGCCGCCCGCCCTGGTGCAGAAAATCGGCAACACCACTTATGAGGTGTCGTTCCATTTCAGCACCACCAGCAGGGAAACCATGAGTGACAAAATCAACCGTCTTATCCGCCGGGAACTGGACGCATCCTGATTTTTTCAAAATTTCCGCACTCTGTCCTTGACAAACCGAGCGAAAAGGGGATATCGTCGTCGACGCCGGAAAATTACTCCAGCACAGCGGGTATAGAATCAAGATTCTGAACACGATTAATTTCAAGAAGTCCATGAAGTACAATCCGTTCGCCTACATCCATCCGGAAAAGGATATTTTGAAGGTTGTGACGGCCCCGATCTCCAACACAAAAGGCGAGGGCCAGGGCGGGGACCCCTTCTGGACCAAGGCGGAAACGCTGCTTTACACGGCGCTGATCGGCTACATCCACCACGAAGCGCCTTGGAAGAACAGAATTTTGCCAGGATGATTGAAATGATTAACGCTATGGAGGTCCGGGAGGACGACGAGGAATTTCAAAATCAGGTGGATTTGATGTTTGAGGAACTGGAGCGGGAAAAACCGGACCACTTCGCCGTGCGGCAGTACAAGAAATTCAAATTAGCCGCTGGGACCCAAACAAACTATTACATTTTACTGTTCACCTTTCTTTTTAAATATGTCTACAGAGTTCCACCAGTTAGCCAAAATAATTTACATTTTCTATATAGAATGAGGTTGAACAAAAAATTTTTAATTGAGTAAAGTTTACAAAGGAGCGCATGAAAAGCGAGGAATATAATTGTTTTTGATTTGGACTGATTTACAGGAGGTAAAAAATGGAATGGTTGAAGAATCTAAGCAACGCCATAGAGTACATAGAAGATAATCTGGATAAAGAAATATCTTATGAGAAAGCCGCCCGTATTGCGTGTTGTTCAACCTATTATTTTCAGCGTTTGTTTTCCTATGTGGCGGGTGTTTCTCTTTCAGAGTACATACGCAAGCACAGAATGTCACAAGCTGCTTTTGAATTACAGCGGACAGACAAAAAGGTGTTAGATGTTGCCCTCAAATATGGCTATACCTCTCCAACATCTTTTAACAGAGCATTTCAAAGTGTTCAGGCGGGCCCTCCGGGGCTTGCCTTTTTCTCATTTCTATGCTATGGTATATAGGTTAAACGACTGTCCGCCGTCTCCGGCGGCTTAAAAAGGAGTGGGCACCAATATGAAAACTTATACCTTCCAGCCCCGCGGCGTCTGTTCACGGGAAATGCGGGTGGACCTGGACGACCAGGGCGTCATTCAGGATCTCCAGGTCATGGGCGGATGCAGCGGCAACCTCCAGGGCATCTCCGCCCTGGTGAAGGGCATGACCGCCCAGGAGGCCGTCCGGCGTTTGAAGGGAATCCGCTGCGGGACCAAGAGCACCTCCTGCCCGGACCAGCTGGCCCTGGGGCTGGAGCAGCTCCTGGCCCAGGGCTGAGAGGACCGGCAGGAAGTATGAAAATCGTCTTGGTCATCGACCAGTTCGACGACGCCAACAACGGAACCACCATCAGCGCCCGGCGCTTCGCCACGGCCTTGAAGGAGCACGGGAACGAGGTCCGGGTCATCGCCACCGGCAAGCCCACGGACTACAAATACGCCGTCCGGCAGATGCGGTTCCTCCCCATTGTGGAGCACCTCATCACCAGCCAGGGGATGCGCCTGGCCATTCCCAACAAGCATGTTTTCGAGAAGGCGGCGGCCTGGGCGGACGTGGTCCACTTCATGATGCCCTCCCCCCTGGCCATCATGGGCCTCAAGCATGTGGAGCGCCTGGGCATCCCTCACACGGCGGCTTTCCACTGCCAGCCGGAGAACATCACCTTCACCCTCCACATGGGCAACAGCAAACGGGTGAACGACTTTGTCTACACCAAGTTCCGGGACACCTTTTTCAACCGTTTCACCCATATCCACTGCCCCAGCAACATGATTGCCGATCAGCTCCGCCAGCACGGCTATACCGCGCGGCTCCACGTCATCTCCAACGGCATCAGCCCCCGGTATACCTATGGGCGGGCCCCTCAGGAGGACTGGATGCGGGGAAAGTTCAACGTGCTGATGGTGGGCCGCTACGCCGGGGAGAAGCGCCAGGACGTGCTCATTGACGCCTGCGCCCAGTGCCGCCACAGGGACGGCATCCAGGTCATTCTGGCAGGCAAGGGGCCCCTGGAAAAAAAGTACCGGCGTCTTGCGGAAAAGCTCCCCAACCCCATTGTCATGGAATTTTACGAGCCGGACCGCCTGCTGGAGATCCTCCACATGGCGGACCTGTACGTCCACACCTCCGACGCGGAGATTGAGGCCATGAGCTGCATGGAGGCCTTCGCCTGCGGCCTGGTGCCCGTCATCGCGGACTCCCCCCGGTCCGCCACGCCCCAGTTTGCCCTGGACGGGCGGAGCCTGTTCCCCGCCGGGGACGCCGCCGCCCTGGCGGAGAAGATCGACTGGTGGTTTGAGCATCCCGAAGAGCGGGAGGAAATGGGGAAGCGCTACGGCGAACACGCCGGGCGGTACGCCCTGGACCGCTCCATTGAACAGGCGGAGGAGATGTTCCGCACCGCGATTCAAGAACAAAGGAAATAACAAGGAAATAACGAGGAAAGCCCCGCCGGAAGGCGGGGCTTTCTGCTTTTCCCGCTGTCACCAGCGGCCCCCTTTTCGCGTATGCTGAACCAGCGACAAAGGAGGAATGCACCATGGCATATTCCGACCGGGAGCTGCTGGCGCGCCTGATCGAGTGTGAGGCGGGCGGCGAGGGGGAAAACGGCATGAAAGCCGTGGCGGGGGTAGTGATGAACCGGGTCCACGCCCGGGGCGGCGAGTACGCCCGGGTAGGCCAGGGCAGCATCCGAAACATCATCTTTCAGCCCTATCAGTTCGTCTGCGCCAGCGAGACGGAGGGGGGCGCCTACAACCCCCAGAACATATACAACATGCGGCCCGAGGCCATCCACTACGAGATCGCCGACTGGGCCATCGCCGGGAACCGCCTGCCGGACGTGGCGGAGTCCCTTTGGTTTTACAATCCCTTCGGCCCCGACTGCCGGCCCTTCTTCCCCACCGGCGTGGGGTACTGGCAGACCCGTATCGGCGACCACTGCTTTTATAATCCTACCGACGCATACTATAAAACTTGAGAGGTGTCCATCATGCCCAACACGAGCTATATGTCCCAGCCCCTGACGGACTGGTCCTCTGAGATCAGCGCCCCCCAGACCGCCGCCTCCCCAGCCCCCGGGATGACAGGCCCGTTCCAGTATCCCCCCGCGCCCATGCCCGCCGATATGCCCCCGGCCTTCCAGTTCCCCTCGGCGGGGACTTCCGCCGGAAGCTCCGGCACGCCCGCGCCGTCCCGTCCCGCTGCCCCGCCAGCCTCTGCCGCTCCAAGTCCTGCGGGCGCCGCCGCTTCCACAGACTCCACGGGCTCTGCCGGCTCCACGGGTTCCACAAGCCCCACGGGCTCCAGCGGCTCCACAAGCTCCGCAGGCGCCGCCGCTTCCGCGGGCCCGGTCTCTTCTGTTCCGGCGGTCCGTCCACCGGCCCGGCATCCCGCCCACAATGAATTTGCGGGCAGCACCGGGGACCTGGACCTCCGGAACCACCAGCCCGCCGAGGTCATTGAGGCTCCCACCACCACCGGAGAGGCGTTTCTGGGTTCCCTGAAGGCCATGCTGCTGCGGAACCGGGGGAACTTCGTGGCGGCCACCCTGCTCATCGGCACCCAAGGCACCATGGTTTGGGAGGGCATCCTCCACGAGGTGGGGAACGACTACTTCATCATCTACCAGACGGGCCGCCAGCGCTATATCCTCTGCGACATCTATGCCCTGAAATACATGGAGTTCTATGACACCAAGCAGCGGGAGCTCTGCGAGCACCTGCTCCAGGAGAATGGCTCCCAGGGCTTTTGCTGAGCGCAAAAAAGCAGCGGGACCTCCCATGAGGTCCCGCTGCTGTATGCGGTATAAAATGATTCGCTTTGCAAAATCAGCGCTTGGAGAACTGAGGCGCGCGGCGGGCGGCCTTGAGGCCGTACTAAAATTCTCTTAGTGCCGTTTTTCCTTGATTTTACGGGCTTTTTGGGACTTCTCCCCGCTGGTTGTCCTATCCCTTAACCCAACAAATTGGTGCCTTTTAACTGGAAAATGCCTGATGAAATGCACCGTTCACAACCGCAAAAAGTTCCTCTGGCTTATTATACTTCACCTTTGCATAGATGTCCATAGTTGTTTTGCTGTTTTCATGTCCGGCAAGGTACTGAACCGTCTTAGGGTCAACACCGGAATACAGTAAGTTG
>Ga0137308_101986_pt1 | contig 16198 bp, 17 predicted proteins | sample Inofrocosms_June_FD_97181 | JGI IMG/M metagenome (GOLD analysis project Ga0137308, IMG submission 97181) | Mouse cecal microbial communities from Vienna, Austria - N-Acetylneuraminic and N-Acetylglucosamine D2O microcosms_June | ecosystem: Host-associated > Mammals > Digestive system > Large... | reverse complement strand
CGCTTCCACTTCTTCACGAGTACGTGGAGAAGCATACATATAATTAGAGTCATTTTTGGGAAAATATAAGTCTTCAATGTCTATAAAATAAAAGTTCAATTTCTTTGCAAGAACCTTTCCAAGCGTACTCTTTCCCGCACCATTTAACCCACATATAATAATTCCAATAAAATCTCCTCTTTCCAAGCCAGAGACTATCTCACAAAAGATTACAAAGCTCTGTCAAATTGTTGATTACAAAATCAGCTTTTTCAATTTCTTCCTTAATATTCCAATATTGTCCAAATCCCTGCTTAATCCATATTGTGTTCATGCCCATTCGTTTAGCCGGAATGATGTCATTATCTATTCTATCTCCAATCATAATCGCATTAATCGGTTTACAATTACTTCTCTCTAATGCAATTTCAAATATTCTTCTGTCCGGTTTTGCAACACCTTCTTCTGCCGAAGCGACAATTAAATTGATAAATTTTAAAATACCTTGATGAGCTAATCTTTCTTCAGTACCTAATGTTTGATTGGCAATTATACCAATTTTATATTTTTTGCTCAAAGTTTCAAAACATTGAATTGCATTATCATATAAAAATTCATCTTCCGTATACCATTTTGGCAATGATACGCCTAATTCCCTAGCTACTTCCAAATCACCTTTTTTATTCAACTTATAATATGCCATAGCTATCTCATATACTTTTTCGAAAGATATATTTGCTGCGTTAGCAATATCTCTCATTCTATGTTCATATGCAATTTGCTCGTTCATTATTGTTGAACCAACATCAAAAAATAACCACTTAATCTCCTTAAACATCAGATAATTACTCCTGTATCTTCAAGTTTGCTTCTCTGATATATCACTTACCCTTCATCACTCGAACTCAATAGTAGCCGGCGGCTTACTCGTAACGTCATAAACCACCCTATTAATATGCTTCACCTCGTTCACCACCCTGACGCTGACCTTTTCCAGCACCTCATAAGGTATCCGCGCAAAGTCCGCGGTCATAAAATCGGTAGTGGTCACTCCGCGAAGCGCAAGAGCGTAATCGTAGGTTCTGTCGTCTCCCATTACACCCACCGACCTCATATTTGTAAGTACGGCAAAATACTGATTTATACTGCGATCCAATCCCGCCGCGGCTATTTCTTCCCTGAAAATCAGATCAGCGTCCTGTAAAATCGCCAGCTTTTCCCTTGTAATTTCTCCCATTATTCTTATGGCAAGTCCGGGGCCGGGGAAGGGCTGACGCCATACAAGATAATCGGCAAGTCCCAGCTCAGTGCCCAATTTTCTTACCTCGTCCTTAAATAAAAGTCTGAGCGGCTCTATAATCTCCTTGAAATCAACGCAGTTGGGAAGTCCTCCCACATTATGGTGAGATTTTATCACCGCCGCGTCGCCCAGACCGCTTTCAATAACGTCGGGGTAAATTGTTCCCTGAACAAGATAGTCGACCTTGCCGATTTTTTTCGCTTCCTCTTCAAAAACGCGGATAAATTCCTCGCCTATGGTCTTGCGCTTTGTTTCGGGGTCGGAAACGCCTTCCAGCTTTCCTATAAAGCGGTCGGAGGCGTCAACTCTCAAAAAGTTTACGTTCCAGTCCCTGAACGCCGCTTCCACCTCATCGCCCTCGTTTTTGCGCATAAAACCGTGATCCACGAAAACGCAGGTAAGCTGATCACCCACCGCCTTTGATAAAAGAGCGCAGGCAACGGAGCTGTCAACTCCTCCGGAAAGAGCCAGAAGAACTTTGCCGCTTCCCACCTTTTCACGAATCTGCGCAATTGCGGTTTTGGCATAATTGGACATTGTCCAGTCGCCCTTACAGCCGCACACCTTATAAAGGAAGTTGCCTAACATTCCCTTTCCCTCTTCGGTATGATTTACTTCGGGGTGGAACTGAACGCCGTAAAATTTCCTTGTGTCGTCTGCAATGGCCGCAAAGGGGCATTTGTCACTGTGACCCGCCGCCTTAAAGCCTTCGGGAAGCTTTTCTATGTAATCGTTGTGGCTCATCCAAACCACCGATTTTTCCTTTAGTCCCTCAAACACGGGGCAGCTTAAATCAAATTCGCAGTCGGTTCTTCCAAACTCCGCCGCCGCATTTTCGTTGGCTTTTCCGATTATACCGCCAAGACCGTAAACCATAAAATGTATGCCGTAACAGATTCCCAATATCGGCACGCCTATCTCAAAAATTTCCTTGGGCATTCTCGGAGCGTCTCCAAGATACACGCTATTGGGACCGCCCGTAAATATGATACCCTTGGGGTTTCTTTCCTTTATCTCTTCCACGGGTGTTTTGTAAGAAATAACCTCGCAGTATATGTTGTGTTCTCTTACTCTTCGGGCTATAAGCTGATTGTACTGACCGCCGAAGTCTATTACCAAAATAAGCTCGTTATCCATTTTTGTTTACCTTTCTTCTCATTTGTTTCTTTATCGGAAATATATTCTTTTTTACATTTTCGATGAAATTTACTTTTTGTTGACAATAAAAAATGGCTGTGATATAATAAAAATAAAAATTTAAGGCAACACCGCATAATTATTGTCGTTCGATCACACTGCCGAAAAAGCGCAAGCGAGCGGACGACAAAGGCGTTAGCCGTTAATTGCGCGGTGTTGCCTTAATACCTCCGAAAGCGAGTTGCAGTAATGAAAAACCCTAAAATAAGACTTCCCATGTACTTCATCGGACTTTTTATAATGACGGTGGGAATTGCTTTTTCCGTACGCTCCGATTTGGGAGTATCTCCCGTAAGTTCGCCCCCTTACACATTAACGGTAGTCTGGAATGTGGAAATGGGAATAGCTACTTTTTTGTTTCATGTGGCTCTTGTTTTGCTGCAAATTCTGCTGCTCAGGCGGAAATATAAGCCGAAAAACCTCCTTCAGCTTGCAGTTGGAGTGGTTTTCGGGCTTTTTACCACCTTTTGTAACAGTCTTGTTATAATGATACCTATGCCCGACATCTTGCCGTTCAGAATAATAATGCTTGCGGTAAGCATTGTGATAGTGGCGATTGGTATTTTTCTTTACGTTCCCGCCGATATAATGCCGCTGGCGGGAGAGGGTACAATGCTTGCGATTTCACAGGTGACGGGCTTTAAGTTTTCCAATGTGAAGATAGGATTTGACGTCTCCGTTTCCGTAATTTCGCTTGTAATTTGTTTGATAACCGTACATAACCCCGGAAGCGTGGGGATTGGAACCGTTGTATCGGCGGTGCTGACGGGAGCAACGCTTGGGGTGATCACAAGGGTTTTCGGGAAAAAAAGAGACAGATTGCTCAAAAAATAAGGTAAAAACAGCTTTCAAATCAAATTCGATTTACGTGTTAGCAAAAAAGGTAAGCTGAACCTTTCGTCTTTTCCTTATTCCACAACCTTGATATGCAGCTCTTTAAGCTGCTCTTCATCAACCTTTGCGGGACACTCCGACATAAGCTCGCTGGCATCCTTCACCTTCGGGAAAGCGGTAACATCGCGAAGATTTTCGGCGCCGCAAAGTATCATTGCCAGGCGATCAAGTCCTATTCCCATACCACCGTGAGGCGGTGCGGCATACTTATAGGCGTTTACCAGAAAACCGAATTTTGTCTCTATCTCCTCATTGGTAAGACCCAAAATTTCGAACATCTTCTGCTGAAGCTCGGAATCGGTGATTCTTATCGAGCCGCTGCAAAGTTCGGTGCCGTTAAGAACAAGATCATAGCATTTCGCAAACACCTTTCCGGGATCGCTCTCAAGATATTGCAGACAGTCGTCGTTTGGCATGGTAAAGGGGTGGTGCATAGCGTCCCAGTTTTTGGTCTCGTCGTTGAATTCAAAGAATGGAAAGTCGGTTATCCAAAGGAAATTAAAACCTTCGGGAATAATATCAAGCTGTTTAGCCGCTTTAAGGCGTAATGCTCCCAAAACAGGAAGAACCACGTTGTTTTTATCGGCAACGATAAAGGCAACGTCGCCTTTTTCACAGTCCAAGACCTTTAAAATTCCCTCAAGTTCTCCCTCAGCCATAAATTTTCCGAAGGAACAGCTCGGTTTTTCATCTACCCAACGGATATAAGCAAGGCCTTTGGCGCCTATTCCTTTAACAAATTCAGTCAGCTTGTCTATTTCCTTGCGGGTAAGGGCTGAAGCCGCGTTTTTGGCAACTATTCCTCTTACGCTGCCGCCGTTTCCGACCGCGTCGGCAAATACGGAAAATCCCGTCTTTCTGACCGTTTCGCTTAAATCCTTTATTGTCATATCAAAGCGGGTGTCGGGCTTGTCCGAGCCGTATAGAGACATTGCATCGTTGTATTTAAGGCGCGGAAGCGGCGTAGGCAGCTCCGTATCCATGATTTCCTTCATCAGCCGTTTGATAAGCCCTTCGCCTATTGCCAAAATATCCTCCACGTCCGCAAAGCTCATTTCCATATCTATCTGGGTAAACTCCGGCTGTCTGTCGGCACGGAGATCCTCGTCACGGAAACAGCGGGCAAGCTGTATATAGCGGTCAAAGCCGGCTATCATAAGAAGCTGCTTATATATCTGGGGTGATTGAGGCAGAGCGTAAAATTTACCCTCATGTATCCTCGAAGGCACAAGGTAATCGCGGGCGCCTTCAGGGGTTGATTTTATCATCATCGGCGTTTCTATTTCGATAAAGCCGTTTTCGTAAAAATAATCTCTTGCGGTTTTGGCGATCTCGGAGCGCTTTATAATATTGTCCTGAAGCGTTTTTCTCCGCAGGTCGAGATAGCGGTACTGAAGCCTGAGCTCTTCGTTCACGTTTGTGCTGTCTGTGATCTCAAATGGTGGAGTCTGCGATTTCGAGAGAATACGCAAATCACTTACCAGTATTTCCACATCGCCTGTTTTTATCTCTTTGTTTACACTTTCGCGGTTTCTTAAAAGGCCTTTTGCCATAAGAACAAACTCGCTTTTTACCGTTTTTGCCTTTGAAAAAATCTCTTTATCGGTGGTGTCGTCGAAAACAAGCTGAACTATTCCGGTTCTGTCCCGCAGATCAATGAAAATAAGACTGCCCTTATCTCTTATGCGCTGTACAAAACCGCCTACCGTCACTTCGCTTCCCGTTCCCGATACTTCGCCGCAGTAATGTGTACGGCGAAGCCCTGTCATTAAATCAGCCATTCTGGTGTTGTCCTTTCTTTTATGCTGTTTTTTCCCTGAATTTCTTTATTCAATAAGTATATCACAAAAAGCTTGTTTTTTCAAGTATAAGAAGATAAAGTGAAAAAAAATAATAACAGCCCGTTTGTTTATAAACAGGCTGTTATATACTTATATCAATTTAACTTTCAGTCAAGAAAATCCACCTTACCGCTTTCAATATCGTAAACCGCACCGCAGACCAAAGTGCCTTCTGAAAGCTTAAGACTGTCCTTTATAATCTTAACGCTTCTTTCAACGTTAAGAATGCACGCCTTGTTTTCGTCTTTTTCATCGCCCGCCGCTTTAAGTATCTCATCGGTTATGGTTTTTATGTATCCTTCGGGCTTGCTGCTCAGCGCAGCGCCTACCGCTCCGCAGTGGGTATGACCGAGAACAACCACCAGCTTGCTTCCCAAATGGTCGGCGGCGTAATCCACGCTTCCAAGCTGATGATTATCCATTACATTGCCCGCCACGCGTATTGTGAAAATCTCACCTATTCCCGCAGAAAAAATGCTTTCGGGAATAACTCTCGAATCGGAGCAGGTGATTACTATCGCATAAGGGAACTGTCCCTCGTCACAGGTTTTTTTCCTGATCTGAACCGAAACGTCTCCGGGATTTGCAGCGGAATTAAGATAGGTTTTGTTTCCTTCTTTCAGTTTTTCCAGTGCCTTTTCGGCGGGCATTGCCTGATTGTTCATATTATCCTCCGTTCCTTTCTTTTAAAGAAATCATAGCCTTTGCGCCGGATTACGGCGTTTTGAGAAAATTCGTACACGCGGCTTGATTTTTTTGGAATTAAATCTATAATCAGTATATCATATCGGTGAAAAAATGTCAACTCCCGATTGCGGAAATCCTTTCCTCTTTCATACTGATAAACATCTGTTAAATTTTCCTTTTGTCAAAATGACGGAATAGGCAGTGCGCCATCCTGCACCACTGCCGGATAAACCGGAATTTTTTAATTATGCAGTTCTTTTGAAAGATATAAGACAAGTTCATCATCATTAGCAATTCCAGCTTCATACGGCCTGCATTGTCTGTCCTGATACCATATACCCGAACCATCCGGAATGTACCCGCGTTTCACATACATCCGCTGTGCACTCCCATATCCGCTATGAAGACCAACACCGAGCCATACTGTATCCACATACTGTCCGGCAATTTGCTCGGCCACATCCATCAATTTACTCCCGATGCCTTTTCTGCGATATTTTTCCAAAACACCAAAATCAACGATTTCAGGAAGTTTCATTCCACAAAATGGACCACCCAATCCGATTAGATACACATTTACATATCCAGCAGGATAGCCTTCATATTCCGCTGTCAATGAAATGCTTTTCCCTTCCGCTTGATCCTTCAATCTCATCAGGTATTTGGAAATATCTGTATGCCATCCTTGAGCAATTTCTTCATCTGTAAAGATTTGTGCATCAAGTTGTTTCATATTCCTGATTACAAGGCTGTTTGTCTGGTAATATATCATGCTTATCTCCTTCCTCAAATCGCGATTTGTCGCTCTGATTAAAGCGCAGCTTAAACAAACTGCCGAAATTACAAAATCATATCTCGGTTCATTGAGATTTTTATCCCCCACTGAACCGGGATATGAAGAGATTTTGTCCGCAAAGCCTCATAAACCCTTGCCGACTAAAAAGCGGAGGATGTCCACAGCGGTTATGCCTTGACCAATTTCCGATTTCAAACTGCGATTAGTGAAATCGACATCGCTTACACTCATCAACACGAAAGAGAAATGGGACTTGCGGAATTCTATTGTTTTTGTATAAAATAAGTAATATTATCCGATAAGTATAAATAATGAATCAGAAATTTTTCAGCTTATACTCCTCTCCCCAAATCCGCATTGAATCAAGAACAGGCTTAAGACTTTTTCCAAGTTCGGTAAGGGTATATTCCACTCTCGGCGGCACTTCGGGGTATATTGTGCGTTCCAGAAGTCCGCTTATCTCCATTGCCCGAAGCTGGGCGGTCAAAACCTTTTGCGAAACGCCGCTCAGGGATTTTTTTAGCTCGCCGAATCTTTTTGTTCCGGTTAAAAGATCACGTAGTATAAGAACCTTCCATTTATCGCTTATCAACATAAGCGTAATTTCCACGGGACATGCGGGAATCTCTTTTGCCGGCACCGCAGGCTTATTGACGTCATTTTCCATATTTGCCTCCGAAAAAATGTATATTTCATTTTAATTTTAATTATAACATTGGTATTAAAGTAAGTCAATAAGAAAATATTTCTTTACATTTAAAACAGTCAATATCCCAATACAAAAATAGTTACCTGAAAATAACCTTTCATTTGTTACCCAAAAGTAACTATAACACAATAAAGTGCGTACTTTACAGGTAATTTTGCATGAGGTATAATGTAGTCAAAGGGATAAAAGCTCCCAATAAAACAAATCTCGGAGGTAACATTATGAACAAGAACACTTTTAAAACCGTTAAGCTCGGCAAGGGCGAAGCAAACGTTTACAACTTCGGCGAAGTAAAGCTGCACGCCTACAAAACCAACGACCTTATCAGTGATGAGGTTTTCGTAGTGGAAAAGAACAGCAAAGCCGTAATTATCGAATCTCCTTGTTTTTTTGACAATAACAGGGAGCTGGAAAAATATCTCGACGGTGTTGATATCGCGGGCGTTTTAGTGTCGTATCACGGGGCGGGAGGTACGTTTTTGCCCAATTCACCCAAATATGCCACACAGAACGCCGCAGACTATTCCGAAAATGGCGGGGGAAAAGTACTTATTGATAATTTCATCGCCGCTTTCGGCGACAGCTTCGACGGCTCGATACACAATATCACAAACATTATCGGAGAAGGAAAAGTAACAATAGGCGGTATTGATTTCAATGTCAGACAGACGTCGGAGGCTTTCGATATAGAAATACCGGAGATAAACGCCGTTTATACACATATGCTCGGACATGACTGTCACTCCATAGTAGCGGGAGCGGATCACGCCGACGCAATAATTAGCGAGCTTCGCGGATATATCGAAAAAGGATACGATCTTATACTGACTTCTCACTACACGCCCGAAGATCTGAAGGACGCTGAGACCAAAATTGCTTATCTCGAAGATATTAAAAAGATCGCTTCGGACAGCAAAAACGCAGAGGAATTTAAGGCCGAGGCAAATAAGAGATATCCGCAATACGGGGGACAGAATTATCTTGATATGACAGCGGAAATGTTTTTTAAAAAATAAAATTACGCGGATTATAACGCAGGCTGAGCGCCGCTTATTCCTTTTTAGGGATAGAGAAACTTCGCGTCTGATACTGGGACTTGTTTGAAAAATCGGAAACGCCGTCTTTTCGCCCCCTTACGGTCATCTTCCGTGTCAAAACGCAGTCAAACGACGGTTTGACTGCGTTTTTTTCTTTTAAGCTAACCATTTTGGGTCAAAAATCCGTCATTTCCTCTATTTTAAACAAGCCCTAATCCCTTTTAAAACTGTTGGATTAGTGTTTTGGGTGCAACCCTTTTTAAACTATGGATTTTATCCATAGTTTAAAAAGGGTATGGTATAAGTCATATTCAGTTTTTCAAATATGGAACCTGTGTGAAACGGGAATTTTTTCTCCTTTGGTGCGACTATAATACCATTCGCTTTGTCTGGATCACGGAAGCTGTAGGTAAAGCCGTCAGGTAGCCGGAGCATCGCCAAAGGTTATAGTTTGGGGTAATGGAACCTGCCCGCTCCACCGCAGAAGGGCGGTAATCCGTCTCCCCAGCAATACCATGGAAAAGGGCTTTGTCATATAATCATCGGCTTGCTCGTCAAAACTTCTGACTTGGGTATATTCGTCCTCAAGAGCTGTAAGCATAAGAACGAGTGCTGTACTTGTCCGCCGTATCTCATGCAAAATGGACAGTCCGCTGACGTGGGGCAGCATAATGTCCGGCAAAACAAGGTCAATGTCGTTCTCACGGAAAAGCTGTAACGCCTCCCCACCGTCATAAGCAGAGATAACCTTGTGGCCTGAAGACTTTAAATACTCACAGATTGCGTCGTTGGTTTTGCGGTCGTCCTCAACAATTAGTAATGTTGTCATTATAGCGCCTGCTTGAGAATAGTGTAATACTAACTCCCGATCAAAGAATAGACAAATTTTGTTGTCGATCGGGAATCAGTATAATATGGGCATGTGGAACGAGTCTGAAATTTTGTGCTTTCCCAAAATTATAATAGGCTAACATCTTGCTAAAATTTGAAAAAACTTAAAATCCCCCCTTGACAAAAAAATTTTTTATGATATAATACTATGAAATATACAAAAACACACTGACAATTTTAAAAATCAAAACCTCTTCTCATTGTATTGTATCATCAGTCATAGATTAAAAAGGCGGTAAAAATGAAAAAACCTAAGCTGATAATCACCGATTTGGACGGAACGCTGCTCAGAAACGACAAAACTCTTTCGGAGTACACGGTCACAGTGCTCAAAAAAGCAAAAGCACAAGGTATACCTATATGTATAGCAACAGCACGAGGACAAACCAACGCAATACAATACATAAAATCCGTTACCCCTGACATTTTGATTTCAAGCGGAGGCGCTTTAATTCAAAAGGGAGAAAAAATTATATCGCAAATTTCCTTTTCGGCGCAGGATACCCAAAAGCTTATAGCAACGGCTTTTTCCCTTACGGATAATCAGTGTGAAATAACCGTGGACACCGAAAACCGACATTACTGGAACTACAAGGAAGATCCGCACATTCTTTCACCTGATTGGGGAGAGATTATTTATACGGATTATTCGGATTTTAACGAAAAATCGCTTAAAATATGCGTCAGAACCGAAAACGAAAGTATTGCGAAAGCTATTGCGGAAAGCGTTAAGGAATGCAATTACGTAAAATTCTCCGATGGGGACTGGTATAAATATACCTATTCCGCCGCAACCAAGGCAAATGCCGTAAAGGAAATTTCCAGAAAGCTGAATATTCCGCTTAACGATATGGCGGCCTTTGGGGACGATTATGTTGACATTGAAATGATAAAGCTCTGCGGGATAGGAATTGCGGTGAAAAACGCGATACCGGAAGTAAAAGCGGCGGCCGGTTATGTGACGGATAGCAATGAAAACAACGGAGTGGCAAGATTTATTGAAGATTATTTTTTATAAGAACTTAACTAATACTATTTGCAAATCATACTATAGACAAACCGAAAATTTGGAATGATTTGCATATAGTGCTTTGGGTGTAATTTTGATTCAATCTATTGTCTATAGATTGAATCAAAATTACAGATAAAACAAAAAATCTCCTTTGGCGCTTTCCTGCCAAGGGAGATTTTTTTAAGTTTACGAAAAGCTCAATCTATATTTTCTTCAATGTACTTAACGATATCGCCTACCGTCTTGATATTCTCAACCTGATCGTCGGGAATCTCAATGTCAAATTCTTCCTCAAAGCTCATGACCAGATCGACAATGTCAAGGCTGTCCGCGCCTAAATCGTCCTGAATAACGGCGTCCTTGGTTACCTTGTCCTCTTCAACGTCAAGCTGATCCATAATGATAGATCTTACCTTTTCAAATACCATAATTAAATTTCCTCCAATAATTTTAAAATTAATATTATATAACGGATGTTTTAAGGCTATTCCTCAAACATTCCGATTTTCCTGAATTTATTATACCTATTTTCGAGCATTATGTCAATATCCGTTTTTGAAATTCTTGAAATTGCTTCGGATAAATATTCACCAATATTCGACGCAGTGAGCTTCATATCGTTCTGCGCTCCGCCCGCCGCTTCGGGAATTATTTTTTCGCACACGCCGAAGCCCAATAAGTCCTCGGCCGTAATCTTCATCAGCTCACATGCTTCCTTTTCCCTTCCCGGATCCTTCCAAAGTATGGAAGCAAAGCCGCGGGGTGAAATAACCGAATACAAAGCGTTTTCCAGCATAGCAAGCTCGTCGCACACCGCAAGAGCCAAGGCTCCACCACTTCCCCCCTCGCCTAATACAACGGACACCACGGGGGTTCTCAGAGTCATAAACTCCATAAGATTTCTGGCAATCGCTTCACCTTGTCCCCTTTTTTCCGCCTCAATGCCGCAGAATGCACCCGGCGTATCCACAAGACATATAACAGGACGGTGAAACTTTTCAGCCTCTTTTGCCAGCCTCAGTGCCTTTCGATAGCCTTCGGGATGGGGCATGGAAAAGTTAGTGCGCTTGTTTTCCTCTATGTTCCTGCCCTTTACCTGCGCCAATATCGTAACAGGAACGCTGTTCAGAGTGGCTATTCCGCCCAGTATGGCGTGATCGTCTCCGAAATGGCGGTCTCCGTGAAGCTCTAAAAAGTTATTGAAAATAACAGGAATGTAATCGCTGACCGTGGGGCGGTTTTTATGCCGTATAAGGGCAAGCCTTTCGGTAGCCGTAAGCTTGTTCATTTACTTTCCTATTCTCCTTTCGATTCTTTTGACGGCACTGTCTGTTTTTTGCATACAAATGTTCCGTATTCCTTCGGTAGTGTTAAAATACCGTTTACGGTATTTTTTTCCAGAACGTTTTTTATAATTTTTCTGTCGATTTCCAAAACTGACGACATACTTTCCAATGAACTTATGTAGTAAATTACGTCTTCAATATCTGTTACTTCCAAGCGGTCTTCATAATCAAACCTTTTAACTTCGGTAAAATGCTTTTTTAAAATATCATACCCGTTTTGCAGAGTAAAATTTTTATTGGTGCCGTCTTTAGCTCCGTATTCTTTTAGCAAAACCGAAATATGCGGCATTATTCCATTTTCCCCGAAGGTAGCACAATAAAAACTGCCTTTATCGGACAATACGCGGCTCACCTCGTTCAGTCCTTTGTCCAAATCGGGTACGTGATACAGCATCATATTGGCGATAACTATATCAAAACTGCCACTTTTGTAGGGCAGGTTTTCAATATCTGCTCTTTCAAAGGAAAGGTTTTTGTTTTCTCCCAATGTTTTCATCGCAGCCGCTACCATTCCCTCGGAAATATCGGTAAGAAGGAGTCTTGAACCGTTATTAAGAAGATCAAGTTTATTTTTCCACATATTGCCGCTACCGCAGCCAAGCTCTAAAATTGCGGAATTGGGAGGGATACGGTAAAGAGAAAACAGCCAGTTGACGAAGCCTTGTTTGTTGACCGAGTAATTTTCGTGGAGGGAGATTCTTGCGGTGAGGTTGTCGGCAGTTTTGTACTGAATTTTTATGCTTTCAGGAGAGTTCAATTATGGCATATTTTACCTCTTCATTAAATTGTAAACACCTGAAGCGGCGGCTTCTCCGCTTTTTATTTTTACTCTCTTATATTTACTTTTTATTTTTGCGCTTGCGCGGTCGGTTTCTCCTTCTCATAATTATGCAGCTTCATAATTCGCGCCAACGTCCTTCTCATCATAGTCCTTTCAACAATCATATCCGCAAATCCGTTTTCAAGCATAAACTCCGCCGTCTGAAAATCATCGGGAAGCTGCTGCTTTATGGTGTCCTGAATAACGCGCCGTCCCGCAAAACCCACAAGCACCTTCGGCTCCGCAATGATAATATCCCCAAGACTGGCAAAGGAAGCGTTAATTCCGCCGGTTGTGGGATCGGTAAGTACCGTTATGTACAATTGCCCCGCCTGACTGTGCCTTGCGATAGCGCCGCTGGTTTTCGCCATCTGCATAAGGGAAACTATCCCCTCCTGCATGCGTGCCCCACCGCTTGCGGTAAAAAGTATCACCGGAAGCTTCTGCTTTGTTGCGTACTCAAAAAGTCGGGTAATTTTTTCGCCCACTACGCTGCCCATGCTGGCCATCATAAAGTTGCTGTCCATTATTCCGATACAGCAGCGATAGCCATGTATGTGGCATTCTCCTGTAACAGCCGCATCTTTTGTTTCGCACTTTTGCTGCATTTCTCTTATTTTCTTTTCGTAATCGGGGAAGTCAATGGGATTTTTGCTGGTCATACTACCGTAAAATTCTACAAAGCTGTCCGCGTCGGCGGTCATATTCAGTCTGTCCTGCCATTTCAGGCGTGCGTGATAATTACAAGCGGCGCAGACCCTTCGGTTTTTCTCAAAGTCCTCCATATACGCCACCGTGCCGCAGCGGGGACATTTAAAGAGCAGATCCTGCGGTATGCTAACGTTTTCGCCCGTATCCTCGGCTCTGCCCGCCGTTTCCTCGCTAAAACGCGCTTTTACGACTTTAAAAAGATCCTCAAGCAATTTTTATAACACCACCTTTATTTTTTTATCAGCTCCTTGCGGTTAAGAAATCCTATATCAAAATCGCCCTTTTCAAAATCGGGATCCCTAAGGAGATTAAGCTGAAAATCCACGTTTGTGATTATTCCTTCTATAAGAAATTCCGAAAGAGTCACCTTCATTTTCTGAATTGCTTCCGTTCTGTCCTTGCCCTTGACTATTACCTTGGCTATCATGCTGTCGTAATAGGGGGAAATTTCATATCCCTGATACACCGCCGTATCTATCCGCACTCCGAAGCCGCCCGGCATATGAAGAGACTCTATTTTTCCGGGGCAGGGTCTGAAGCCCTTTGCGGGATCTTCGGCGTTTATCCTGCACTCTATGGCGTGCCCGTCCAGATGCACGTCCTCTTGTTTAAAGCCCAGCTTCGCGCCGTCGGCTATTTTTATCTGTTCTTTTATAAGGTCAATACCCGTTACCATTTCTGTGACAGGGTGCTCTACTTGGATTCGGGTGTTCATTTCCATAAAATAGAAATTCCTGTCTTTGTCAACAAGGAATTCCACCGTCCCCGCGTTGGTGTAGCCACAAGCCTTGGCGGCTCTTACCGCGGCTTCGCCCATTTTTTTCCTCAGCTCCTCGTTAACTATCACGGAGGGGCTTTCCTCTAACAGCTTCTGGTTCCTTCTCTGACAGGAGCAGTCCCGTTCGCCTAAGTATACCACGTTTCCGTGTTCGTCCGCCAGAAGCTGTATTTCAATATGACGCGGGTCAACTATGAATTTTTCTATATAAATGTCGTCGTTTCCGAAAAACTGTTTTGCTTCCTGTTTTGCGGCAAAGATCTTTTCTTCCAGCTCCTCTTCGTTTTCGACGTTGCGTATTCCTCTTCCGCCGCCTCCTGCCGAGGCCTTGACCATAACGGGATAGCCTATTTCCTTAGCTACCCGCTTTGCCTGTTCCAGGCTTGTGACGACTCCGTCGGAGCCGGGCACCACTGGAACATCGGCTTCTATCATTGTCATTTTCGCGTTGGCTTTGTCGCCCATCGCGTCCATCGCTTTCGCGGTGGGACCTATCCATTTTATTTTACATTTGTCACATAGCCTGACAAAACCGCTGTTTTCCGACAAAAAACCGAATCCGGGGTGTATCGCCTTTGCCCCCGTTATCTCGCAGGCGGCAATTATTGCTTTTGTGTTTATATAGCTGTCCTTTGTGGCAGCGGGACCTATACATACCGCTTCGTCCGCTATTTGGGCGTGAAGCGCGTTTTTGTCCGCGCTGGAATAAACCGCCACGGTTTTTATCCCCATTTCGCGGCAGGCTCTTATTATTCTGAGGGCGATCTCCCCTCGGTTGGCAATAAGTATTTTACTGAACATCAGTATACCTCTGTTCTGTATTTATTTTATGGCAAAGGTAATTTCGGCGGATACCGCCTTTTCGCCGTTTACGGTGCAGACTCCTTTGCCTACTCCCACGGGGCCTTTTACCTTTATTATTTCCACTTCAATTCGCAGTGTATCACCGGGCACCACCTGCCTGCGGAACTTAGCCTCTTTCACTCCTCCGAAAAAGCCAAGCTTTCCCTTGTTTTCGGGCAGCACAAGCATTGATACCGCACCGGCCTGCGCCATCATCTCAAGCATTAGGACGCCCGGAACTACCGGATAGTCGGGGAAATGCCCCTTGAACCAGAATTCGTCCTCCTTCATATGCTTTGTGGCAACGACCTTCTTTCCTTCATCCATTTCCTCAATGGTGTCTATCAGCAGAAACGGGTCTCTGTGGGGGATTATTTTTTTTATTTCTTCCTGCGTCATCAGAGGCATAATTCTTTCCTTTCTTCAGTCCAGCCTGAACAGCGGCTGATCATACTCCACCAACTGTCCGTCGTTTACATAAACTTCCGCCACAATGCCATCATACTCGCTGTTTATCTCATTCATCAGCTTCATACTCTCCACTATACATACAACTCCGCCTTTTTTGACCTTGCTCCCCACGGAAACAAACGGGGGCTTGCCGGGTGCGGCGGCGGCGTAGAATGTGCCTACAATGGGAGATTTTATTATTTTTCCGCTTACGGTCTTACCCTCCTCGGCCGTATTTACGCCGCTCTGAGTTTTTATATCCGCCGCAGGATAAGACGGAGTTGCCGAAATCGCCGGGATAGGCTGAATCTGGGGGATCGGAGGCGGAGGAAGACGCTTTGAAATTCTCACCCTAAGTTCTTCGGTCTCTACCTCCAGCTCGTCAATCTGCGCCTTATTCACTTGCTCGGCAAGTGCGCCCACAGTTTCCAGAAGCTCTTTTTTATCCATATTGTTTTCCTTTCAGGTATACCAATTTGTATAAATTAACACAAATTTCACTTTTTGTATAATTCGGAAACGCTGTCAAAAGCGTATCAATCCTTTACGGGCAAAAAGCAGAGACTTACGTTATGCCCTCCGAAGCCCAAAGAATTGCTTACCGCGCCTGTAATCTCCATTTTACGGTTCTCTCCCTTGCAGTTATCAAGATCGCATTCGGGATCGTCGTTCCGCAACCCTGCCGTAGCGTGAACAATTCCGTGCTTCATTTGCAGGCATACGGCAATGGACTCAACCCCGCCTGCCGCGCCCAAAAGATGTCCGGTAAGGGATTTTGTGCTGTTTATAACAAGCTTTTTCGCCTGTTCGCCGAAAGCAAGCTTAACCGCCGCCGTCTCGGTACGGTCGTTAAGCGGCGTAGAGGTGCCGTGAGCGTTGATGTAATTTATTTGTTCAAAGGGTATTC
>Ga0137308_101985_pt1 | contig 16205 bp, 13 predicted proteins | sample Inofrocosms_June_FD_97181 | JGI IMG/M metagenome (GOLD analysis project Ga0137308, IMG submission 97181) | Mouse cecal microbial communities from Vienna, Austria - N-Acetylneuraminic and N-Acetylglucosamine D2O microcosms_June | ecosystem: Host-associated > Mammals > Digestive system > Large... | reverse complement strand
GCTTATTCACTTCATTTTCACATAAAACAGCGTGAAGCCGAAAAACGACCCCACGCCAATAAAAAAATATACAATTATCATCGCTTCAGGCTTTATGAATTTGGCAATATTTTTGCCTTTGCCCTTTTTCTGCGAAAAACGGCATATACTATTCTTCTGTCCAGAAGAATAATAAGCATAATATAAACAAATCCTCCGGTACAAACAGTCAGCAGCATTCTTAAAAGCGCCGTATAATTATTATACAGCAGATAATAAGAAAGCAAAGCGGCAAGAGCACAGGCGAACGCCGCCGCAAACGGTTTTACAAACAGCGGGAATAATTTCACCGAAGCGCCGGACGCTTTTTTAAGGCAAACAATCCCAAGACACATAACCGTTATATGAGAAACAACCGTTGACAAAGACGCGCCGAACACCGCAGTGTAAGGTATACGCAAAAACAACAGATTGAGTATAAGCTTTACAGCCGAACCCGTCATCATAAGCTTTATGGGAAGATCAAACCTTCCCACCGCTTGAAAAACGGCAAACAGACCACCGCAAAGCGCTATCGGTATTCCTCCCGCACACAGAACGGTCATTGGCATAACGCTGACGCTCACTTCCGCCGCTCTGACAGGATACAGCAAAAGCAGAACAGGCTCGGCAAGCGCTCCTAATGACAGACAAAGGGGAAGGCCGATGACAAAAATTCCGCTGAAAAGAATACTTATATTTCTTCTGACCTCCTCCGTGCTCTTACGTTCAAAAGCGGCGGTTATTTGAGGAAGAGCGCTTTTTCCCATAAGCGCCGTAAGGGATGTTATTATCATAAACATAGAAAGCACTATACCCGTATAGCTCCCGTAAACAAAGTTTCCGAAAGCTTCCGTGCCGCTTGCCTTCAGGGCAAGCGGATAATTAAGGGTAAAATAGCTTTGGTTTTTTACAAAACACTCCTGTACTCCCCCAGAAATTGTAAGAAGGTCAATAAACGAGCCTAAATTTATTATTACCGCTCCCAAAGAAATAGGTAGGGAATCGGTCAGTATCCTTTTGGCAAGCTTTCTCTTGGACGGGGGCGGCGGACTTTCCTCCAGATCGGCAACGGTTATACCGTCCGTTCTTGCTTTGCTTCTTATCATCAGCGACAAGGTACCGCAAAGCTCCCCGATAGTCGTACCAAGTACGGCCGCAGCTGCGGCAAGAGGCAGGACGTTATCCATGGGTATCGCTCCGCGCTGCCCGAAATACAGCACCGCCCCTGAAAGACCTAACCCCAAAATTGCCTTGACCACCGACTCGGTAACCTGTGAGACGGCAGTTGGCAGCATATTGTAAAGCCCCTCAAAATATCCTCTGTAAGCCGAAGCAAGACAGCAGAACAAAACCGAAGGAGCAACCGCCATCACCGCCCACAGGCTTTCCGGAGAACCCGCCGCATATGCGGCAAACGGAGAAGCGAAAAGGAACATAAAAACAGTCCCGATAATTCCCGCCAAAAGAGCTATGGTCAGAGAAACCGACTTTATCCTCCTCGCTTCCGCGTATCTTCCTCCCGCTATGCTCTGAGCGGTAAGTCTTGTCACTATCACGGGCAGCCCTGCCGCAAGAACCGTGTAAACGGGATTGAAAAAACTGAAGGCGGTGGAGAAATATCCCATTCCAACGCCGCCCATCATATTGGTCAAAGGAATTTTCAAAACGGCTCCGATAATCTTTGTTATAAACATTGCCACAAAGAGTATAACGGTGTTTCTGAAAAAACCGCCGCTTTTCTTCATATGCTTACCCCCTCCGGAACTCCTTTCCCGTCCTATTAATTCGGACAGGTCGTTACATTACATTTTATTCCTTACGCCGGTTAATAGAACAAGCCGTCATCAAAAAAAGATTTTTTAATGTAACAGCTTCGACACTTTTTTTATTCGGGATAAGCTATAATCATATACGGTGATGAAATGAGAGTTATTTATATTGATATTTTGCTTTTTCTTAATTTTTACATTACATATTTTCTTATAGCAGGCACCTGCTGCTTCATTCACAGACATTCGGGAGTATTGAGACGCGTAGCCGGCAGCGCAGCCGGAGCCTTATCGTCTCTTGTAATACTGCTTCCCGCCCTTCCCGTTTTTTTAAACCTGTTAATAAAGCTTGCCATATCATCCGTTATTGTTCTTTTATCTATGGGATACGGCGGAATAAAAACATTTATGAAAAATTCCGCCGTTTTTTTTGTGATAAACTGTGTTTACGCGGGAATAATGCTTGCGCTCTGGCTTTTCTGCGCTCCTATGGAGATGTTATACAATAACGGAGTAAGCTATTTTGAGCTGCCTATTTTCGTAATTATCTTGGCAACCGCTGCGGCTTATATTATTTTAAGAGTAATAAGGCGTATTCTGGACTCAAAAAATACTCTCGACAAAAAATATGTTATAGAAATCACCTCCGATAAAGGGACAGCGAAACTTAAAGCGATTCCCGACAGCGGAAACAAGCTGACCGACTTTTTTTCGGGACTGCCCGTAATTTTTTGCAGCACGGAAAAATGCCGTGAAATATGTCCCGACACTATAATAAAAATTTTTTCCGGCGAAAACCCGGAAAGCGTCGATCTAAACGGAATAAGAATAATCCCCTGTCATACCGTTTCGGGAAGCGGAACCGCCGTTTGCTTCAAACCTAAAAAAATCGTCATAAAAACCGACAGTACACAAAAAGAAACGGATGCACTAATCGGCTTTACAAAAGACGGATTAAACAGCGGTGAATTTGACGCCGTGTTTAATCCGAATATTCTATAAAAACATAAGAAAGGAAAGACCAAAAATGAGAGCGGCAGACATTCTTAAAAAACTTTTTATTAAAATTAAATTTAAATCCGGAAATGTTTTCTATATAAACGGTTCCGACACGCTTCCGCCACCGCTGACGAAAGAGGAAGAGCAGAAAGTGTTCGATATGATGGACACGGATTTTGAAAAAGCGCGGGAATCTCTTATAGTACATAACCTGCGCTTGGTGGTATACATAGCGAAAAAATTCGAGGGTACCGGAGTAGGACTCGAAGACCTGATTTCCATAGGAACCATAGGACTTATAAAAGCAGTCAACACATTCAGTAAAGAAAAAAATATAAAGCTGGCCACCTACGCCAGCCGCTGCATCGAAAACGAAATACTTATGTTTTTGCGAAAATCCAGTCAGTATAAACACGAAATTTCCATTGACGAACCTCTTAATGTGGACTGGGACGGAAACGAACTTCTGCTGTCCGACGTCCTTGGCACAGAAAACGACGTTGTTAATGTAAACATAGAAAACGAGGTAGAGCACAGTCTTCTGCGAGATCTTGTAAACGCGCTGCCCGAAAGGGAGAGGACTATTATGGAAATGCGCTTCGGGCTAAAAAACGGCGTTGAAATGACGCAAAAGGACGTGGCCGACGAAATAGGAATTTCACAAAGCTATATTTCAAGGCTTGAAAAGAAAATTATAAAAAGGCTTAAAAAAGATCTTGAAAGACTTTGTAATTAAGGCAACACCACACAACTCAACCTGAAACATCACAAGCAGATAAAATCCAACCTGTCTTCACATAACTTTCACTTCAAATTCCGCTTTTTGAAAAAAATTCCAAGAATAAAGAAAAACCTTCCTGTCCATACTTTTTATGTAAAAGAAAATTTATGGCGGGAAGTGATCAGATGTACTACAATAAAGTAGAAATAAGCGGTGTAAACACGGCAAAGCTTAAAGTACTTAAGGAAAGCGAAAAGATCGAGCTGCTAAAAAAAATAAAGGACGGCGATATGAAAGCCCGCGAGGAGCTTATCAACGGTAATCTGCGCCTTGTGCTGAGCGTTATACAGCGGTTTACGGGACGCGGCGAAAATCCCGACGATCTGTTTCAGGTGGGGGTAATCGGACTTATAAAGGCGATAGACAATTTTGACCTTTCCCTTAACGTAAGATTCAGCACTTACGCGGTGCCGATGATTATCGGTGAAATACGAAGATTTTTACGCGACAACAGTTCCATCAGAATCTCCCGCTCAATGCGAGATCTTGCATATAAGGCAATGCAGGCAAAGGAGAAGCTCACCAACGAGGGCTCTTCGGAGCCTACAATCGAAGAGATTGCCAATGAGATAAACGCGAAACGTCAGGACGTGGTTATTGCCCTTGAGGCCATAAGCGATCCGGTTTCTCTATACGATCCCGTTTTTTCCGAATCAGGCGATACTGTCTACGTAATGGATCAGGTGGGAGACAAAAACAACGATATAAACTGGCTTAACGAAATCGCTCTTAAAGACGCCATTATTAACTTGGGTCAGAGGGAAAAGAAAATACTTAACCTGAGATTTTTTCAGGGAAAAACTCAGGTTGAGGTGGCAAACGAAATAGGCATAAGTCAAGCACAGGTTTCAAGACTCGAAAAAGGAGCGTTAAATAAAATAAAAGGGCAAATATAGAAAGGGCAAATATAGGTTGCCTATGGACATTTATAGAAAAATATGTTAAAATAACAGAAGCGATTGTACTTCTGTTATTTTTTTTGAAAAAAGCTCGGCACATAGACTTCTCTTTTTCATTTTACCTGTGAAAACAGGTTCTAAAAATTCAGCGTATAACAAACGTTATTCCAAAAAAAGAAAGGATAACAAAAATGAATATTGCAGTAATCGGCTTGGGACTTATAGGCGGGAGTCTTTGCAAAAGCCTTAAGAAGCACACCTTTCATCATATTATGGGCATAGACCGTGACAAAGAAACAATCAGAAAAGCTCTTGAACAAAACGCCATAGATGAGGAAATAACGGTTGATAAGCTTAAAGAAGCCAATCTCAGCATTATTTGTCTGTACCCGGAAGCGATATGCGAATTCATACGCGAAAACGCCGATAATTTCAAAAAAGGAAGCATTGTAACAGACACCTGCGGAATCAAAAAAACAATAGTCGACGCCTGTACCCCGGTTCTTGAGGAAAGAGGCGTAATGTTTGTGGGCACTCATCCCATGGCGGGCAGAGAGTTCAGCGGCTTTGATTATTCCACCGACAGCCTTTTTGACAACGCCAGCTTTATAATTACGCCAAGTAAAAACACCCCCCAGATCGCCGTAGACCTGCTTTCAACCTTAGCCGGCAGCATCGGCTTCGGCAAAGCGGTGGTAGCCTCTCCTGAAAAGCACGACCAGATAATAGCCTACACCTCGCAGCTTGCCCATGTTGTTTCCAACGCATATGTGAAAAGCCCGTCGGTAAACGATTTCAACGGTTTTTCCGCGGGAAGCTTTATGGATCTTACAAGAGTGGCAAAGCTCAACGAGAACATGTGGACAAGTCTTTTTATGTGCAATAAAGAATCTCTTTTAAACGAGCTGAATCAGATAATAGAAAACATAACCGAATACCGCGACGCGATCATTTGCGGCGATCGCGAACGCCTGTGCGGTTTGCTCCGCGACGGAAGGATTCTTAAGGAAAAATGCACCGAAAAGTATTCCGAAAACCGATAAAATCGGATATACCGCAGTGCGGTTAACATTGCCCAAAGAAAGGAACGTTAATAAATATTATGTCTGTACGAAGCGGTAAAAGCTTTAAAATAGCCTATTGCGGAATAATGACCGCATTAAGCACCATAATAATGCTTCTGGCTCTTATTCCGTCAATGACTTATGTCCTGCCCGCCTTCTCCGGAATGTGCATTTGGACCGTATCGGATCAAATAAACAGAAAATGGGGGCTTCTTTCATATGTTGCCTCGTCATTGCTGTGCTTTATGATAGTCCCCGAAATCGAAGCGGATCTGTATTACCTTTTTTTCTTTGGCTACTACCCCCTTGTAAAGGAGCTTACGGAGAAAATTAAACCCGGCTTTTTTTCCTATGTGATAAAATTTCTTATATTTAACGTCGCCATTGTTATAGCTTTCCGTATTGTTTCTCATATACTTAATCTGGAACAAATACTTGAGGGGCTGGAAATGTTCGGCGATATGGCCGTTTATGTGCTTTGGGGCGCGGCAAATATCGCGTTTTTGCTTTACGACTTTTGTCTTAATTACTTGTTTTACGGATTCAGAAAATGGGTAAAACCAAAAATAAATAAAAAAATTGGCGGCAAAATCTAAGTTAAAAGGAAATTATATCGTAAAAACTTTTCTAAAAGAATCTTTTTAATTTAAGGCAACACCGCACAATGATTGTGTGTGGATTGCGCCGTAGGATTTTTCGTCAGCTTTTACAAATACGACGCTGGAATACCGGCGTATTTCAAGAAAGATTTGTGCAAGATAACGGAAAATGTGCAAGCAAGCCGCACGCAAAGCCGTCAGGCGGTCAATTCGCGGTGTTGTCTTATAAATAGTATTACACATAAAAAGTTTATACCAACCCTTGCAAATTTTTTACATATATGGTATAATTTTTTAATAGTATGTATGAAAAAAATAAAGGTTAGGTAGCAAGCAAATGGCAAAAACTAAGGTGGCTGTGCTGTTTGGGGGACAGTCAAAAGATTATTCGGTTTCTCTGAGAGCGGCGTATTCTGTTATAACTACTTTATCCGGAGAAAATTATGACATTATCCCTATCGGCATTACAAGAGTAGGGCGTTGGCTGTATTATCCCGGAAATTATGAGGCCATAGCCGACGGAAGCTGGGAAAACGATTCCGACTGCTGCCCTGCTGTTATAAGCCCGGACACGGTTCATCACGGCATAATAAAGCTTATTGACAGTTCCGTAATGGCGGTTCAGCGTGTGGACGTCATTTTTTCGGTAATCTACGGTAAATTCGGTGAATGCGGACGCATACAAAGCCTGTGCAAATTAGCGGGCATCCCATTTTTGGGTAGCAATCCGGAAGCCTCCGCCTCCGCGGTGGACAGGTCAATGACCCATCTGCTGCTTGACGAAGCCGGAATAGAAACAATTAAATATTTTTGTATGGAACGCAGCGATATGCCATACATTGATGAAATAATAGACGCCCGTGAGAAAGACTTAAGCTATCCTTTAAGAGTAAAAGCCTCAAGTTGCAGTTCCTCAATAGGCTCAAATATAGCTTTTGATAAAAACGAGCTTAAATCCGCTTTAAAAATCGCTTTTTCACATCATCATAAGGCGGTTGTGGAAAGCTTCGTTACAGGAAGAAGTTTTTGCTGCTGCGTATATGAAAACGAAGGTTTGATAACCGCTTCCGACATTGGTGAAACAGTCCCAGTTGAAAGCACTATCGATCGTCTCAACAATTATATCGGGAAAACGGCAAAGTTTATAGTTCCCGCAGATATACCGGACGAATTGACGGAAAAAATAAAAGCTGCCGCAAAACGTGCTTTTCGCGTAATAGACTGTCAGGGCTTCTCCTTGATAGACTTTTTGCTTACCGGAGACAATAAGCTGTACGGCACAAAGGTGTCCACAGTACCTGGTTTTAACAAAGAAAGCGCGCTTACCTCGCTTTTGTCGGCAAAAGGACTTACATACTCGGAAATACTTGAAATAATGCTTAACAACGCGCTGGAGTCCAAAGCATAACTACACCATAACATTAAACAGAATGGAGCGGGAAATGAATAAGGAAGTCCGTATAAAAATAAAAACAATACAGTCCGCAGACGAAGTAGACGGAGAGGTAACCGAGCTTTTTACCTTCGGAAAGCTTTCAAGGTTAAAAGATAACGATGGGTATCGGATAGTCTATGATGAAACCGAAGTGATGGGATTTGAAGGCTGCAGGGTGGCTCTTGATGTAACCGACAGTTTTGTGAAAATGTCAAGAACGGGAAAAGCCAATTCAACATTGTTTATAGAAAAAGGAAAAAAACATCACGGACATTACGGAACCCCATTTGGCGATTTTATGATAGGCATCAACGCCGACGAGCTTAAAAACGGCATCGGCGACAACGGCGGTGATTTGTACATGAAATATACCATAGATGTAAATTCGGACTTTTTGTCGGAAAACGAAATATTTGTAAATGTCGAGGAATGTAACGGCAAAGTATAAAATATAAATTATAAGGAGATAGCTTAAACAATGATAAACACCGTAGCAACCGCAAAAAACGACGTAAAAGAAATAGTGATGAGCGCATTGGGCAAACTCGTGGCAGAAGGAAAGCTGCCTGCCGAGCCTCTGCCGGCATTTGCCGTAGAAATACCGAACGACAAAACCCACGGGGATTTTTCCTGCAACGCCGCTTTGGTATCCGCCAAAACGCTCAAGCAGAACCCCCGCACCATTGCTTCCCTGATAGTGGACAGCGCGGTGCTGGAAGGTACCGTTTTTGAAAAAATCGAACTTGCGGGACCCGGTTTCCTTAACTTTTTTGTGAGCAAAAATTGGTTTGCCGAAACGGTAAACGCGGTGCTTAGGGAAAAAGAGGATTACGGCAAAACCAACGACGGCATGGGGAAAAAAATACTTGTGGAATTTGTCTCCGCCAATCCTACCGGTCCTATGCACATAGGCAACGCGAGAGGCGGCGCTTTGGGCGACTGCCTCGCTTCACTGCTTCAATATGCGGGGTACTATGTTGAGCGCGAATTTTATATCAACGATGCGGGAAATCAGATAAATAAATTTGCTTTAAGCCTTGATATACGTTACCGTCAGCATTTCGGAGATAATGTTGAAATGCCAGAGGATTCATATCACGGGCAGGATATTATCGACCATGCGGAAAATTTTGCAAATAAATACAGCGACAAATATTTAAACACAAGCGAAGAAGAACGCCGACAGGCACTTGTGGACTATGCCCTTCCCATAAACATAAAGGGACTGGAAGAGGATCTGCTGAAATACAGGATAAAATATGACACATGGTTTAAAGAAAGTACTCTCCATAATGACGGCTCTGTTGCGGAGGTAATTGAACTTCTTAAAGAAAAAGGCTATACTTACGAACAGGACGGCGCACTTTGGTTTAAATCCTCCGAGCTTGGAGACGACAAGGACAGGGTGCTTATAAGAGCAAACGGCGTACCCACCTATTCGGTACCCGACATAGCTTACCATTATAATAAGCTTGTCAAAAGAGGGTTTGATACCGCTATAGATATTTTGGGCGCGGATCACCATGGTTATGTTCCTCGTATGAGAGCGGCGCTCTCGGCTCTGGGCGTTGATTCGTCAAGGCTCGACGTAGTGATAATGCAGATGGTCAGACTTGTGAGAAACGGTGAAACGGTAAAACTTTCCAAAAGATCCGGCAAAGCCATCACACTGTCCACGCTGCTTGACGAAATACCCATGGATGCGGCAAGATTTTTCTTTAATCTCCGCGACCCCAATACTCATTTTGAATTTGACCTTGACCTTGCGATAGAGGAAAGCTCCAACAATCCGGTTTACTATGTACAGTACGCCCACGCCAGAATATGCCGTATATTGGAAAAACAAAAAGAGGACGGAAACGAGTGTAAAATTATTCCCGAAGCGGAACTGGTTTACACCGAAAAGGCGGAAATAGAACTTATAAGACACATAGCCGCTCTTCCCGATGTTATAAGCGAGGGGGCAAAAACATATAACCCATCGGTTATTACAAGATACCTTGTGGAGTTTGCACAACATTTTCACAAATTTTACGACGCCTGTCCCATTAAGGGAACGGAAGAAAAGGTATTGCAGTCAAGGCTTTCTTTGTGTACTGCCGCAAAGATTGTAATTAAAAATTTGCTTGATTTGCTTAAAGTGGATGCTCCCGAAAAAATGTGATAAACATAAGGGAACCTCTATAACCCTTGTGAGCAAAAACGGACATGGCAAGCTGCCTACTTCGTCAACCCGTCTCGACGGGCGCCGACCCGCTTTCGCCGGCTTTCCTCGTATCCGGCGCATCCCGTCCGTTTTTGCTTTTGACATAGGTTTTTAGAGGCTCCCATAAGAAAGGAACATTTAAATGAATACGGACGACGGTCATAAACGATGCCGCATTTTTGCAGCATCCGAAATACTGTTTCCGGAGCTTTTTAACAGAGCCGACAATAAAATTTGTACGGAAGTTCTGGAAAATAAGGAATATATTGACATAAAAGCGGGCAATATTGTTAATGTGGATATTTTTGGATTGCCTACCGAAAAACTGAACCGTTTTATGCTTTCGGAGTTAAAAACAGATTTAGACGCTTTAAACTGCGCTACAATAAACCATATGATCGCCGAAGCCGTAAAACATTCATCTGCGGCAAAAGGCAGAAGGATTGCGGGAGTAATAGGCTCCAGCGGTATTTTTATTGATCCGTTTTCCGAAATAAGCTTTACCGAGCTTATTTCCGCCTATGACGAACAGGTTCGCGCCTTGGATGAGCATGTGGATTTGTACATTATAAAGGGTATTTCCTCGATGTCAGATATGAGAGCCGCGCTGCTTTCCTGCAAAAAGACGGAAAAACCTGTTTTCACTGTAATCTCACCTACAAACGGCGATTCGGACGAAACGGGAGGAATTTCCGCCTTAGGGGGAATGGTAACAGCTCAGGAAATGGGTAGCGACGCTTTCGGGATACAAGGCGAGAATCCGAAAATATATTCCGAAACGGCAAAAGAGTTTATCCCATATGCCAAAATACCGCTGATTGCCGATCTGAACGGGGAAAGCTCCGAATTTCCGGATATTCTCGGCTGCGGTAAATTCAAGTATATTATCACTGAAAGCGTAAATCCAAAGCCTGCGGAAAAAAATGTAAGCAGCTTCTCCGATACGGAAATTGAGCCTTATGATGACTTTTTTGTTTTCACATATTACGCGGATACGTTTTTTTTGGAAGCGGATACCACGGAAATATCGGAACCCATACGCTGCCTTCCCGATATGGAAGAAACTATCGCCGATATCTGTAAAACCTCATGCGATATACTGCGGGTCGAAATAAACTCCAATGACGACGCCATAGACTTTGCACGCAACGCAAATATGTCCACGCTGCCCGTTATGTTTTTATCGGAGGATCCTCTGGCTCTGAGAATGGCTCTTATGCTATATCAGGGCATTGCGCTGATAGACAGTAACACCTTGATTCCAAAGGAAGAGCTTGATGAAATGTGCGAAAAATACGGCGCCGTGGTTTATTAAATAAAGAAAGGACTTGTAACAGATGCATCTTGATGAAAAAACTCTGGAAAGCAGTCTTGTATATGACGGAAAAATAGTTAAGCTTTACAGAGATAAGGCGCTCCTTGAAAACAACAGTGAAGTAATCCGCGAAGTTATAAAGCATCCCGGCGGAGTGTGCGTCGTTCCGCTTACCGATGACAACGAAGTTATTATGGTAACGCAGCTCAGATACCCTCATCATAAAGTGCTTACGGAAATTCCTGCGGGAAAGCTGGAGTGGGGCGAGGATCCTTTTGCCTGCGGAAAACGCGAGCTTAAAGAAGAGACAGGCTGCACCGCCGAAAAATACGATTATCTCGGCTGCCTTCTGCCTACTCCCGCCTATGACACGGAAATCATTCATATGTATCTTGCCCGGGGACTTTCCCAGGCAGAACAAATGCTTGATGAGGACGAATTTCTTGATGTAAAGAAAATACCCTTTGAAAAGGCTGTGGAAATGGTAATGAACGGCGAAATCACCGACGCCAAAACACAGCTTGCGCTTCTTAAAACTAAGCTCCTTCTTGAACGTGAGACCCTGAGGAAATAAAGCTGTTGTATACCGACAGTATCTCCTGCTCCAGCTCCTCCCTCGCCTCCGGACTGATGGGGTGAACTATATCTCTGAAATTTCCCGCGTCGTCCCTTCTGCTGGGCATGGCCACAAACAGTCGTTCATCTCCCTGTATTATCTTGATATCGTGTATTGCAAGAGAATTATCCACCGTTAAGGATACAACGGCGCGAAGCCTTGCTTCATTCATGGTTTTTCTTATTCTGACATCGCTGATATTCATTTTATTGCGTTCCTTTCCTGTAATAAGAATGTAATAATAGGTTTTCACGCGGCAGGCGGAAATATTCATAAAACAGGTATATGTTCCGTTCGGAATAATTTTTTGATATTTACCAAAAACGTAAGATTATGCGGACATTTGATCCCCTCTTGAAAGGAAAAAGTATGGAAGACTTTCTTACAGGCAAAAAACACATACACTTTATCGGAATAGGCGGCAGCGGTATGTACCCGCTGGCGCAAATACTCAATTCCAAAGGCTTTTACCTTACCGGCTCGGATAATAACGAAACCGAAACACTCGATATGGTCAGAAAAATGGGGATACCCGTATATTTGGGTCAAAAAGCCGAAAATATAGACGGAGCCGACCTTATTGTATACACCGCCGCCATAATGAACGACAACCCGGAACTAATAGCTGCAAGGGAAAGCGGAGTTACTACCGTCGAAAGAGCCGTGCTTTTAGGGCTTATCACCTCCGGTTATCCGAACTCGGTATGCGTTTCGGGAACTCACGGAAAAACTACCGTTACTTCGATGATAACTCAGATACTGCTCGCGGATAACCTCGATATCTCCGCCGTGATAGGCGGAAAGCTCAAGGCCATAGGCGGCAGCGGATTGGCCGGAAAGGGCGATACTCTTATCTGCGAAGCCTGTGAATTTCAGGATCACTTTTTGGGGCTTTCCACTGATGTTGCGGTTGTGCTTAACATTGACGAGGATCATCTTGATTATTTTAAAAATCTTGACAATATAATTGTATCATTTAACAAATTCTGTAAAAATGCCTCAAAAGCAGTTATAATCAACGGAGATGACCCCAACACAGCAAAGGCTCTCAACGGAGTTACAAATAAGGATATTATAACCTTCGGACGCAGCGAAAAAAACGACTGGTATCCCGAAAACATTATAAACGAAGGAAATCTCGAAACACACTTCACTATAATGCACAAAAAACAGCCATTCTGCCACGCGGTTATACACGTACCGGGGGAGCACAACATTGTAAACGCGCTTGCCGCTGCCGCTGCCGCCTACTATTCTGGAGCAGATGCGGATGGCGTAAAAAAAGGACTTGACGATTTCAAGGGCGCGGGAAGGAGGTTTGAAAAATACGGCGAATACGACAAAATAACAATTGTTGACGATTACGGCCACAATCCGACGGAGATTGCCGCAACACTGTCCACCGCAAAAAAAATGAACTTTAAGCGGGTATGGGCGGTGCATCAACCCTTTACTTATTCCAGAACCTATACTTTCCTTGATAAATTTGCTTCTGCTCTTTCCATCGCGGATAAAACAGTGCTTACCGAAATTATGGGAAGCCGCGAGAAGAATACCTATAATATCTATGCAAAGGATTTGTGTGAAAAAATCGATGGCTGCGTCTGGTTTCCGGAATTTGAGCAGGTGGTCGACTATGTGTGCGAAAACGCCCGGGAAGGCGACCTGATTATCACATTGGGATGCGGCGATGTATACAAAATTGCAAGAATGATCTGCAAAAAATTAAGCAAAGAAAAGGATGTGAAAAAATGAACAACCATGATTATCTTAACACTTCCCTCCCATTGAAAAAAAGAATCAAATCCTTGATTTCGCTTCTTACATTAGAAGAAAAAATAGGACTTATTCCCACAAGCCAAGCCGCCATACCGAGGCTCGGCATAAAGAAATACGGAGTAGGAACGGAAATTGCCAGAGGATATGTTTCTCACGATGAAAACGAACCCGCGACGGTATTCCCCCAGCCGATAGGAATGGCTTCTATGTTTGACCCCGAGCTTATGGAGAAAATAGGTAAGGTAGCGGGCACAGAGCTGCGTTATTACGAACATAATACAGATCATGACCATCTTATATTATTTGGTCCCACCGTTGACCTCGCCCGCGATCCCCGTTGGGGAAGAAACGAGGAATGTTACGGAGAGGATCCTTTTCTCGCGGGGGAAAGCGTTAAGGCGTATACAAAAGGCTTGGTTGGAACTAACCCGGATTACTACCGCGCTTCGCCGTCCTTAAAGCACTTTTACGCAAACAACAACGAAAAGGACAGAGTTTCCTCCAGTTCAAATATTGAACCGAGAACAAAGCACGAATATTATTACCGGGCTTTCCGTCCAGCCATCAAGGCAGGTTACGCACTCGGAGTAATGACCTCTTACAATGAGATAAACGGACTTCCCGCCATGATCAATCCCGACGTAAACAACATTTGTAAAAAACAGTGGGGTATGAAATACGCCGTAACCGACGGCGCGGACGTTTCACAAACGGTAAACGAACATAAATACACAAAAAACCACGCAGAAACATTGGCGCTTGCCATTAAAAACGGTACCGATCTTATGTGTGAGGATCCGGCACTTGTTACCCGGTCAATAAAATGTGCTTTGGACAGCGGACTTCTTACAGAAAAAGAGCTTGACAAGGCAGTGTACAACGCTCTATGTCCCAGATTCTTATTGGGTGAATTTAACCCGCCGGAAAATAATCCATACTTACATATTCCTCAGAGCAGCGTAAACTGCTTCAAGTCAAGAGTGCTCAACCTTCAAGCGGCGAGAGAAGCTGTAACGCTTTTAAAAAACAACGGAATGCTCCCTCTTAAAAAAGAGAATATTAAAAAGCTGGCTGTTTTGGGTGCTCACGGAAATGAAAGCTTCCGCGACTGGTACACCGGTACAAGCTCGTATTATGTCACTATTTTAGACGCTCTTAAATCACTTTTGCCGGAAACGGAGATAATATACAACGACTGCCGCGATGTTATTGCGATAAAATCTTCGGCTACTGGAATGTATCTAAAAGTAAACGAGGACGAAACGGTTACCGCCAACGGAACCTCCGACGATGAAAGCTGCCATTTCGTTAAAGAGGACTGGGGCGGAGAAATTGTTTTAAAATCCGTAAAAAACGGAAAATATCTTAACCTTGAAGGAACGTACAAGGCAAGCTGCACTTCCCTTTTCACATGGTTTGTTATGCCCATACTTAAGCCTTATGTCACAAGCGGTGGAGTAGCTTATAAAAGTTGGAACAACAAATATGTTCATGTGAACGAAAAAGGATTACTTGCCGCCAAGGACTCAAGCAGAACCGAAAAAGATCAGCTTTTCACGGAGGAAATAATAAGTGACGGCATAATCACCGCCGCCAATATTGCGTCAAGCTGCGACTGTGTTATAGCCTGTGTGGGCAATCACCCTCTTATAATAGCGAGAGAGGGCTATGACAGAGACAGTATTGAACTGCCATACTTCCAGAACGAGACAGTAAAAAGCGCCGTCAAAGCCAATCCCAATACAATAATGTGCATCGTTTCAAGCTACCCTTACGCTATATCCGAGCTTGACTGTACCTTACCGGCGATAATCTATACCGCTCACGGAGGTGCGGAAATGGGCAATGCCGTTGCGGAAACGATACTCGGAATCAATAACCCCGCGGGCAGAACACCCGTTACTTGGTACCGATCAACCGAGGAACTGCCATCCATAAACGATTACGATATTATAAAAACAAAATCCACATATCTTTATTATGACAGACAGCCTCTCTATCCCTTTGGGCACGGACTCAGCTACTCGAATTTCGAATATGACAATTTGAAGGTAAGCGACAAAAAGAACAGCTTTGAGATATCCGTAACGGTGAAAAACGTTTCCGAAACGGGAGGCGACGAAGTGGTTCAGATATACCTTTCCGAAAAAGAAACGAGATTCAAGCGACCTCTGAAACAGCTTTGCGCCTTTAAAAGAAAGCGTATTGAAGCCGGAGAAAGCGTAACCTTTGACTTTACGGTAGATAAGAAGGAATTTGCGCGTTGGGATACGGAAAAGGAGGATTACAGCTTTGACGAGGGAGCATATCTTATTTACGCCGGACGTTCCAGCGAAAATATCGCCATAAGTACGGAAACTTTTCTGACAGGCGACAAACGTACACCAAGAAACCTTTATAAGAAAACTCTTGCCGTAAATTACGATGACAAAAACGGAGTTTCAATAAAAACCATCCCCGGTTCTTTAAAGGAATACGTTAAGGGTACAAGGCTTTTTGGCGGAGAAATCATCTTTTATGACTGCGACTTTGAAGGCTGCGAAAAAATAAGAATCAAAGCCTCCAACGACGGTATGGCAACCCGAATTTCCTTTGAGGTAGACGGTGAAAATGTAGGAAACGCCGAACTTAAGCCGTTTGTGTATTGGGAAGAATTTAAAAGCTATGAGATCGCGCTTGAAAAGAAAATAAGCGGTGTCCATGATCTTAAGATAAGAATATC
>Ga0137308_101984_pt1 | contig 16213 bp, 14 predicted proteins | sample Inofrocosms_June_FD_97181 | JGI IMG/M metagenome (GOLD analysis project Ga0137308, IMG submission 97181) | Mouse cecal microbial communities from Vienna, Austria - N-Acetylneuraminic and N-Acetylglucosamine D2O microcosms_June | ecosystem: Host-associated > Mammals > Digestive system > Large... | reverse complement strand
AATAAAAAAGCCCCAATGGGAATTCGGTTCTTTCTGATGTTTGGGTAACTCCGTTATTCTCATTTTGATTTACTAAGACAATTTGGTGGCTTGTAGCAAAATCTGAGAATATGCGAATACCCAAAGTTCAGAAAGAACCGGGAATTCATTAAACATCAGAAATTAAAATGGCTGTGAATGGTAACCGATAGTACCAGGATTGGCTGAAACAATTCTGGAAAAGACAGAGTCTGGATTCAATGAGATTGTGCCGGAGGTGGATTATGAAGAAGAATAATGAAGCCTACCAGCTTGCAAAATATATATCGGATTTTTTAAATGATTATGCACCTTCTTTTCTTACAACCAGCCAATGTACAATAAAATCTTACAAAGATGCGTTGATTTTATATGTGACATACTTAGCTGAAAAAGAGATAACACCGAATCAATTCAACCGTAAATATTTTGAAAGAGATTATATCGAAGGCTGGATAAGTTGGCTGAAAGAAAAAAGAGGATGCTGTCCAGATACATGTAATGTTCGCCTAGCATCTATCCGTGTATTTCTGGAATATCTTGGTGCAAGGGATGTTGAGTTATTGTATTTATACCAACAGGCCAAGCAGGTCAAGCGTCAAAAAACAAGCAAGAAAAAAGTGACAGGATTAACCAGAGATGCCGTGAGTGCTATGTTAGAAGCGCCAGATTTAAATACCAGAACAGGAAAAAGAGACATTGTGTTTCTTACATTGCTTTATGCCACAGCAGGCAGATTAGATGAGATTCGTTCCATAAAAATATCTCATATAAATTTATCAGCAGACAAGCCCTATATTAATCTACATGGGAAAGGTGATAAAATCAGAACCTCATACTTACTGCCACGAGCAGTTGCTCATTTGAAGGTATATCTTAAAGAGTTTCATGGAGATGCCCCCAAGCCAGATGACTATTTATTCTATTCAAGAGTTGGAAGCAATAAGGGAAAACTCACTGAAGCAGCTCTTGATAAAAGAATAAAAAAATATGCAAAGAAAGCTCATGAAAAATGTCCAAATGTTCCATTGAATACACATGCCCATTACCTGCTGGTTATTATATTTTCAGACGGACGGCAATACTTATCGCCGTTAAAGATTATAAGGGGACTGATAAAAGCCCCGATCCTGATCTTAGACCGGCAGTATGACAGTACAGAAAAAACGGCTGCGATTAAAGCAGGGGCGGATGAATACATTAAGTGGACAGACAGTTATCTGGAGGAAACCATTGCCAGCGGTCTTGCGCTGATCCGCCGCTATACGGAACTGAACCAGACAAAGCAGCAGGCATCCAGCATTATTTCAAGGGGGAATCTGTTTATCAACGTGGATTACCACGAGGTTATCATCAATTCACAGGAAACGGAATTCCCCCGGTATGAGTTTAACCTGCTCTGCCTGCTTGCATCCAGTCCGGGGCGGGTATTTACAAATGAGCAGCTTTACCGTGACGTATGGGGTGAAGATTACCTGCGGGATGCCGACAACGGGCTGCACTCCTGCCTGAACCGGATACGCAGGAAACTGGAGGATGCAGGCTGTACCTCCTGCCGGATTGAAAACATACGCGGCGTAGGCTACCGGTTTATTCAGGATACTATATAAGTCAAAATGGTATAACCCTTTCGGTTATGCCGTTTTTTTGTCGCAATTTGCGTTATCTGCTTATCTTTTGACAACCCGGCGATTATCTGTTGACAAAATCACCGTTTATAATTCCTTTTATTACAAATAAGCAGGGAAATCAGCGAAAACTTTAGGAACTCATATTATTTCCCGTTGGTAAGGGGAATATATTGGGGAGTCCGGGGAAAGAAACAGAAACGAAACAGTTACATAGAAGCGCCGCAGTCCTTACGGGGATTGCGGCGCTTCTGCTATCGACAAAAAATCCCCTGCATATTTATGAAATACTAATAAAATACAAAAAGCATCCCGCCGTGCCTGGTATCTTCCGGACGCGGCTTTTTTTATGTCTTTTTTTGCCGTGTGGTGTCGCTTTCCCACGGTGCCGTTCCCCGCCCTCCGGGATTCTGGAACCTATTCATTTTCAGAATTTCGGAGGGAAAACATGCAGGAAAGAGATTTTTATTTATACATAAATGGACAGCCCGTGCAGGTGAGCAGGGAAGTGTACCAGGAATATTACCGCGCCGAGGACAAAGAACGTTACTTTATGGGGAAGCTGAAAAAAGGGCATACAAAAGTCAACCCGGAAACACAGGAAATACAATACATTCCCAGCCGGGAACTGTCCTATGAGCATCTTGCGGAGCAGGACTGGCAGTTTACCGCATCCGGCGATTCCGTGGAGGACAGGGTGGTCAGGGACGCAATGATGGAGAAATTGCAAGCTGTATTGCACAGCCTCTCCGCAGAGGAACGGGCTTTGCTTAACGAACTGTTCTATCTGGAAAAGACGGAGCGGGAAGTGGCCGGGCTGTATGCTGTCTCACAGAATACCATCCATTACCGGAAAAACAGGCTTTTGGACAAGCTGAGAAAAATGATGGAAAAATAATCAAAATCTTTTCTATCAGGATGCGGTTTTAGTCCCTTACATTATGAGGGGGGTTGCTCCCTCTTATGAACATTGGAAAATAACAGGGTGAACCCCTGTTCATAACCAGTATTCAAGTTTCTCCTGCTGTGCGGGGCTGTAAAGCAAGCGGCCCAGGCACGGGCGCGATGACTGCCTGCGGGCGCGGGGCGGATAAGGGAGGGAAGCTGTTTTTTCCCTTCCTGCCTGGCCTGCCCCGTCAAACAAGATGACTTCAAAGGCACGAGCGGCAACCCGGAGGGCCTGTGACCGGCGCGTGGCAGCGCCGGAACCGCCATGAGCCGCCAGTAAAGGAGAACCAGCATATTCCCGTACCGCAGGGTGAAAGGGGGATACTGAGGGCACGGCCTGGGCAGCTTAGTCACCTGCCGCCACCTGCCGTTGGTATCATGGCGCTTATGGAGCCGTAGGCGGCTTGGATATTCCCGTGCCGGGGGTGAGCAGTAGGGCAGTCCGGCTGCCTGACAATACGGCACAAGACAGGATTTTTTGATTTTTATGGGAACCGGCACCGGACAGGGAGGATATAACGTGTCTGTCCGGGCGGTTTTCCCTTTCCTATCTCCGGCAGGTGTGAAAAAGCATCTGCCGGATTTCTTACGGGATGTAAGACCTGGCACCGCAAGCCTTTTTTGCTATGTTTTGATGAATGGGCGGTGTTTGCGGCGTAAGGTGTTCCATCCCGCTGGTATACAGGGGGAACAGATTTTTTGTGATAAGACAACCTTAACGGGAAATAGAATATAGAAAGGCGGTCAAAGGGCAGGATATGGAACTGACAAGGGAAAAGTTACAGGAGATGGCGGCTGTGGATATACGGGATGTGGATATCAACAGCCTGACGGATTTAAGGGATATTGTGGTAGACACGAAAAAGCCTGTCGCCCAGAAGCTGGCTTCATTTGCAGCGCAGACCAATAACGTATACGTCCACCGGATCGGGGACTATATTGTGAAAGTCCGCTTTATGGAAGAAGGGCCGACCATTGATGATAAGATGGAAGAATATTTAAGAAGGCTTGCAGAGATACATATTTAGCCGGAATAAAAGGAGTTTGTTCTTGAAAGAACGGAAAAGTTATGTTAATCTAAAGTCAGGACTTGATTCAGTGGAAGCCCTGGCTTTTAGATATGAGCGGGATAACGGCTATCCTTGTTAGCTAATAAAAAGTCAGGGGTGATACAGTTGAAAGAAAAACAATTCTATGCGGCCATGTACCTCCGTCTTTCAAAGGATGACGAGGACAGGGGCAGTTTAAATAAGTCCGAGAGCAACAGCATCGGAAATCAGAGGGAACTCATCAAATCATTCTTAAGGGAGCAGCCGGACATAGAGCTTTACGATATCTATGTGGACGACGGCTTTTCAGGGAGCAATTTCGACAGGCCAGAATTTAAGAGGATGATCGGCGACATTGAGGCAGGCAGGGTGAACTGCGTAGTAGTGAAAGACCTGTCCCGTTTCGGGCGCGATTACATTGAATCCGGGAGATATATACAAAAGGTTTTCCCGGCTCTTTCCGTGCGCTTTATTGCGCTTACCGACCACTTTGACAGCATATCGGCGGATACGGGGGAAAGCTCCATCGTCCTGCCGGTAAAAAATTTCATAAATGATTCCTACTGCCGGGATATTTCCACAAAGGTAAAGAGCCAGTTTGCGGTAAAGTATAAAAATGGGGAATGTATTGCCGCTTTTGCCGCCTACGGGTACAGAAAAAGTGATACAGATAAAAACAGGCTTGTTATTGATGAATATGCGGCGGAGAATGTGCGGCGGATTTTCGCATGGAAGATCGAAGGGCTGGCGCTGTCCGCGATTGCGGAAAAACTGAACAGCCTCGGCATCCTCTCCCCGAAGGAATATAAAAAGTCTATGGGGCTTTCCTATCATGGCGGCTTTTCCGGAACCGGCAGAAGCGGATGGGGAAGCACAACCATAAAGCGGATATTGACCAATGAGGTCTATCTGGGCCATATGGTCCAGGGGAAAACGGAGAAGGTTAATTATAAGGTAAAGAAGCATACCGCGAAACCGGAAGGGGAATGGGTAAAGGTGGAGAATACCCATGAGGCAATCGTTTCTGCCGATGATTTTGCGGTAGTCCAGCACCTGCTCAAAGCAGACGGACGTAGAAGCCCGGATTCGGGAACGCCCAGCCCTTTCATGGGGATACTGTTCTGTGGCGACTGCGGCCAGCAGATGGTAAGGCGGGTGATACGTTATAAAGATACGGCAAAAGTTTATTACATCTGCTCCACAAAGAACCGCGGGGAAGGGTGCAGCAGGCACAGCATAGAGGAAAGCGCACTGAAAGAGATCGTCTGTGAGAGCGCCCGGAAGTTTGCAAATTCCTTCCTGAAAGAAAAGGAACTTTTTGACCGTGCCATGCAGTATGAGACTAACTTTGAGGCGGTTGCCCGGTATGACAAAGAGATCGGGCGGCTGAAAAAAGAGCAGGATAAATATTACTCCCTCTGCTCCGGCTTATATGAGGATTTGAGGGAGGGCGTTGTCACAAAGGAGGAATTTGAACGCCTGAACAGCGGCTTTTCTCAGAAAGGGAAAGAACTGGAAGCGGCCATGCAAAAGCAGGAGCAGCTTATTAAAGATATGTTCAAGAAAGGGGCGCTTTCTGCGGGACGGCTGAAAACTTTTCAGGATTGTGTGGAACTGAGGGAGATAGACCGGCATACGCTGAGCAGCCTTGTAAGGCGGATTGATGTATATGAAAACAGGCAGGTCGTGATCGATTTTTACTTTATGGATACGTTTGCTGTCATGGCAGGGATTGGCCGGAAGGTTTTGACGGACAGGGCGGCGAAAGCACAGACAGCGGAAAGGAGCGCATAGCATGGGGAGAGTGTCAAAGAGGACTTCCGCCCCTGCTGTGGCGGATAAAAAAAAGAGAACATGTTACAAAGCAGGCATTTATGCAAGGCTTTCATCAGACCAGGACAGGAAAAAGAACGAATCCGTGGAAGTGCAGGTAAAGATTGCGGAAAAGCATATCGAAGAACTGAACCGGGAAGGGACAGAGCGGATAGAGATCATAGACCGTTATACAGACCTGGGGAAAACGGGGAGCAATTTTGAACGTGACGAGTTCCAGAGGCTTATGCAGGACATACGGCTGGGCGACATTGACTGCGTAGTGGTCAAAGACCTTTCCAGGTTTGGACGGAACTATCTGGAAGCGGGGAATTATATTGAGAAAATCTTCCCGTTCCTGGGCGTCCGCTTTATTGCGGTTGCTGACGGCCTTGATACGGGACACCGCGGAAGCGATACAAAACAGATGGCAACGGAGATAAAAAACCTTGTCAACGATATGTATGCAAAGGACTTTTCCGTAAAAGCAAAGCAGCATCTAAAGCAAAGACGGCAGGAAGGCTCTTATGTGGGAGGGCCGCCGCCCTACGGCTACATAAGCGCAATGACAGGCGGAGCCTGTCATGGGGATAAGAAGATACGGAAGCTTTTGCCGGATGAAAATACGACAGGGATTGTAAAGCATATTTTCGGGCTGTTTATTGAAACGGGTAGCTTCACGGCGGTGGCGGATGACCTGAACAGGAAAAAGTGCAACCCGCCGTCTGTGTATAAGAAAACCGGAAAAGTCTTTTTTGACCCGGAACAGGGGGAATATAAAGGCTGGGATAAAGGCTCTGTGGAGCGTATCGTGAAAAGTGAGACATACACCGGAAAACTGGTGCAGGGACGAACTTCCATCACTGCAAGGGACGAGAAAAACCGTATCCACAAAGCGGAGGAAGAATGGGTAGTCAAAGAAAATGCCCATGAACCTGTTATTGATGCGGCGGTGTTTGCAGAAGCGGCAAAAGTAAGGGAAAGGCTCCATGAAAGGACGAAATCCCATGACCATCCGACAGAGGGCTGCCCGATTGGGGAGAATATTTTTGACAGTGTGCTTCACTGTGGCGTGTGCGGCAGGAAAATGACACGAAGCAGTTATGTGAAAACCTATGCGGACGGCAGGAAGGCAAGACTGGACGGGTATTTCTGCTTAAACGGCGGGCAGACAAAGGTGGAGGGCTGTCCCGCATCAAACCGCATTTCAAAGGCGGAACTGGTGGATATTTTGTTGCCGCTCCTTAGAATGGAGTTTTCCGTGTATTTACGAAAACCAAAACAGTATACGGAGATCGTGAAAGAGCAGCTTGGGACAGCCGGGACAGTGATTGATACAAAAATCAGGAAAGCAGAAAGGGAGATTGTCTCAGCAAAGGAGGAGGAACGGACAAAATATGTGGAATACCGGGAGGGCATTATCCCCCAGAGCGAGTATGTTGCGTATAAGATGCGGCAGGAGGGGAGGTTAAAAGACTTAAGCCGGCAGAGGGAGGAACTGGAAGCAGACAGGAAGAACCTGGATGCTGTATCAGGGAAATACCTCGCGGCGGCCCGTGCCCTGCTCCGTTTAAAAAGCGGCAGGGAACTGACAAAGGAAATGGTAGAATCCCTGATCCGGAAGATTTATGTCTATCCGGGGAAGCGGATAGAAGTGGAGTTTGCCTATACAAATGAACTGCTGGAGGGGGTGCTTACAAATGGATAAACTTGCAATTTATCTGCGGCTTTCCCTGGAAGATGCGGACGATAAAGACGAAAGCAACAGTATCAGCAGCCAGAGGGCCATGCTTCATGCTTACATACACAGTGACGGGGAACTGAGGGAAAAAGAGGTTTTAGAGTTTTGTGATGACGGCTATTCCGGTACAAGTATGGAAAGGCCGGGGATGCAGAGGCTCTTAAAAGAGGTAAAGGACAATCGGATCGGATGCGTGATTGTCAAGGATATGTCCCGCTTCTCAAGGGACTATATCGAACTTGGAACCTACATGAATCAGATATTCCCTTTTATGGGAGTGCGGTTTATCGCGGTAAATGACCATTACGACAGCCGCGACCATGCAGGAAGCACTACCCCGATTGACACAGCTTTCCAGACACTTTTGTATGACTTATACAGCAAAGATATATCCGTAAAGGTCAAAACTTCGGTTGAAAATAAATGCGCGGGTGGGGAATATGTTTTCGGACAGGTTCCCTTTGGGTATGAAAAAGATAAGGAAATAAAAAATGCGGTTGTGGTAAATGAGAAGGAAGCGGAGATTGTGCGCCGCATCTTTGCCCTTGCCCTTGATGGGAACGGCAGCACACAGATCGCAAGGATTCTCAATGAAAAGGGGATACCGACCAAAACACAGATGCGCCATCCTGAGAGGGCAGAGAAAAGCGGCAGGATGCAGGCATGGGATAACGTGTCTGTCCGGGCTGTCCTGAATAACCGCTTTTACTTAGGTGAGATGGCCTATGGGAAGTCGAAGCGGAAATATGTGGGCAGTAAAGGCGGTATTGCTGTGCCGGTGGAGGACTGGAAAGTGATACCAGACCACCATGAGCCGCTTGTTTCATTGGAAGATTACGAAAAGGTGTGCCTGTTCCGTAAAGGAGCGGACACTGCCAGAAAAGGGGAGAAAAATCCCCTTGTGGGAAAACTGTTCTGCGGCGGGTGCGGTTATTCCATGACGTATAAACCCATACGGGGGAAGAATAAATACCGCAGGTTTGAGTGCCGGAAACATGCTGTTTTGCAAATACCGGAGTGTTGTACCTATTTCCCTGCCGATCTGCTGGAAGAAACCGTGCTGACTATGTTAAGCAAGGAGCTGATGTTGCGCGGGGATGCCGCAAAGGAAAACCGGAACCTTGTTTCTTTCCAGAAGTCTTGTATTACAAGGCTGGAAAAGAAGATAACAGAGGGCCGGGGCAGGAAAAAGCAGCTTCAGGCGGAGGCGGATGCCTTATATGAGAGTTATGCGTTTGGCTCGGTTCAGGCCGTATCCTACAGACAGAAGGCGGACGGCATAAAAGAGCAGATCATTTCCTTATCAGCAGAGGAAGAAAAAAATAGGAAAGAACTGGAACAGCTTCAGGAAGAATACCGCAGGACAGAGGAAGATATGAAGCAGGTCATACGGTATTCCCATTTAGAAGTGCTGACACAGGAAGTGGTTGATACCTTTGTTAAAAAAATATATGTTTATAAAGATAAAAGGATTGAAATTGTGTGGAACTTCCGGGAAAATGGAAAGGAGACAGAATGAAAGCAGTAATATACATGAGGGTGGGCAATCCGGATCAGGCAGAAGCGGTGACGGGGAAAATCCGGGGAGATAGTACGGGCAGTATTTGTGCCGACAATGATGTTCCCAGCCTGCAGGAATTCTTACAAAAAGCCAGGGCATATGATAGAGGGTTTGCCTATCATATGGGCAGGCTGTCACGGTCAGCGCCGGATGCGGTAAGCCTGACCGGTCAGCGAAAGGATTTAAGGACAATTCCTTATATGGTGTATGGGAAATGTCAGAGATCACGGGGGAAGTAATGGAGGATGTTGTGAGGATTTCAACTTGACAATAATTTGTCTCCAATTTTGCTGTGATTTAGCAATAATTTACCACATGTCCCACGAAGCTATGCAGGTTTCAGCGATTTGTACTCAAATAATGTGACATTTGTTACGGGGTAAACGTTTTAGTTTATCCTGTAATTATTGTACAGATTTATTTGATACTCACATCAAAAATTAATTTGTATCCAATGAAATATATGGTATAATATTAATTGTCGAAGGTTGTAGGTGAAAAGTGAAATTTTTTTGGTTATGAAGGGGTTTCTAGTTAGATACTCAAAACGCGGGTATAATATGAATATAGTCACCCATAGGATAGATATTAGTTGTACCCCAAATTAAGATTAAGTAGAGGGAATATAATAATGGAAGTGCATGAACTAAAGTATAGTGGAACAATAAGTATCTTTTATTTTTATGATACAATAATTTCTGAGATTAATAGTCTAAAAGCGCAAGGGTTTTGGGGGCAAATAATTTTAGATTTTTCTGATGTTGAGAAATTGGAATCGCCCGTAATCCCTAATCTTTTGATATTGGGTAACTATATTAATGATTGCATAGGGAATAAACCATTGATATATATTGATGAAACTCGGACATCAGGAGCTTTGAAAAGATATCTTTACAAAATCGCCTTTTTTAATTTATGCGAGCAGAATGAAAGGTTTTATCTGGATTGCGATAAATATACTGGCTGGCCAGAAACAAGTGAAATGGATAAGGCGAATACTACAGTATATTTCCAACCCGGTTCCCTAGATGAGCTAGATGAATGGCAGAAAAAGATGGAGTATCCGAAGTTAAGTACGCGAATTTGGGATGATATCTATAATAATCTCTACAATTTTGCATCCAATTATTTAGGGTGTTACCAAAAATATACGAAATATAATGATGTTAGATCAGAAATGGAAAGTAATATGGCATTATCTATGATTCATGAAGTGGTAAAGAATTCTTTAAGTCATGGAAAGAGTTATTCTTATGTTACATTCCAAATTGACCGTTCTTATAAAAAGATATATTTAACTTTTTCAGATTATGGAGTAGGGTTTCTCAAAACCATCGCGGAAAAGGAAAAAAACGTGAAGAATGAAGGGATGGCAATTATAAAGGGCATATTTGCGAGGGCTGAAGAAAGCGGGTATGGATTATTTGAAGTTGTATCTAAATCTCTTCAATGCTTTGGGGTGGTTCGCATCCATTCTAATGATACAAAGATTGTTTTGACAAATAGTGAAGAGGATGTAGAGGAGATTGGCGATGATGGTTGTTATCCTTATTTAACTTATGTGAAACGACATGATTTTAATGGTTTGCTGAAAAAACTATATAAACATAAGAATTATAACTATATAGAGAAGTGCTTTTTCCCAGGAGTACATGTGGAGATTGTATTACCAATAGAAATAAAAACGAGGAATAAGCGATGTTTGTAATAGAGAAGGAAGAATTGGTAATTTATCCGGTTGCTTTTAATTTGTATATTGATAAACTGAACAATTATCAAAAGGATAGTGAAAATCGACGGCGAAATATTCTGCTTACAAACGAAGGACGACTGGATGAAGCTGATATAAGAAAAATTCAAAAAGATATAAGCCAGTATGGACAACAAAGAATTATACTAATTGATTTTCAAAATTTTATTGTGAAGGATAGTAGAAATTTTTCCATCATTTTAGCCGATAAAGAAAAATGTATGGCATTCGCAAATTTATCAATTGGTATTTTTGAAAAGGTTGCAACTGACTTGAAAATTTCAAAAAATTTACAGGATCGAGAGCAGGGAATAATTTATTCAAATGAGGAAGCTTACGATTATATGATGCGAAATGGAAAAATATCTAAGCTTTCCAAAATTTATTGTGATTATCTAGCAGAATTAATTTCTGAATGCTTGGAAGAAAGTGAAAAAGAACGCGAATTTCTTGAATCTTCTTGCGTATTTAGTAACAAATATGTCAATATAAAGAAAATCTTCCGAAAGCCTGAAGCTGCAAGATTTTTGATTTATAGTCTTTCTTGTGAAATAAAACAGTTATTGGGTGGCGTCGGGGATTATAAGTTGATTTGCACGAGTAAGACGGGCGCGATTATTGCCAATATAATTTCACATATGCTTAATGTTCCGGTGGTGTATTGCGTCGGTGTGGGACCTAAGTTTGCGGTTAAGCCGGAAGAGATAGTTGGGAAAGTACAGGAACATGAAAAATATATTTACATATTTGATTTTATATGTATGGGAACGGAATTAAAAATTTTGAGTACATTTGTTTCGGACAGAAAATCCAGACTCATATGTGGAGTGGGGCCGGCAAGTTATATCCGATGTGATCATCCTGAAATTAGCAAAAGAAAGTTAATTTTGAGTAAAATGCATCCGCTAATTAATGTACAGGACTATCCTAATATGGATTACAAAATAGAAATACCATAAGGAGGGATATTTATGGATGATAGCTATAAATCATTTGAATGTTATACACATATGTCAGATAATGATAAGGGATGTTTTAATAAATTAGTGGAATACTATTCACCATTTTTAGGAAATGGAAAAACGGAAAATGCAACATCGACTCGTTTTACGTTGCACGATTTTGAACATCATTGCGTTGATCTTTTTAAATATATAAGTGAAGTAATATTGTCAAAAGCGGCATATGGAGAGAATGGACTAAGTAAAAGAGAACTATATATTTTAAATTTGTCGGTGCTTTTTCATGATGTTTCCTTACATTTGGTAGATGATTGTGAGAGGGATAAACATGCCCAGCAATCTGCTGAATGGTTGCGGAAGGAGCATCGAGATACGAGGACGGCTTTTGCAGATTATTGTGGGTTGACAGAGCCGGAAGTGGATGCATTATGTGTAATTATTAGTGCTCATAGTGATGAAAAAAATGCGGATGGTCCGACTGGAATTTATAATCCGGAATTGGAAGAACGCTATCCGACGAGATATGGAGATATAAGGGTTCAACTTTTGGCGGGGATTTTAAGACTTGCGGATGAACTTGATATTACAACGTTGCGTGTTGGGGATCAAAGGTTTGAGACTGAGTTAAAGGAGAAAGCAGAGGAATATGCCAAAGCTCGCAGTAAGTATCAGACCACCACGGATTTTGATATCAAAAAAAGTATAGAAAATGAAATGGAAAGGTTGAAATCGAAGGCTGAGTCCTATAAACATTGGGAAAAATTGCACTACTTTGAAGAGATTTCTCGTGATAATACATGTATTGTTTTGAAAGTAAGAAAACGAAAGATTAAAGATGAAACTGCCAGGGGAAATGAAGGAACTGTAGAAAAGATAGTTAGAGAGGTTTTTCTGAAAGTAAGTAAGGAATTTTTAATAATACAAAAGGTTTTGTTTAAACCCAAAAGTGAGCATCGTACGATTATAGCAGTTGATAAGGTGGAAGTGTCGGGAGTAGAAGAACAATTCCAAAAACGCTTGGAGAAGGAGTACCAAAGAATAAGGAATGAAATAGAAAATGGAGTAGAGAAATTTGAAAAGTCCAGAGCTAATCAGTTAACTGGAGCAGGTGAAATTGAAAAATTAATATCTGATTTTGTTGACACTAGGAAACTTTTGTTACCGGGGCATTTTATTATGAATAGTAGGTATTGTGCTGCAGATTGGATAGATACACCTCGGGTTATGGAAAATGTGGATATTTACAGAGCATGTTTGGATTTATATATAGAGAGCATGAAAAAAATGAGTCTGATAGATACATTGTTGATTGGTCTGGATTTACAGGGGGCACTGATAGCTTCTGCGATAGGATTTATGCTTGGAGTTCCTTTTACCTATATTATTCCAGTTCATAAAAAGAAGGAAAACTCTGAGAGGGATAGTAGGTTAAACTTTAAAGAGGAAAAGAATATAATTTTATTTACGGATGTAATAGTGACAGCACAAAGCATTGATGATGCATGTGAATCTTATAATATTCAGCAGAGTAGTATAAAGGCTATATATACAGTGTTTTATAGACCGATTAAGAAAGGTACTGATGGAGAATGTTTATCAGAAAAATATACAAATAAAGTTTTTTATATCAATGATAAATATGCAATAAATTTGTTGGATCGCCAAAAATGTAAAGAAAGAGATACTGAAAATTGTTTAGCATGTAATAAGCAAATTGAATTGGGAGGGAATAGAATATGAAAATTATAAAACCATATTTTGAATTTTTGGATGAAATAGATGGCAATAGAATATTGAAAAATATTGAAAGATGTGGTCGTACTTGCTATAAAAGTGAAAATTTAATTACGGATTGTTCAGCAGAGGTTTTTGTTGCAAATATATTAAAACGAGGGCATGAATCTGTTATTGAGCATGAAAAGATATCTGTTAGAATAATATGTGATCGCGGTGTAACACATGAGATAGTACGGCATAGAATTGCTAGTTACAGCCAGGAAAGTACAAGATATTGTAATTATCAGAAGGATAAGTTTGGTAATGAGTTGACATTTATCAAGCCTATTTTTTGGGAAGAGAATTCTGAAGAATATACAGTATGGCGAACTATGATGAAAGTAATCGAAGAAAATTATATGCGCCTGATAGATATGGGTGCTTCTCCACAGGAAGCAAGAAGTATACTTCCAAATAGCTTAAAAACAGAAATTGTTGTAACAATGAATTTACGAGAATGGAGGCATTTTTTTAGGCTAAGAACAGATAAAGTGGCTCATCCTCAGATGCAGGAGATAGCACGGGTGATGTTAATTGAATTTAAGAAGAGAATCCCAATCATATTTGATGATATAGATATAGAATATTAAGTGAGAGCATGGAATTGTTTTTATATTTTTGAATGCCTCAGGGTACATTTTCCCCGCAGTTCTGCTGCGGGGTGGTTCATTTGAAGAATTTTGGCCCACCGCAAATTTCGTCCAAACTTATTAAGAATATAAGAAATTTAACCAATATAAAGCCAGCTAACACCTCGCAAAGAGGTTCTGGGCTTGATATTGGTTCATTTTTTATAAATGGTAGTCAAGCCAACCAAAGGCGGCTTCCGTATCCAAAATGCAGGTTTCCACTACACCAGAATAATGATTTCTAGTCGCAAGAATATTCATCGTTTTTATAATAACGTAAGCGATTAATTTAGGGGTGGATTGCGAATCATTCCCCAGTGTGTAATAATAATCACAGTAATGCAAGTATTTTACCGTGCATACCAATGCAATAGTTAAAATACTTTCGCACATTGACATCTGAATCCTGCTTACTTACATATTTCCTGACAGGATGAAGACCATGGTGCAAGCTTTTCAAGTTCTTCATCTGTTGACCGATAGCTGGGACGCTGCTCCAGAATGTATTTCATATATTTGTATGGGTCTAAGCCGTGAAACTTTGCCATCTCTACAATAGTGTATATCCCCATGCTTGCCTCGGCTCCACCTACCGTGTCTGAAAAAAGCCAGTTCTTCCTGCCTACCACAACAGGGCGGATCGAATTCTCGCTCATGTTGTTCGACAGGCTGCAGCGGCCATCCTCCAGATAGGTCAGGAGGATATCCTGGCGGTTCCGTGCGTAAGTCAGGGCTTTATTGAATTTATTGCTGCTTGCGGACATCTTCTGCTGATCCAGCCATTTGATGAATGCATCCACAACAGGCTTTTCGTCTTTCATCCTGCGTTTCTGGCGCTGTTCATGGGAAAGCCCCTGTTCCTTATATATGCGCTCATACCGGAACAGCTTATCACAGTATGCTACACACTGCACTGCCGGATTTGACAAGTCTTTTTCACTTCCTTTTGGAATAGCATCCAAAAAATACCTCCTGATGTGAGCATAGCAGGCACAGCGTTTTACATTTTTCAGTTTGTCGTATCCCTGGAAGCCGTCCACCATCAGGTACAATCCCGGCGTGGAACTTTCCAGCATTTCTACCGCATTATTCCCATTTCTTGTCGGGGAATACCGGTATATCAACAGGGGCGGCAGGCCGTCCTCCCCGGAACGCATCAGCCACACATAAGACTTGGACTGCGGTCTTTTGTCCGGCTCTTTGAGCACCTGGACGGGCGTCTCGTCCATCATCAGGAAATGCCGTTTCAGCAGTTCCCTGTGGAAGAACTGCACCAGAAACTGAAAATACAGCTGGAACACGAGGATGGCCCAGGCAGCCATTGTGGCCCGGGTGATCAGAATGCCGGATCTTTTTAGATCCTGCTCCTGCCGGTAAAAGGGCAGGCCGAGGACAAATTTATTCTTCAGAATGCCGGACACCAGCGATGGTGTGGCATAGCTTTTCTCAATAAGCGCAGGAGGACATCCCTCATCCTTTATAAACTGAGGTTCTTCCGTCTGCTTACACTTGGGACATTCATAAGTAGTAGCGACATATTCCGTCACTTCATATCTTGCGGGAATGAACTCCACCTCCCGGCGTATCACTTCCGTCCCGATGGGAACCATCCCTGCTCCGCATACCGGGCATTTCTTCTCTTCGTCCGTCAGGGAATCCACAACCACCCGGTTTATTGCAGCTCCCTTGAACTGCTCCTCCAGCGTGGGCTTTTTCTTCCGCTGGCGGGTATGCTCCCGGACAACGGTTTCCGGAATTTCTTCCACATCGGCTACGGGGATCTCCATTCCCTCATCCGTATCAAAAAGGGAGAGCTGGTTTGGATCGATGCCCGGGCGTTTTTCGGAAGATGCGCCAAAGAGCTTCCTGCGCAGATAAGAAACCTCCTCCGTAAGCTTTGCAATGGCCGCATCCTTTTCCTGGATGGTTCCCGTCAGGGCGGCAATGGTTGTATTCAGTTGGGCAATCATATCCTTCAGCTCTGCAAACTGGATGTCTTTTGCGTCCCGCGGCACTGGCTTTTCCCCCGAAATCTGATGGTTTAATGATACCACAAAATATAGAAAATATCCAGTAAAACCAATGGTTTCCGGAATCCTGCGGCAGGTATTATACATCCATTTTCAATGCCTTGGGCTGTTCAACCTCCAAACCTGACATGAGCCAGTCGAACTGCTTCCAGGTGATCGGCTTTACCTCATCCCGATTGCGTGGCCACCGGAAACGACCCTGTATGCTGCAATCCAGACGTTTGTACAGCAGGCACATGCCGTCCGGTTCTTTGATAAGAATTTTTATGCGGTCACACCGTTTTCCACAGAAAAGGTAGACGGACATGG
>Ga0137308_101982_pt1 | contig 16268 bp, 7 predicted proteins | sample Inofrocosms_June_FD_97181 | JGI IMG/M metagenome (GOLD analysis project Ga0137308, IMG submission 97181) | Mouse cecal microbial communities from Vienna, Austria - N-Acetylneuraminic and N-Acetylglucosamine D2O microcosms_June | ecosystem: Host-associated > Mammals > Digestive system > Large... | reverse complement strand
GCTTCTCCTGGTCCGGTAATCTCTGGGTATACGGCCTCATAATCTACATTTTCTGTTAATGTCTTGTTTCCGTCCTTCACAGTCACAGACGGCATCTGAATAGGTTCTGCATAGACAACACTTTCCGGACTTATGATAATCTGGCAGTCAGAGAGGGGTTTTGTGATGGAAAACTCCCTGGTTATATTTCCCTCATAACTTCCCGTCCCATCAAGGACAACCTGGCCTTTTCCTGCATCACGGTTATTCTGATAGGAAACGGTATAATCCACTTCTTCCTCCAGCGGGAAGTATCTATGATTAACCGCAACAGCAGGTCTGTGTTCGCCCCCGTTATACGCAAAGGACTCTGGTTCTACAGTGATTTGCAGCTTCTGCCCGTCATCGCTGAGAGGAACCCCTCCATACACGGTGCTGCTCAAGACAGGCACTGTCAGGGCATCCGCGTATTCTCCCTGTGAACTGCTCATATCCGGGATGTGGGACTGGGCAAATGATCCGTTTCCAAAATGAATGGGCACACTGTTTCTGCCAATCAGACAGTAATCCTTATGTATCCGTTCCCCCTGATCGTCCCAGGTGGTATCCACTGCATACCAGGCCCCGTCTTCCATCTGGACAGCATTCCACATATGGGAACTCCCGCCTGCCCTTCCTCCTATTGCAAGACATGGAATGTTTTCCTTGTCGCACAGGAATTTAAATGCCAGCGCATATCCCTGACATACTGCCTTTCCTTCCACCAAAGCGCCATATGCACAATACTCGGATGTCTCTGTGAAAGCATATTCTGTCTTTTGGCAGACATATTCATGAATTTCCCTTACTTTCTCAAATCTGTCACCCTGAAACGATGCCTCATTTTTAACATTTTGCATCGCATGATAGCGGTCATAAATATCAGCTGTGGAACCCGTATAATAGAACCCTACTCTTGCCGTGATTTTTCCTGTAATCAAACCGGTTTCTTCGTCCTGATAAATCAGAAAGCATGCGCCGTAGTAACGTATTTTATCCACATCATATTGAGGATTGTCCTGTAAAAATGCATGGATTGCTGTCCCCCAATATACAAAAATCTCATTACTGCAGGTTTCATACAAAGATTCAAACTGGGATTGCTGGTAATTTTCAAACGGGTAGCCCTCCCCCACTTCAAAATCCACTTCACTGTTTACACCTCTCTGGGCAGCAGCACCGGCATAAAATGAGGCAAGCTGGCGGTAAAGATAACGTTCCGGGTTGTTTAGCTGCTGTCCATAATAAGTATTCACAGCCGCTGTTTCTGGAAAACATGACGCAAGATAGGCTGTACCCGAACCGGTGCTGAAGGATGCCCTCTGTTCTTTTCCCAATAATAAATCTCTCACAGAATATGACCGGTTCACACGGTCTTTAAGTAATTCTTCTACGGTTAATCCTTGGTTTGTAAGGGTTTCCCTACTTTCAAAGTCTGTCGTATCGGCATACACGGTGTCTGTTTTCCATATACCCACAGGTAATAGACTAGCAAACATTATTAATGCCATTAACAGTGCGATAATTTGTTTCCGCTTTTTCTTCATTTCTGTTACCCTCCTATTTGATTTTTATTTTTACAGATGCTTTTTTATTACTTCCATCTGTGGAAGATGCAGTTATTGTTACTGTCTTTCCTTTTCCTGTCTTCTTTGCTGTTACTTGTCCTTTGGAATTCACTGTGGCAAATTTACTATTTGATGTACTCCATTTTAACATTTTATTGGCATTTTTCCCAGTTGTTTTTACTACTGCGCGCAAAGTCACACTTTTATATCTTTTTAGCGTCTTAGGGGCTTTTTTTATCCGCACTCTGGTAACAGCATGTTTCATTCCTTTTAACCGAATCGATGCTTTTAACCTGCTTCCATCCATGGCTGATGCTGTAACCGTTATCGTTTTTCCTGCTCCCCTTTTCTTTATTTTGACAACTCCTTTCCTGCTGACAGAAGCATAGTTTATGTTGTTGACCTCCCACAGCACTTTGGGAGCTTTTACACTTTTTGGTGAGGCAACAATTCTCAAAGCCGTTTTTTTGCCAACTGCAATTTTTTTCGAAACACAGGATATTGACAGCCTGGTTATTTCTATATCCGGTACAGGTGTAACAGTCACTACTGGAGGTGTTGGGTCGTCCTTCTCTATTTTAGACGGCTCTGGTGTAACACTATTGCCTGGAGGTGTCGGGTCATCTTTTTCTGTTTTAGAAGGTTCCGGTGTAGCACTGCCGCCTGGAGGCGTTAGACTTGGACTGCTTCCACCTCCTGATTCTTCAGGCATTTCTGCACATTTTGAATTTACCGTAATTCCGGTTTCACCGCTTGCAAATGCTGTCAAGGTTGGTTTGATGCGCACTCGATATATTCCGGCTCTAAGCCCGGTAATCTCCTCTTCCCCGCATTCTGTCCAACTATCTGTGCCATACTTTTTATATTCCATCTCCAGACTTACACCTGAAATTTTCCCCACTTTATTCTTTGCAGAATACAATGCCTTTAGGCCACAAGGCTTTAAAGGGCGCGCTGGAATACTCAACTGCTGTTCTTCGCTGTCCAATGTATCCCCCTGGTTTCCCTTTTTTACAATGGTAAGTGTTTTTCCGAACATACCATTTCTTATAGGCAGTTCACCTGAAGAAAGTATACGTATTTTGCCGTCTACACTATACTTTTCTCCTTCTTGAAAACCTGTCAGCTTTTCTTCAGAATAATTGATCTGTATCTCTGGTTTTTTTTCTGCAAATGGTTTCGTACGTATACAGATTTCATATACTGTATCATCATGTTCCGTCTCGCTTTTTGTAAACAATATGGTTTTAGGAAGGGTGCCCATATAAAATTCTCTAGTTCTCCCACTTTTCATTTCCCCATATTCATCGCTGTTAAAAGTACCATTTTGATAATCTGCTGTCAGGTGGACTAAGTCTGTATTCTCTTCCACATAAAGTACACGCTTTAAATCAGTTTTATCATAATTCTCAGCAAATTTTCCAACATCTGAAGATATATTTTCTATATACGTTTTTATTCCTGATATTTCTACAGCAAGCGATGCTTCCGTGCCTGTGGGCTCATGGACAGCATGTATGGTGACATTTCCATTTTTCAATGGATTGAGTCTTCCATCCTCATCGATAGATGCAGCACTTTCATCAGACACAGACCATTGTACAGATATATTCTCTACATTTTGCGGAAAGGCGGCAACTCTGTACTGCACTGGTATACTAATTTTTTCACTTCCTACTATAGAAAACTGCTGTACATTTGCCGAAACAACCGAAAATTCCTGCCCTTTTGTCTCACTAAACGCTGTCTGTTGATCATCTGCGTCTCTCATAAAACATTCTTCTGGACTAAATTCCAAATTGAAAATGCCATAATCACAATCCTCATTAACCTGAAAACTCAAGCTTGCAAGCATATAAGAAATATCTTTTTCCAGTACAGGATTATCTGCTGTAAAATTACAGGAAATGCGCAGTACTTTCTCTGTTCCCTCCTGCTGCTCATCAACATTCACCGAATCATACCCGCTGAACTGTCCCAGATAGGATATACAGGACGGATATCTAAGCACAATATTGACAGCGGATACATTAACGGCAGGACGTAAAAACATATCTGCCGTAAATCTTTCACCCTTTACAAAGGTATCCTTTGAATAAACAGAAACTGCACCTTCTTTCAGAGTTGTCGTATCATGTTTGGGTAATTCTCTCTCATCATACTGGACAACCATTGCGTCCTCTGCACCGTTTCCCAAAACATTTACCCAGTCCCCGCTGTAAAATCCTCCGCACTCTGTATAGCCTGCCGCTATACAGCCGCCTTTTGAAACAGCCACGGCTGTAAAAGAATTTTGCCCGGCGCCTCCAAAATTCTTCTTCCATTCTACATTTCCATTTTCGTCATGTTTTACTATAATCGCATCTCTAATCCCTTTCGCCTTGATACCTGCCCAGTCTTTCCTGCCTTCAAAACTCTCACCTTGGGAAAATCCCACGGCTATATAGCCACTTTCCACTGCTATCAGCGATTTATATCCATCCCCGGCCTTGCCTCCAAAATTCTTCTTCCATTTTACTGTCCCATTTTTATCATATTTTACTATAATTGCGTCACTTGAACCTTTTCCTATGACATCCAGCAGGCTTCCATAATCAAAACTTCCGGGACTAGCACCTCCCACCGTTGTATAGCCGTCTTCCACTGCCACAACAGAATAGAATTCCACTGAATCCCTGCCGCCAAATGCTCTCTCCCATTCCACATTTCCTGCTTTATCATATTTTACTATAGTGGCATAAATAGCATTCGGTACCGTGTATCCCACCGCAACACAACCATCCTCTGCTGCCGCAACAGAATTATAAGCATCATCACCGCCGCCGCCAAAATTCTTTTTCCATTCCACATTTCCTGCTTTATCATATTTCACTATAATGGCATCTTTATTTTTCTTTCCTGCAACGCTCTCCCAATCGCCATTGCCAAAGCTGTCAAAACTTGAGTATCCCCCTGCTATACATCCGCCATCCTCCGTCTCCGCGACAGAATAATATTCATCATCTCCTACACCGCCAAAATTCTTTTTCCATTCCACATTTCCTGCTTTATCATATTTTACAATGACAGCGTCTTTCCCACCATGTCCTATTGTACCACTCCAATCCCCATCGCCGAAGGAGCTTGAAAACCCCACTGCAACACATCCATCCTCGGCAGGTGCCGTACCAGTATACTTATCATCCCCGCTGCCGCCAAAGTTTTTCTTCCACTCCACATTTCCAGATGCATCATACTTTATGATTATAGCATCCGTACCGCCATTCCCTGCTGTTTCCTCCCATCTTCCATTTTCAAAACTTTTGCGCTGAGAATATCCCACCGCAACATGTCCATCACTCAATGCAGCTATAGCGTTATACTCATCATCTCCACTGCCGCCAAAGTTTGAATAAGCCCGTCTTAAAGGCCATGACACTTCATAGTTTTTACTGCTCTCCTCACTTACCGAACCATTTTTTACTGCTACCGCACGTATTGTGCCTTTTAATGCTAAGACAGATATGGGTCTGGAATAACAAACCCCATTTATCATAGGATTTGCTCCATCTAACGTGTAATATATGTTTGCTCCATATTCAGAAGTAATAGTTACAATCCCATCTTCAATTTCAATATTGGGAATTTGAACCGGCTTTTTACTTTTTGAAATTGTAGAAAATTCCAGTAAAAATTGTTCACCATTTGCCTCTCCAATTTCATTCTTTAGGGCTCCTGCGGGTATTTTCAATTGATATTTACATCCATAATCCAATTCGTCCCCAGGAATAAACTTTACTGTATCAATCCCCGTAGATACAGTACCTAAAACATTTTGTCCCGAAGTCATATTTCTAAAAATAATTTCTTCAAACGCATCCCCTTTTGCAATCTGATAATTAAAATTCAGCTGCAACTGTGTATTAACTGGAACCTCTTCCGCATTATTCTCCGGATGAGCCACACTCACACTAAGGCTTCCTGGCTTTGTGCTGAATGAAACAGCCCAATCGGATGCTGATTGGATCCCCTCATAGCTTTCCACGGCGCCTACTGGTATATTAAGTTTATACTGTGTCTTATAATCTAAATTTTCCACTGGATTTATCGTAAGAATATTTTCTTGAATTTCTGGTGCGATGGGAACATTTCCCCTGCCTGTTTCGTTCTCCAATGAAATTTCTTCCCATTTTTCACCCTTTTGAATTGCATCGCCGCATCGAATTTCAATTTTTTCATCCACATCTATATTTTCTTTTCCAGCTAAATCAGATGTAAATTCTACCGCTTTAACAGTAAAAGAAGTTTCTGTTTCTTCTGAAATATCTGTTCCGCCAATTTGCTTCACAGCTCCAGCTGGTAACTCTACTGTATAAAGATGCCCTGCATGCAGCTTTGCAGCAGGGGTAACAAGCAATCTTCTTTTATCAATACTAACGGATGCCTCCACATCAACTTCTGCTGTATTATCTATTATTTTTATATCAGAAAAATTATCTCCCCCGGTGACTTTCTGGTTGTATGTAAAAGCAATAACCTGAGAATCGGGAATTTCCACTGCCCCATTCCCCGGGTTTGTATTTGAAAGACGTAACGCCGGATTATAAACGGTAACCGGACATTCTGCCGTTTTATTATTTGCCGTTGTCACGGTTACAACAGCATTTCCACAATCCCCGCCCGTAACATATCCTTTATTATCTACCTGGACAATATTAGAATTGCTACTGCTATAGCGATAAGTTGTTGCCGCATTATCAGGAAAAAGGCTGGGGGTCAGCTGCGCCCCGCTGTCAAGCACTAAAGATAAACTCTCTGGAGAAAGAAAGACTGCCTGTGGCGGCGGTGCCTGGACTACAATTTTAAACTGATCGATATCACTCCCAGTATATCCCAAAACAGGATCATAATAGGAATAATTATAGCTTACATACACAAATCTGCCTTCTCCTGTAGATGATAATCCCTGCACAACACACGTCGTCCCGCTTTGGGAGATAATCTGTGCATACGGACTATTACATGCCCACCATCCAGAAGTCACCCTCACATTCCCTCGCAACTGGGCGTTAAGTATAACAGTTTGCCCAAGACCTACCGTATATGCCCCTCCAGCATATACATTTTTCGACATGGCCACTATCAGCAAAAATACTGCAAGAGCCGCCGGCAAAAATATACCTTTCCTTTTTTCTTTTCCAAATTCTTCTTGCCCAATGCGGCGCTTTTTAAACTTTTTCATAGCCCACCTTCTCTTTCTTAATTTTAAATAATGAATGAAAGTTGTTTTGGCCATATCCATCTATTCTTTTTCAACAACAAACGACGAGATCAAGTCATCCAGCTGCTGATCACCCTTCCTTCTATTAGAAAGGTCTATATCCCCCGTAATCTCATTACTGTTACCTTCACATTCATCTTCTGTATACACGGTAACGCTATACCCATCAGGCACTTTCATAGAACTGATGCTCCGATTGGAGATTCCCCGCTTCACCATATCTGCTATATGGTATTCTCCCGGCACAAAAACTCCTGAAACGCCCGAATAGCCAGGCTCTTTATACATGGTAACCCCAACATCACCTTCTTTTTTCTTACCGTTTTCATATACTTCCACATATGTACTGCCATCTTCACGAATCCTGGTGTGAATATCTGAATACCTCTCACCATTCTCCCAGGTTCCCTCAATCCATTCCCCGTTTGTATAGGAAATAGTTCCTTCTCCATCTAATTTGCCTTTTTTCAATTCACCTTTATAAAATGCTGAATGAAAATGTAAGGTTCCCATCCCATCCATAATTCCATTTTCAAATTCTCCTGTATACCATATATCTTTTTCCGGCCAATAATGAAATCCTTCCCCCGACATAATTCCATCTTCAAAGTCACCGATATAAACATATCCATCTTTAAAAATACACATTCCATGGCCGTCAATCACATTGCCCTTTTTGGTTCCCACATACCGGTCTCCATTGGGATTTTCCCACACCTCTGGACTGCTGCTTTTCTCTGTGCCATTTTCCCATTCCTTTACAGACGCAGTCCCGTTTTGATCAATCTTAACACCTTCTCCATTATACTTTCCTTTTCCATTTGTAAAATCGCCGATCGCACACTCCCCTTTAGAATTCCAGAAAACGCCGATACCTGTTTGCTCATCTTCTTCCCAGGCACACTTTGTATAAGAAGGATTTAACTCACCACTGTCTGGTATGGAGCCATAAAGTATTCCCTCCCCCTCACGTTTTCCGTCTTTCCATTCTCCGGTATACCAGGCTCCATTGGCATAGTACATGGTTCCGTTTCCTTCTGGGCATTCACTTCTGATGAGATCACCAATATAAATATTTCCATTGGCGTAGACAATGATTCCTTTCCCGCCGTGAAGGTCTTCGATGGCTTCAATATAATAAACGTTTCCGTCTTTTTCCATGCTTCTCAGGCCTTCCGTTTTTTCACCATCTTCCCATATCCCGGTTTCAGTATTTCCATCTGCATCTATCATAACCCCCAGACCATTTTTTTCATCATTTCTATAACAGCCCTTAAAGCAACTGCCATCTTCATATGTGAAAAGAACATTTCCTTCTATTTTGTCCTGACACCAGGTTCCATCAAGACGTCCCTCATCCGGGTAAAAAATGGTGCCAACTCCATCCTTTTTATCATCTTCCATCTGTCCTTTATAAAGACTGCCGTCTTCCAGGTAATCTTCATAGCGGCTGCCTTGTCCCAGTTCATTTGTTTTTGCCTCTGCGTGTACACTTATGGCAAAAACAGCTGCTGTCAATAGGATTAATGTCTTTAGAGTGTTTCTTTTTTTCATTTGCATTTCCTTCCTTTAGTGAATAACCTGTTGACCCTGCCTTATCCATACATAAACTTCTCCTCCATTTACTCTTGAGTATATCTTGGATATATCATACCTTCCTGTAAATGAAGGAGTAAATCAGACGGTGCTAATTGCCATCAAATTTCTTATCTGGCTCCGCATTAGTTATCAATCATCCTGAGCCTCCCGCGCTCTCTTTACCCTGACTTTACAAGTCTTCTTGCATGACCCGACTTTAACAGTCACTGTCGCACTCCCAGCTCTCTTCCCTTTTAATTTTCCGTTCCTTTTATTGATTGTAGCAATTCTGGTTTTGTTCACAGACCACTGGGCAGTTCCGGAGACGCCATACTTTTTCACTTTCAAGGTAATGGTGCGTCCGCTTTTCACAGATGTCTTACCGGAGATATCAAGATATGGCCTCTGCACCGATATTTTTGTTTTCAGCTTCTTGGTCTGTCCATTGCTTAACGTGATTGTGATTGTAATTGTGGCTTTTCCCGCTTTCAGTCCGGTAACGGTGCCCTTTTCTGTCACAGGGGCTATCTTTTTTCCATTGGAGCTGAATGTCACGCTCTTTAGATTTACGCCTGCTTTCTTTAATATAGATGTAAAGTTTTTCGGATATTTTGGCGTAATCCTGGCCGTGTGGGTGACTTTTCCTGTGTACAATGTTTTCGATGACGGCACTTTTATAGCGTTCAGCGCTTTGCTTACAGTTCTGATCGTGGAATGATCTTTGAGAACAGTTACCTCAAAGCTTTTCTCCGTGTTTGCTTCTTCATAGGTAATGGATGCGGTCAATACTGCTGTCTCATCCTGAAATCCCCGTGTAATCTTTCCATCCGGTGCAATTACTTCAGGGCGGCTGCTGTTCCAGGTGATGGTGCTTCCATAATCACCCTCTGACGGAAGATCCAGATCGGAGCTGGTACTTTCATCCAGTGACAGTTCTTCTGCGTCGGCTGTCACTACCATCTGCGGGTCAGCGGTAACCACCACGTCAAATGTTCTGATTGCCGACTCACCCAGATAGGAAATATATGCGGTCAATGTTACCGCCTCATCTCTCAGTCCTCTGGTGACTGTTCCCTCTGCTGTCAACGCATCTTCATTGTCCGTGCTCCAGGAGATGGAGCTTCCGTTTGCCCCTTCTTCAGGAAGAGACAGATCCTGATCGATGGTCTCGGGAATACTGATGGCATCCGCATCATTTTTTACGATGGTTTCTGCCTCTGGCTCAGGCGTTACCGTGACAGTGGGACTTGGTTCAGGGGTTTCCGTCACTGGAATCGTCGGTTCCGGCGTTTCGGTTACGGGAACTGTTGGTTCTGGAGTCTCGGTCACTGTGCCTGTGGGCTCCGGCGTCTCAGTTACGATAACTGTAGGCGTTTCTTCCCGTGCAGGCACAGCTACTGTAAACTCTTTTTCCGCCGTTTCCCCTTCAAATGATACCACAGCCGTCAAGGTGACAGTGACATTGTGTGTTCCTCTGCTTACTGTGCCGTCAGCACCAATTACCTCCGGATGGCTGCTGCTCCAGGTAATCCCGCTTCCGTATTCTCCCTTTGTGGGAAGCTGCAAATTCACAGAAGTTTCTGAAGCAATCTGTATTGCCGCCAGGTCTGCCTGGACAATTAAAGCAGGGTCTGCCTGAACGGTGACGGAAAATGATTTTGTCAGTGATGCTTCTCCATAGGTTACCTTTGCCGTCAATACAGCCGTAACGTCTCTCAGTCCCCTGGTGATCTTTCCTTCGGCATCAATTACCTCTGGTTTATCACTCTCCCAGGTAATGGTACTTCCATTGGCCCCTGTGCCGGGAAGTCTCAGGTTGACACTGGTGGTCTCCGGTATGCGGAGGGCCGCTGTGTCGCTCTCTGCAATCGCTGCTTCGGTGACTACCATGACCTTGAACGTTTTTGTCCGTGTCTCCCCCTGATAAGACAGCTGGGCAGTGAGGGTAACTTCCACTTCTTCCTGTACATTGCCGGCCAGGGTGCCGTCAGCGGCAATTATCTCTGGTTTATCACTGGCCCAGGTAATGGTACTGCTATACTGCCCGGAAGTGGGGAGCTGAATGCTTGCCGCTGTCTTTTCAACGATTCGGAGGGCGTCCGCATCGGCCTTTACGGCGGCGGCAGGGTCAGCGGGTATGGTGACGGTGAACTCTCTTGACACAGCCACACCGCTGTTGGAGGCAGATGCCGTCAGCGTCACGGTCACTGGCGCAGGGCCTCTTTTTATGGTGCCTTTCAACGTTTTCTCCGATGTCACTTCTCCGATGATGACTGCATTGCTGTTGCTGAACCACTCAATGGTACTGGCATGCAGTGTTCCCTCGGTGGGAAGTTCCAAGTCTTCTGTGGCTTCTTCAGGAATAGTGATGGCTGATAAGTCTTCCCTGCATTGTTTCTCTGCTTCTTCTTTGTTGTATTCATATTTTATGCCTTTTTCCTTGGCATAGGTTTCGGCATAGCTTCCCGGGACAACCACCAGGGCCGCATTAGATGGAATTGTTCCAGATCCCTCCTGTATCACACTTACACTTTGGGGAATGGTAATCGTTCTGAGACTATCGCATCCGCTAAATACATTAGAATTTTGATTTTCCCCTATATATTTTACACCTTCCTGAAAAATTATATTTGTCAGATTTCCGCAGTTGTAAAACAAACTGTCACTTATAGTGGTTACACCACCTGGAATAATAATCTCCTTCAAACTGTCGCATCTAATAAATGCACCGGATTCTATACTGGTCACACCCTGGGGAATGGAGATGCTTCGCAGACTGCTGCAACTAGAAAATGCACTATCCCCGATTTCTTTCACATTTTGTGGCAAAGAGATATTCTGCAGACTGCGGCAGGTAGAAAATGTACCGGGTTCGATACGAGTTATTTTTTCTGGGAGCGAAATATTCAACAAGCTGCTGCAAAAGTAAAATGCACTCTGTCCAATACTCTCTAAACTCTCCGGAAGGGAAACACGCTGCAGTCCCCCGCAGGCATAAAAGGCACTATCATCTATATCTTTTACATTTCCCGGAATGTCAACAGCTGCCAGACTGCTACAGCTAGAAAACGCCGAATTCCATATATTTGTAATACTTTCTGGGAGATGTACTTCTGCCAGACTGCTGCAGTCAGAAAATGTATTCTGCAAAACATCTATTACCCCTTCTGGTATATCAATGCTTAATAAACTGCTGCATCCTCGAAATGCAGATTCTCCAATATATGTTGTGCTTTCCGGTATTGAAAGATTCTCCAAGCTGCTACAATAAGAAAATGCTTCCTTTCCAATATATGTCACGCCTTCCGGCAGAGAAATACCCTTGAGTTTCGTACAGTAATAAAATGTTCCTTCTGCAATGTTTGTTACACCTTCTGGTATAGTGATACTCTGCAGACTGCTGCATCTGCGGAATGCTCCACTCCCAATATTTTTTATGGTACTTGGCAAAGAAATACTCCGAAGGTTGGTACAGCCAAAAAATGCCTCTTTCCCAATATTTGTTACCCCTTCCGGTATTCTTATCTCCACTACCGTGCCGTTATTTGCATACTCTCTTTCTTTTATACTGGTAGTACCATCGGGAACCGTGATAGTGGGCTCATCACTCAGAGCAGAAGCCCCCTCCTCATTTACACCAGACTCATCCGCTCCCCCTTCCGGCTCACTAACCTCCAGATTCACCGCCCCGGCATCCTCCGGGGAAATGTCAGAAATCTCAGCTTCCGCATTTCCGTTTCCCCCAGCCGCAAAGACCATACTGCTTCCGGAAGTCCCCAGAAGCACAACTGTCATCACGAGAGACAGTTTTTTCCGCCATGTATTCTTGTTCATACTCATACACAAAATTCTCCTTCTCTTTCCTACTCTCACTGAAGCTTGACCGAACTCCAATAATCCGCTTTTCTCCCATCCTCCGGGATATCCTCAGAGCCATATGTACAGCAGGCAATCAGAATATCCATCTGCTCCACAAATTCCGCCGATGTAAAATTGGTGCGGTATGCCTGGAGCAGTCCGTCCCGTTCTTTCCTGGAATCCTCGATTCCATTATCCGCCGCACGGTCAAACCAATACAATGCGGCCAGGTCGTTTTTCTTTACGCCTTCCCCGGCATTATATAAAACTGCCAGGGCATTCTGGGCATTGCCGTCTTCCCCGAATTCGGCGGCTGCACGGAACAATTTTGCCGCCTCTGCATATTCTTGTTTGTTAAAATGGTATCCTGCAGATACACACAACTTTTTCACCGCAATCTTCCGGCCGTTCTCATCCGGATACAAAAGCTTGGCGTACCGAATCATCTCCTCATACAAGTTCTGCGGTGTCTTCGCCAGAAAATCCTGATGGATATAATCCATGGTACTTTGCACACACATTTTCTTTGCACCCTCATCCCCATTCATCCCTGCCTGGTGAAACCAGTACGCCGCCTGTAAGAAATTTTGTTCTGTTCCCTTTCCCTGGGCATAGAGACTGGCCAGATTATACTGGGCAGATGCTTCCGGCACCAAGTCCACAATCTGCTGATAGGTAAGAAATGCCCGTTCCGGCATTCCCTCCGCCAGGCAGATCTGTGCATTATCCAGCATCTGCTGGATGATATCTTCTGGCTTACTTTCCGTTTTTTCTCCTGTTGCCCGGCGGATAGAGGATAATTTAGCCAAAATCCCCTTTCGCATGCCCTGCTCCTTTCTTCTTTGTCTGGTGTTTATTCATAGTTCCCCACCTCCTAACGATGAAACTCTATATTGTCTATATAAGTAATAAATACTTATACAGATAATTTTAGCACACAGGTAAAAATATTACAATAAGAACATGCACATACTTATATAGACAATATATTTCGGACAAGAAAGAAGGTGTTTTTCCTGCAGCAAGAAATTGATTACGGAAATCTGGGTATCCGGATAAAAGAAATGCGCCAGCACAGGGGGCTGACGCAGGATAAACTGGCAGAGATGGTGGGCTGTAATACTTCCCACATCAGTAATATTGAGAACAATCATACAAAAGTCAGCCTCAATGTCCTCCTGGCGGTGGCAAATTCCCTCCATACCTCCATTGATTTTCTGCTGTCTGACCAATACGAAAATCCCTCTCTGGCACTGGACAGAGAAATTCTCAGGGTTCTGGAGGGATGCAGCTGTCAGAAAAAAGAAAAAATTTTAAAGATGATCGAGATTATGTAAAATCTTCTTTTGTACTGCACTCCAGAATTAACTTAACTGCTGTCCGAAATCCGATTCCAAATGACGATTTCTGGGCAATATAGGAGATGGAAAATACCACATCCCTTATCTGCTCGTATTCCTGTGTGGACAGCCGTTCCCTGAACAATTGTAACCGTTTTTTGCATTCTGTTGTAAGCAAAGTATTTAACTGTTCAAATTCCTCACCTTGTTCCATTATTAAAAATAACTGTTCTACCATTTTTTCCATGGCTTCTCCTTTCCTGCTCTTGAAATGCAAAAAAACCGTTCTCCCTCAAGTAAAGGGGAAAACGGCTTTCTGACACCTTTTTGGCTTTCATCTATTTTTCCATTTCCTGCAGCTGTTCTTGTTTCTCTCTCATATGTACAGCCGCGTCTGCCCGGCATTCATCCATTGCATCCAGATAACGGCTTCCTTTATCTTCTATGGTATCTTTGTCGGTTTCCCAATCATAGTCTTCTGGCAGATAGCACTCCAGACGGTCTAAGATCTGAGCTTTTACATAATCCACCTGTTTTTCCTTCCATCCGGCGAACCAGTAGTTGATGAACTTATAATAGTAATAGCCATGGTTATTTTCCTGAATCGTCCTGTATTGATCGTGCCAGAACTTCAGCTGCTGATAAGCAGAGTCCGAACTTTCTGCATCATCCATATATTCACAGAGAGTGTTTACATCTTCCATATACCCCTGCAGTTCTCCTGCACGGAAGTTCCCGAATGCTTCAAATTCTTCCGGAATAATCCCGTATTTTTCCAGAAGCTCTGACATTTCTTCTGATACCTGATATGTTTTTACCGTATTCTCAGCTTCCTGCAGCTCACGCCGCGCCTGACGGGCTTTCTTCAGCGCTTCCTTGTGTTCCATCTCTCCCGCGAGATATTCCCCGGCCGCTGACAGGGCATCTTCATACAGCTTCCCATCTCCATCCATAGGCAGAAACACCCTGGCATGCTCCATTACCACCGATTCATACGATGGTCTTCCCTCTGGAGTGCAGCCAGTGGCCGCTGCTGATATTACCCCGCACAAAATAAGAAACATAATTGCCGCCTTTTTCATATTCATCCTCCCAATCCCTGAACCATAACCGCTTTTATACTCAAGAGCATACGCATCTGCCAAATTTACTGCTTTTTCACCCTGCTCCCCCTGGTATCTCTTTTCCCCAGTCTCAGCCGGTTCAGTGACACAGAGCTGCCATTATAGTCAATGGAATACTCTGCAGTGCTGTCCAGCAGATAGACACAGACTGCCAAATCGCCGTTACCCAGCCGGATTCCCCGCACCCCCCGGGAATTTTTCTTCTGAAAAGGCACTTCGCTGACTGGAATCCGCAGAAAATACCCTTCCCCGCTCTGCATAACCACATATTCTGCATGGTCTGAAATTCCCGCAAAAATCAGTTCATCATCTTCTACCAGCTTGGTGGCTGCCACTGTACGCTTGGAAACATCATATTCCTGTCCTTCCACCTGCTTCACCAATCCCTGTGCTGTGGCGAATAAAAGCGAAGACTCTTTCACCTGAGCCAGACTTCCCACGAATACTGCCCGTTCCTCCTGACTGTTATAATTACTCACATTGTCGATGGGAACGCCTTTGTCTTTCACCTTTCCCTGAGGCAGCTCCATCACTTTCACCAGATGCAGCTTTCCTGTATTGGTAAACACACATATTTTATCTGTATTCATACAGGAGAACACATATTTATATTCTTCCCTTACTGTCTCCCGGTTTCTCTCAAAAGCCGCTTTGTCAATAGTCTTAGCATACCCAAACTTATCCATCAGGAAAACCACTTCCATCTCCTCGGGCCTTTTCTCCTCAAAAACCGCTTCCTGGGCATTTTCCACCACAGTCCGTCTCTTCCTGCCGTATGCCCGCTTGGTGGCGTTCAAATCACTGACAATCACATCCATCATAACGGTATAATTGTTCAGGATTTCCTCATAACGTGCGATATTGGCCAGGGTCTCTTTGTGCTCCTCCATCAGCGCCTCCACTTCCAGCCCGATAAGCCGGTATAAGCGCATATCTAATATGGCATCTGCCTGTCTGGATGTGAAACACAGTCTGGCCGCCTGCTTTTGCGCGGTCTTGGTTTTGAAACGGATTCCCTGTGTATTCCCGTCAGTGAGGCACTCTTTGGCCTGGCTCTTACTCTTACTGCCCCGGAGGATTTCGATAATCAGGTCAATCACATCACAGGCCTGTATCAGCCCTTCCTGGATTTCCTTTTTCTCCTGCTCCTTTTCCAGCAGAATCTGGTGCTTCCGTGTGCAGACTTCAATCTGAAAGTCCACATGGTGTTCAATGATCTGTTTCAGATTCAATGTCTCAGGCCGGCCATCCGCCACTGCCAGCATATTCACAGAGAAGGTATCTTCCAGACGGGTTTTCTTATATAGCATATTCTTCAGATTTTCCACGTCTGCTCCCCGGCGCAGTTCCAGTACAATGCGGATTCCCTCTTTGGAGGACTGGTTGGAGATATCTGTAATATCCGGCGCAGTCCTGTTTTCCACCAGCGCTGCGATATCATTCAGAAATTTCCCGATATTGGCGCCGATCATGGTGTAGGGAATCTCCGTGATAACCAGGGACTGGCGCCCGCCTTTGCCCT